>OGOY01001038.1_pt1 | contig 31173 bp, 21 predicted proteins | sample 1552811 | NCBI WGS metagenome assembly OGOY01 (sample SAMEA2580132, study PRJEB22360) | human gut metagenome | biome: human gut; feature: human-associated habitat; material: faeces | place: Denmark | collected 2008/2010 | reverse complement strand
AGGGGGTGTAGCGCCCGGTGCCCCGATCGCGGTTGCGCGCCACCTCGCGACAAACGGTCGACCTGCTGCGCCCGAGCCGGGAGGCGATGGCCGACATGTTCAGGCCGCACACCAGCCCATCGGCGATGAATATGCGCTCGTCCATGCCCAGGTACCTGGGGCCCGTCGGCTTCGGCTGCGGCATGGCTGCCTCCGTCCACTCTGAGCACGGGGCCTCGTTGCGGCCCGTGCTGCGCGTCCTGCCGTTGCGCCACACCTTACCAGTTCTCTTGGAGACGCCGACGGCGCGGGCGGCCTCCGCGTAGCCCATGCCCGCGAGCACGAGCTCGACGTAGTGACGCCTCCTGGCGGCCAGCATCTCACCTTGCTTCTCGTAGGCGATTCCTGCGTATTCGTATCCCACCAAAGACCCTGTCCTCGATCCATGGTGTTGCGACGTTCCCTAGAATCCGCCATAAAAGCCGCGCTGCATTAGCCCCCCCCCGCAGAACGAAGAGAGGAGCACTCCAATTCATGCAGCAAGCTCCTACCCCATCTTCTGCAAATTCAACGAGTAGAACCTTTGCCTACCCTTGCGCGTCTCTCTCAAAAACCCTAGCTCTTTAATAAGCTTGCGCTTCCTTGCCATTGTGGGCTCGGACATCTCGGCTGCCGCGCACAGCTCTTCAGTAGTTGCGCCGTTTTCCGAAAATAGCTCTGCCTGAGCAAGAATGAACGCAACTCGCCAAAGACCGGCGTCCTCTTCCTTGGTAGCGATTGCACGATTTACCGCCCCAACCGCATCCGCTAAATCGCTCTGCTTCGCCTGCAGCGAATCCAGCATGCTTTCCATCGCATCAACCACCAGCCCCGAAAAGGAAATCACAAAAGGCGTTATATCTCCCTTATTCAGCGGATGCTCGCAAATCGAAAACCCCTTGTAATATTTTTCGATACGCTCTTTCACGGAATACGAAAGGCGATACCCGACTATAGGGCTAAAGCTGCGAGAAAGGACATAGCTGCTGATGAACCTGTTGGTTCGCCCATTGCCATCGTAAAACGGATGAATATAGGCGAACAGAAAATGGAACACCGACACCCGTACAAGCGCGGGGATGGCCTCATCAGCAAGGATCATCAATGCCTGATTCATCAGTTCAATGATCTTTGATTCGGGTTCAACGCCCTGGTGTATTGGCTTATGCGAGGCATCCAGAACGCTTACTGGCCCTTTGCGGAAGAACTGACCATCTGGCACATGAGACGGATCATCGCCTTTTACTTCATCGAGAACCAGCTTGTCATACAAAGCACGCACATCAGCGCAAGTAGCGATAGGAATCGTTTTACGCACTCTTAGCGCATGATATTTTTCAACAATGCCTAAAAACCTGCCCGTCTTGTCCTTTTCGGCGAGCATTTCAAGGGCATCGTCGATTTCCCTGCGCGTCGAGTGAACTCCTTCGATTCCGTTAGTAAGCACGATTTCATCAATAAGGCATTTGTCCATGTATTGCTCAATGGCCCTCTGCGGCAACATCCCTATGGTGCGGTCAATGTCTCTATCAAGCTCCATCGCCTTGATAATTAGCTCGTAAATCGCGGAGTCCATTACGTAGAATGCCTGGTTCCCGCTTATCTGAAAGCTGAGACGCACAGCGTCCTTGGAATTAAAGCGTTGCTCGTACACGAGCCTGGCGTCATCTTCTGAGATATGAAATAGGGTTCTTAGGTCCCGATATTTTGACGGCATGCGACACCACCCCGAATAGACAAAAATGTCGGTAATTTTTTGGTCTATTATCGCATATCTTACGAATAGACCAAAAAATCATCCTATTTTTTGGTCTATTCGGGCGAAAACGGGAGATTAACCAAAATTCTTTGGTTAATTTTGGTCAATTGGGGGCGCTACCGTTCACGACAAGCGACGGCACCGCGACGCAATATCGCCCCTAAACGACACCTATGCGACACTGTCGCGACAGTTTGGCGACAGTGTCGCATAGGTGTTGCACTGGAATATAGGGACAGGTCCCGTTTTCCCAGTTTTGCATGGAGCACAGACAACATGAGCGGGACAAAATTGGAGCCCCTGCATGCATATCCGCGAATTAAGCCAACAATGGTGGCGTCCGAACCGGCAACGACCACACTCGACCACTATCGTGAATGCCCCATAGGGCTGACGACGGGAAGGTAAAGCTGGAGACGAAGGCCAAGCAGCTAGCGCATAGTCCTAGGAGAAAGCCAGCATGAGATGCACTGAAGCGCCAGAATGGGATCAATGCTTGACGGCATCGATTTTAGCTTCGTTAGAATAGGCGAGCGCATCGCCTCTCAACGCAACGCCTTCGCTCACGGGAATCTAAGCAAAAGCTTTAATGAAGACACCCTTGTCTACATCGGATTTCTAAAAAATAATCGTTTACGCCATGCAGCTAAAAACCATAGGGGCTAGACGACAGCGCAATAAGCAACGCCATTGAGCAGTTATTTGGGGTCAGCGGCTAGCAATCGACGAACATATGTTCTAACGACAAACCAAGCCTTTCTTTCAGCTGGTAGAATATTTCAAAAATCCGTTCGGAAGGAATCTATCATGGCTTTCCTTGATAATTCGGAAACCCTGAAAGAGAGCCAAACTCTCGAATTCAAAGAAGCCGCCGCAGGCCTTCCCGATGACATCTGGGAGTCGTATTCAGCCTTCGCCAATACCGAAGGAGGAAAAATTATCCTCGGGGTTCACGAGAACAAGACAACCCGCACTTTTTCGATTGCCGGCGTCGCAAACCCAAGTGAGCTCATCGATACATTTTGGAGCACCGTAAGAAGCTCACAAAAAGTTACCAGCGACGTTCTGCTTCCTGACGATGTCAGAGAAGTAACCGTCGAAGGACGTTCTGTTGTCGTAATTGATGTTCCGAGGGCTTCAAAGGCAGACAAACCCGTACGAGTGCATATCAAGAAAGCGGACATCGCATTTGTTCGCCGAGGGACAACTGATCAAAAGGCGACAGAACGCGAAATTCAGCAAATGGAATACGACAAAGCCTACCTAGCCGATAGGGCTCCCTTGAACGAGATCGGCATCGACGCACTTGACCCTAAAACAATTGCAAGATACAGAGAAGTAGCAGCAGCAACTAAAGCGCATAGCCCCTGGAACTCCGATTCCGATGAAGACTTTCTTTATCATATCGGAGGATTGGCAAAAGGCTGGGACGGACTTCTTCATCCCACGAAAGCGGGTCTGCTTGCTTTCGGGTTTGAACATGAGATCTCAGGAATAATCCCCCACTACCGCCTTGACTATCGAGAAGAAACCGAAGGAGACCTTCGCTGGACCGATCGAGTGATGTCGCAAGACGGGAACCAAAACGGAAATCTAATTGACTTCTATTTCACCATGGTCAGCAAAATTGCAAAGCTCTTTAAAGCGCCCTTCTCAACGGACGAAACAGGGATGAGGCATGGAAGCCGCAACCCGATCACCGAATGCGTAAATGAGGCCATCGTGAACGGCCTAGTTCACGCATGGTACGGATTAAACGCCAAGGTAACCATAGTGGTCAAAAACGACTCAATCACAGTTTCAAATTCTGGATCTCTTCTTATCGACAAAGGAGTGGCGATATCGGGAGGATTCAGCGAACCGCGAAACCCAACATTAATGAGAATATTCAACTACATCGGCGCTGGAGACCAGGCCGGAAGCGGTCTTTGCACGATATGGAAGAACTGGTATTCCGCCTTCGAAAAAACACCCGTTCTTACTGAAAAGCATAGCCCAAGCTATGTTGAGCTCGTTTTGCCCATGCAAACAAAGAGAGCGCTATCGCAATCAAGCCTCTCCTCATTCTCCGAGTACGAACTTCTTCTCGTCAAAGTGATCGAAAAGGCAGAATCCCCAATAACAGCTGCAGACGTAGCAAAAAATGCAGGAATCAGCATCCGGAAGGCCCAGGAAGTCTTATTAGAGCTCACTAAAAACCAGAAATCGGGCATCGGCCGAACCAAGATCGGAAGATCGTTTCATTACTACATCGATAGGAGCTAGCGCGGGGTCGGCGCTGGTTCGGCGCGGGGTCGGCGCCGTCAAGCGCCCTAAGCCCCAAGGGGCAAGTAATTGCTTAGTACATTACAATATCGAGGTCATTTGCCCTGGCCAAATTAATGATTCTCTGAATTTCTGTATCGCTTGCCTTTAAGGGAACGTTTACCGTTATCCTTCTCCCCCTCTGAGCAGGGATGGGCAATGGGGCATGCTTTTCGGCGTCCTCAACGCTTCCGCCGATCTCGGCAAAATGAAGCAAGGCCCTAAAGGCGGCAGCATTTTTCTTGGCGACTTCCTCTGAAACGGACCCGTGCTGTTTCAACCATGGAACAATATCCTTGTTCTCAGACTTGGAAGAGAAGGCACTCATCCCCTCAGGAAAAGCAACATTGATTACTTCCCTCGTCGCCTCTTGTCGCAAGGAAGGGTTTGCCCACCGAATGCCAAGAGCAGTTGGGCGTTTCTCCTGGTCGAGAATCCCAAGATTCATTAACGAAGCTAAATTTTTTTGAGCATTCGAAAGAGACACCCCTTCGCAACGCTGCGAAACCGCATCCTTATCCAATGGCTTCTCGCCCAATTCGGAAATGAGAGAAGCGCAAACCTCGGCGATTCTCTCGGTTAGGGTCAACGACGGCATAGAGTTCATGTCTGTCCCTTCCATGAGATTATTCCACCTCTCATCGTATCATTATCAGAGCCTTAGAGACATATAAAGAGTCATAAATTGAGCATCGATTTCTCAACTCTTCGCTCATGAAAGTTCAACGATTCTACCATATAGATGCCGCTTCGCTGAAGCAGCCTTCAGATTCATCGGAGCTTCGATTCGCTAAAAGTCCTTTTGATCCGAGCGAGAAACCTGTACTGATCAGGTATTTTCATAGTATTGAGGTTCTCTATCAGGCAATTTGCTGCTTTTCGCAGATGGCCCATGTTAGCAAGGAGAGATCCTTCCTTGCGTATCACGCAGGATATAGTTTACCTCAAGCCACGACCCCAATGTGTCGCACCTGGTCATATACCCCGTTCAACAATAGCTCATCTGAAATGCCCATCACAGCAAACACGCTCACCGCACCCCTCGATCAGGCACCCATAGCCAGTAGCATTCGCGATCAACCCCATCGGGTCTTGCGCTGAATCATCCGTCGCATAGGTGTCGCACTGGGGATATAAAGACAAGTCCCGTTTTCCCAGTACGACATGGTGCACAAAAAAGCTTCGCTTGCGCAATTCATTCACTGCAAGCGAGGCTCTGTCCGCTAAGCGGGGAAACGGTACCTGTCCCTATATGCCCGCCTGGTCTATTTCCCCGCGGCTTTCAGCGCGGCTTTGGGGCCTGCCACCAGCAGATAGTACAAGCCCTTGCGCAGCGGCGTGGGGTTGTTCGGGAAGAACTGCTCGAAGCGCTTTGGGTGCTCCATCAGGTAACGCAAGTTCGCGTTCTGATAGTCGCTGAACAGCGAGCGATCATACGCGCCGCCCCTGAACCCGGCACGCAAATCCTCATGCATCTTAACCACAAATTCACGACGCTGCTCCGGCGCCAAGCGCGCAAAGTTCCACATATAGCTGTCGTAACGCAGCCTGAACAGGACTTTTCTCAAATCTTCGCAATCAGGGTCGTTCTTGATGAAGCGCTCGGCCATGTCGAATTCCTTGCACACGCACATCACCTTTTGCGCGTCGTTCACAGAAGACGCCTCGTTGTCTTGGCGGTAATGCAGAATGGCCTCTTCAGACATAACAACCTTCTGCGCAGTTACCCACACTTTGAACTGAAAGCCTAGATCCTGGAAGCTTGCGCCCGCCGTTTCAAGGAAACGCACGCCCTTATCAACCAGCATTTCGCGACGATACAGCGCCGACCAAATGGAGGGAATGCAATAGAATACCTCGCGAACATCGCGCGGATTGAAGGGGGCGTCCGTCATAGGGGGTTTGCACACACTTATAAGCTGGTTGCGTTCCTTGGGCGTGCTCCAGTAGAACCAATAGTTGGCCTTAGCAACATCGGCAGGAGCATCGGCGCTTGAGTTCCTCACCAGGCCGTACAGCAACTCCAGAGCATTCGGCTCAAAGAAATCGTCGGGCTCCAAAACGCCAATGTACTCGCCACGTGCGGTGTCGATGCCCAAGTTCATTGACGCGCCGTAACCGGAATTATCCTTATCAATCAGGCGAAAACGCTGGTCTTTTTCCATATAACGCTTGATGATATCCAGAGAACCATCGGTACTGCCATCGTTGATGCACAATGCTTCGAAGTCGGTAAACGTCTGAGCAATCAGCGAATCAAGCGCCTGCTCCAAGTACTGCTCGGAATTGCAAATGGGCACCAGCACCGAAATGGCAGGTGCAGGCCCTTCGGGTGCAGTGCTGATCTTCGCGCTCGCACGCGCTGCATTCGCACGCGCCTGTTGCTGAGAAATCTGGTTCTTGCCCTTTTTCTCGGTCTTCGCAGCAGCGTTTCCGCCGCCAGCGCTCTTCGCGTTATTCTTCTTAGCCATTCCCTGCCCCTCTCAAATCAATTAGGTAAAAGTATACCGTTCATACAAGAAGCAACCACAGGGCATATTTCAGCTGCTGCGAATCACGTCAAGCAGTCCGCGGGCCCGCGCGTCCCCGACAGCCGCGAATTACGTCGGACGTCCTTGGCTGCCGCGCCCTCACGAGCCGCAATCGCGCCGAGCATCCACGGGCGTCATACGTCCAGGGTCGGCACAAATCGCGGTGGGCGCTCCACGTCTCCACCAACCCAAGCGTTCAACGACGCGCACGGACATTCGCCGCCCCGCCCATCGCACCGCGAACTTCACAGCAAAGCTTCAACACTTAATTAATTCCTCGCAAACGAGGTGCTTTCCTCGAGCGCATCGCATAGAATCGGACTAATGCAGAACGCGTTCATAAAACGGCGCCAGCAGAGCGCAACACTATTCGCCTCAACGCGTTATTGAAGCCCGCCGCCAACAAGGAGGTTCTTATGAAACTTGGATTCATCGGATGCGGAAATATGGCCAAAGCCATGATCAAGGGAATTGTCGCTAGCGGTGCTGTTGCGCCCGGTGAAATCTATGGTTCCAATGTCACGCCGGAACACGCCGCTGCCGTAGCCGAAGAATTCGGCATTAACGCCGGCACTAACAACATCACCGTCGCCGAAAACGCCGACATCCTGTTCCTTTCCGTAAAGCCCTACCAGTACGAGGCCGTTATTGCCGAAATCCGTGGAGCAATGCGCCCCGAACAGACCGTCGTCACTATCGCCCCCGGCAAGACCATCGCTTGGCTGGAAGAACAGTTCGGCGCGCCCGTCCGCATCGTACGCACCGCGCCGAACACGCCCGCACACGTGCTGGCAGGTGTTACCGCCTACTGCCCCAACAGCTTGGCAACTGCCGAAGACGTTGCTGCCGTCCAGAGTCTGCTCACCAGCTTCGGCACCACCGTTGAACTGGAAGAATCGCAGCTTGACGCCGCAAGCGCCATCGGCGGCAGCTCACCCGCCTACGTATATATGTTCATCGAGGCTTTGGCAGACGCAGGCGTGGCCGAGGGCCTGAAGCGTCCGCAGGCTTACCAGCTTGCCGCGCAGGGCGTACTGGGTGCTGCAAAACTCGTGCTCGAATCAGGCAAGCATCCTGGCCAGCTGAAGGACGAGGTGCGCTCGCCTTCCGGATCCACCATCCGCGGCCTTGAGGTTCTGGAAAAAGGCGCATTCCGTGGCACCGTTATCGACGCACTGCGCACCACCATCGAAAAGGCACGCGCTCTGTAACGCAAACAGGCACAGTTGGGTGCCTGCGGTGCCGATGCGCTACGGCAAGCAGCGATTGGCGGAATCCAGAGCAAAACAATTCGACATCAAGGGCATTAGGGGCAGAGCAGCGGAACTGTTTCTGATTGACGACATCGATTAAGCCCGAAGGGAATATGCATGGTCCCTCTGCGCTGATTCTTCAGAAGGACCATGCCGACGCACAAATCGAACGTCTCTGACCAAAAAATAGCCGCACTTGCTTACGCAATCGCTGCGAATCATCCCCCCCCCGCAAACGAGCCCTCGCTGCATGCGCCAGGGCGCACACCGCACCTACGCCCGCCCGCACAACACCGAACAAAGACGAAGCCCCGCGCCAGCGACGACATTTACCCGCCAGAATTCAACGTAAACGTACCTAAAATCCCATATAATTCATTATTTTTTTAACAATGTACCCAGGGGATACATTACGATGGACTTATCCATACCAGTTCAAAGGACAAGTAGAAAGGCAAAGTGGGATCACATGGCAAAAGCGTCAGCAAAGAATAAAACGCTTTCCACTGCGGTAGCACTTGCGATGGCTGCTTCGCTGAGCGTTCCTTTCACGGCATATGCTGATGAAGATGCGAACGCTTCGCAAGAGGCAACCCAGCAAGAGGAAACGACAGCGGCAAACGACGAATCCGCAACCAACAACGAAGAAGCTGCAACAGTTAAGGCAACCGGCGAAACTGAGGCAGACGCGAAAGACGCAATTGCGCTGCATTCCAACGAATCCACGCAGGCAATGGCCGAGGTTGACGGCATGAAGTACGCAAGCATCGCAGCGGCTTTTCGGGCCATCGATGCTAAGGGCACCGTTACCCTCCTGAGTGATGCAACAGAGGACGTCACCATCCCTGAAGGCAAGGCCATCACGCTCGACCTAAACGGCAAGAAGCTCACCAACAAGGCAAGTCACACCATCACCAACAATGGAACGCTCACGGTGACGGACTCCATTGGCGGCGGCGTGGTTGACAACATCACCCATGCAAAGGCTGCGCTCTCCAACGCAGTAGGCGCAACAGCCACACTTGAGGGCGGCACGTTCATGCGCAGCAAGGAAGCCGGCAAGGACGGCAACAACAGTGGCGGCAACAGCTACTACACCATTGAAAACTATGGCTCCATGAGCTTCGACTCTGGTGCATCGGTGGAAAACGCTGGTCACTTCTCCAGCATGATCCGCAACGGCGGCAAGAACACCGCTGAAAGTCCCGCTAAAATGACCATCGATGGCGGCACGTTCAGCGGCGGCATCAACACCATCAAGAATGACGATTACGGCAACCTCACCATCAACAATGGCGACTTCGACAACACGTCCCAGTACGTAATCATGAACTGGAGCAAGGCCACCATCAATAACGGCACATTCAAGACCTCCAGCAAAGCCACCTCTGCTGTTCTGTTCAATTCTTCGTACGGCAACGACCCCGCTGACACCGGAAGCCTGGAAGTAAACGGCGGCACGTTCACCACCAATTCCGCCGCCCAGCCCGTGCTAACGAACTACTACGACGCCAACAACACGGCAAAGTCCACGGTGATAAACAACGGCATTTTCAACGGGGATTTGGTAAACGAGTCCGAGCATAAGGGCCCGCTTTCCGTTTCCGGTGGTACGTTCACGGATCCGGCAGTCGCAAAGCACCTCAAGAGCGGCAAGGCAGTTTTGTTCAACGACGGCAAATATGCTGTCGGTGACAAGGACGCCGTAAAGGGCGATGCAACCTATTCCGTAACCAATACCGACGGAACGGTTGTTTACTTCACTGATGCTCAGGCTGCAAACGACTATGCTAAGGAATCGGGCGCTCAGGCTCCTGAGGTTTTGAAGGTTACCGTTACTTTCGATTCCAACCAGGGCACAGCAGTTGACTCTCAGCTTGTTGCCGTTGGCGGCAAAGTGGCAAAGCCGGCAGATCCTGCCAAGAAAGGCTACACCTTCTCGGGATGGTTCACTGACAAGGACTGCACCAAGGCTTACGACTTCGATGCTCCTGTAAACGGCACGCAGCCCGAGTTCACCCTGTATGCCGGTTGGAAGGCAGCGGCTCCTTCTACCGTTCAGCCCGGTGCTGGCGACAACGGCAACAACTCCTCTGCCAATGCGAACGTAAACGTCAACACCGTTAACGACAACGGCGACAATGCCGCAAGCGAAGCAAAGGCGACCACCGTGAAGACGGGTGACAACCTTGCTCTTATTGGTGGCGCAATTGCCCTGATTGCCGTTGCGGCTGCTGCCGTTGCAGGATTTGCACTGCGTTGCAGGAAGATGAACTAACTTTTTGCTCACTACGTTGTACTGACTGCAAGGCAATACGGCGGTAACGCGTACGGCAAAGGGTCGGGTCTGAGGAAATCTCGGATCCGACCCTTTTGTTTTGCTTTGGGACAATGGGGACGGGCACTGTTTTCTCGCGCATCCTTTCGCATTGGCCTTTTGAGCCCTGGAGAAATCCAGGGCTTTTTGCTTACCCGTCTAACAAGCAGAGCCCTGCTTGCGACCAATTAAGCGAGCAGGGCTCTGCTTTTGTGCGTGTTGCCAAACAAAAAAAGGGCGGTCGCTTTTGCGAACGCCCTTAGTAAAGCTGGGAATTTGGTATCAGTCCCTATATTCCCACTTACGCCATGAATTTGTAGACGGCTTGGGTGTAGGCCACCGGGTCGTCGATAGGCAGGCCCTCGGTGATCAGCGCCTGATCGTACAGAATCGTGGCGTAAAGGTGCACCTTTTCGGTATCGCCATCCTCGAACGCCTTCTGCACTGCCTTGAATACGGGATGCTCGGCGTTCAGTTCGAGCACTCGGTCGCTCTTTACGTGCTCGCCGTCGGGACCCTGCGCCAAGATCTTTTCCATTTCCAGCGTGATGGGACCTTCTGCGGTTACGCATGAAGGGGTATCAGTCAGGCGGGCGGAAACGGCAACGCGCTTAACCTTGCCATCGAGTGCCTTCTGCATTTCGGCGAACAGGCCCTCGTTTTCCTTCGTAATGGCCTCAGCTGCGCTCTTTTCGTCCTCGGTCTCCAGGCCCAAATCGCCACCGGCAACGTTCTTGAAGGGCTTTTCCTGGTACTCGTTCATCGACATGAAGCAGAACTCGTCAACATCCTGCGGGCACAGCAGCACATCGAAGCCCTTGCCCTGCACCGTGTTCACGATGGGGCGCTTCGCCAGACGGTCGATGGCTTCGCCTGTTGCGAAGAAGATCGACTTCTGGTCCTCCGGCATGGCCTCCACGTACTCGGCCAGCGTCACCATCTTCTGCTGCTTGGCGGAGTAGAACAGCAGCAGGTCAGCCAGCACATCCTTCTTCATGCCGTAGCTGGTGTAGATGCCGTACTCCAGGTTGCGGCCAAAGCCCTTGAAGAACTTTTCGTAACCGTCGCGGTCGTTCTTCAGGAACTTCTCCAGTTCGCTCTTGATCTTCTTTTCGAGTTTGCTGGCAATAGCGCGCAGTTGGCTGTTCTGGTGAAGCGTTTCGCGCGAGATGTTCAGCGAAAGGTCCTGCGAGTCCACCACGCCCTTCACGAAACTGAAGTAGTCGGGCAGCAGATCGCCGCACTTTTCCATGATCAGCACATTCGAGCTGTACAATGCCAGGCCCTTTTCGTAGTCCTTGTTGTAGAAGTCGTACGGCGGGCGCTTGGGGATGAACAGCAGCGCATCGTAGGTCAGCGCGCCTTCCGCGTGCACGGAAACGGTGCGGGCTGGGTCCTCGAAATCGTGGAAGTCGGTCTTGTAGAAGGTGGCGTATTCCTCGTCGGTTACCTCGGATTTGCGGCGCTTCCAGATGGGGATCATCGAGTTGATGGTCTTAACCTCGCGCACCGTTTCGAACTCGGGCTTGTAGTCGTCGCCGGCATCTTCGGGCTTGGGCAGGGGCTTGCGCTCCTCCATTTCCATGTGGATGGGGTAGCGCACGTAGTTGCTGTACTGCTTGATGAGGGCCTGGAGCTCATACTGGTCTAGGAATACGTCGTACTCTTCTTCGTCGGCATTGTCCTTCAGGTGCAGGGTGATGCTGGTGCCGTGGTCGGCGCCCAGTGCGGCGGCCTCCTCAGCGGTGGCGGGCTCGATGGTGTAGCCCTCAACGCCGTCGGATTTCCAGGTGAACGCCTCGGCCTCGCCGTATGCGCGGGAGGTTACGGTAACTTCCTTGGCAACCATGAACGAAGAATAGAAGCCCACGCCGAACTGGCCGATGATGTCCACATCTTCGCCCTGCTTTTCGGCGTTTTCAGTCTTGAACTCAAGGCTGCCGGAATGGGCGATGGTACCCAGGTTGGTTTCGAGCTCGTCGCGCGTCATGCCGATGCCGGTATCGGAAACGGTGATGGTGCGTGCGTCCTTGTCGAAGGCAACATCGATGGAAAGGTCGTCCTTCGAAACGGCGATAGAGGTATCGGTAAGGCTCTTGAAGTAGAGCTTGTCCACCGCGTCGGATGCGTTAGAAATAAGCTCGCGCAGGAAGATTTCCTTGTTCGTGTAGATGGAGTTGATCATCAGATCGAGGAGCTTTTTGCTCTCAGTTTGGAACTGCTTCATTCAGATCCTTCCTTCTTTGGGCGAATGGCACGCGCCGCACGGCACAGACGCGGCAACACCCTATTTATATTGTGGGCAAACGCAAATTAGCACTCCCGCAAGAGGAGTGCTAATAAGAATTCTAGTATGGGAACTGCACCTGTCAAGGAAGGCGAAGGCCGCCCGCCCGTTTGTAACGCGGCTGTTGCCTTTCGGGCGGTTTGCGGCGAACGGGCGCGGGCGATGGTAGTGCGCAGCGCGTCAATCACCGTGCCGCGGAACGCGCCCTTTTCCAGAACCACAACTCCGCGAATGGTGGAACCGAAAGGCGAGCACACCTCGTCCTTCAACTGGCCAGGATGCTTGCCCGATTCCAGCACCAGCCTCGCAGAACCCAAAACCGCCTGCGCGGCAATCTGCTGGACCTGCGGGCGCTTCAGCCCTTCGGCCACGCCGGCATCGCGGCCTTCACCTATTACCAGCGAAAATAGCAGCAGCCCTAAGCGTTTTAGGCGCTATTCCTCCTCTTCGCCTTCTACCGTCTCGGGCTCCTCCTCGAAACGGACGTCAATCTTGTCGATGCGCAGGCCGTCCATCACACGAGCCATCATTGTGATCTTCGTGCCCTCGTGATGCAGCTCGTACGAATCGCCCTCGGCGGGGATCTTGTCCAGCAGGTCAAGCATCAAGCCGCCCGCGGTCTCATAGTCGAACACGGGCACGGGCTCAAATCCGATGAACTCAACGAACTGGTCAACTGGCAACGAGCCGTCAACCAAGTAATGATGCTCGCCCACCTTCAGGATTTCGTCCTGATCATCGTGCAGATACTCGTCTTCCATGCGACCGATAATCTGCTCGACCACATCGGTCATGGTAACGATACCGGACGTGCCGCCATGCTCGTCAACCACCACGGCGATCTTCGTGTGCTTAGCCTGCAGCACCTGCAAAAGCTTCGCGATAGAAATGCTCTCCGGCACCGCCTGAATAGAGCGAATCTTCAGGTCCTTCATCGTGGAGCCCTCTGGCAACAGGTAAGCGTCCTTGATGTGCACGAAGCCCACAATGTTGTCCTTATCCTCGCGGAACACGGGATAGCGCGTGAATTTGTTCTTCCCCATGAAGTCGAGATTCGTTTCAAGATCATCGTCGTAGTCGATGGCCAGCACCTCGGTGCGAGGCGTCATGATTGCCTTCGCATCCTTGTCGTCCAAGTCAAAAATATTGTCCAGATACTGGTACTGATCCTGCTCGATAGATCCGCTCTCAGCGCTTTCTTCAAGCAGCAGCTTAATTTCTTCCTCGGAATAAGCCTCGGTTTCATTCTTGGCATCGTGGCCGGTCAAGCGCATAACGCCATTGGTGGTAGCGTTAAACAGCCACATGATGGGATAAGTAATACGATAGAACGCATGAAGCGGACCCGCTGTATGCAGCGCGTAGGTTTCCGTCTTCAGAATAGCCATGCTCTTGGGGATGAGCTCGCCGGCCACCACATGCAGCGTGGTCATGATGAAGTAGCCAATACCCACCGAAATAACGGTGACAGCCGTGTCGGGCAAGCCAAAGAACACGAAGATCGGGTGAAGCAGCGCGGCAAACGCGGGCTCGCCCAGCCAGCCCAACGCCAGCGAAGCCAGTGTAATGCCAAGCTGGCAAGCCGAAAGGTACTCGTTAACGTTGTCGGCCATCTCGAACGCACGCTTGGCGCCCTTCTTGCCTTCTTCCACCAAAATCTCAATCTGCGATTTACGAACGCGCACCAAGGAAAACTCGGCGATAACGAAAAAAGCGTTCATCAGCAGGAACAGGACCACCAATATCAAACTTAACCAAATAGGCATCTATGTACAAAACTCCTTGCGTAAGCGGGTGAGAAGCGGCATCGCCATCTCTCACTGCGGGGACGAGAAACGGATCGGCCATTTCTCATTGCGGGAACAGAATCGGAAAAGAGGGCCAGCCTGCTTTTCCGCTAATGGGGAATCGGTGCGCTTTGCGCCCTTTCCGAGAAAACCGAAATTACACGGCCATCTCCCCCTTTGGGAAGGGCATAAGGCGCGTTACGTCCGCTAACAAGGAGAGGTGCTTGCGCACATCCAGGCATAAACCACGCGCAAGGAAGAGCTGCAACGCTGTTTGCGCTGCAGTATCTGAATACAGAAACGCAGCCTTTTCTTCACACGAAGACAAAGACCGCGCGGGACCAAAAAGAGAATTGTTGCATTGTGCGGTGCGTTTTCGGGTCGAGCAACATCGACCGCCGCCGTCGGAGTCGTTCACGACAGCTTCATCTCCTATTCTGATGGCCGCCGCCATCGTTGGTCCCACAACCCGTTTTGCGTAAACAGGCACGATATCTTTCAGAATAGTACCGCGGAACAATGGCAATTCAACGAAACACCATCACAGCGCCATGTTTTCTGCGGTAAACGACACAATCCCGCTGTTTCGGCCTCGTCGCGGACGCGACGACAGAGATGCGGGCGCCAGCCTCATACGAAATCCCAACCAAATCAACAACGCGCGCCACCGCGAAACGGACGCGCAGGGCAAAAGGCGCGTGGACGGCGAGGCGGGACATGCCCAGCGACGCGAGGCGAATGCGCTTGCTCCGCGTGGGACGACGCGGAATGTACGCACACCTCACACGGGGGTAACGGGCACGTCTCACGCGAAGGCAGGCGCGACAACAGGAGCATCTTGCGCGTGAGCGGGGAGCAGCTCGAAGCTGCATGTGAGCGAACCCACGAAACAGCCGCGCCACCCCGCACAAACGGGGACAGTGCGCGAACCGCGAACACCGCCCCATACAAAGCGAGGGCAGTGCGCGAACCGCGAACACCGCCCCACCCCACCCGAAAAAGATCAAAACGCTCAAACGGAGCACCTAGGAATGGCAAGATCTGCGCGCCGTGCATGATTTGAGGGGCCTGTGCAGCGAAAAGTGCCCCTTCCTGGCAAGATATTCGCGCGGTGTATCCTCCGACGGCGGTTTGCGGGGCATTTCGGATGCATGGCGCACATGTCTTGCCAAAGCCAGCTCATTTCGGATGCATGGCGTGCGAATCTTGCCAGGAAGGGGCGATTTTCCCGTCCGAGGCCCCTTTTGGGATACATGGAGTGAAATAATTGCCACGGATTGCCGCCCGGGAACGCACCGCGGCGGAATCTTGCCACTGCCAGTCAGGCCAAGAACGCATTACGGCGCAATCCTGCCACCGTCGGACGCTGGAGAACGCATCTCGCGAGCATTTTGCCATCGGAGAGCGCCCGGGAACGCATCAAGGCATAATCTTGCCGTGGCAGGCAGCCCGAAAATGCACTGCGGCAACACCTTGCCACGGCAGCCTCCTTCAAGAATGCTTCTCGACGACATATTGCCAAGAAGGCCCTCGACTGCCCGAGCCTGCTGCGAAATCGCAGTGGTGCCACGGAGTCGAAAGACGCCACCAGAACGAAGCGTCGGCCAATTCAACACCACGTGCTGACACGTCCAAGAAACCATGAAAATATTTTGGTACCTTCCGCCAAGAAACGGCGCTGAAAACGCGCTCGCGTAGTATGGCGAACATGAGCGAAAAAAATACTTACATCAACGACACGGACGGGCGCGATAACGGCAACGAACCGTCCGGACATGGCAGCGCGGCATCATCGGAACACGACGGCAACGAACCGTCCCAACGTGGCGACGCCGACTTATTGAAGCATGGCAACGCCGAACTGTCCGATCACGACAGCGCAGCCTCGCCGGAGCGCGACAGCACCGCTTCGTCAGAGCATGGCGATACCGCCTCATCGGAACGCGAAAGCGCCACCATCGCCGACAAAGAAGCAGCGAGCCGCTCCAATCACGCAGAAGAGGCACCGCTCGATGAGCGCAGCGCCGCTCACGCAGCGGAGACGGCATCCGACAAGCACCATGCCGCCCACGCAGCAAAGGCAACGCCCATCGAGCACCGCACCTCCCACGCAGCGGAGACGGCATCCGCGTACCTCCAGAAAGCCGGAAATTTCCTCGGCCTGCACAAAAAGGCTTCCGCCATCGCTGCAGCCATTGCGCTGTGCGCCGTAGTGGGCATCGGCGCAGCCGTGGCTTCAAGCAGCCGGCCCACCCCTAACGGCATCCCCCTAAGCAGCAGCTTTGTGAACTACGCAGCAAACGCCGTTGCAACTACCACGAATACTGCCGCAGAAGAAGCGGCAGCGGGACTCGTCGCTCAACGTCTCACGCCCAACGCACTCAACAGCGTCGATTCCTTCACCACCGCCCCTGGCACGTTTTCCCTGATAGAAGGAGAAGATGCCACACCGATTTCCGAAGAGCAGCAAGAATCCCTTGCAGCAGCCACCCAAAACATCGAAGGCGGCGGCTACACCGTTGGCTTCACGCTCATCAATTTGAACACCGGCAAGGGCATCGCTTACAACCTCGACTCGCGCGTTTACGGCGCCAGCTCGTTTAAGGGTCCCTACGCCGCCTTCCTGTGCCAACACCTGGGCGACAACGACGCTTCCTACCCCTCCGGCAGTGAAGCGGCGGGCTCTGGCGTTTCGTCGTCCATATATTCCCTGATGCAACCCATGATCCTCTACTCGGACAACAGCGCATTCAACAGCCTGCGCAACACTTACGACAGCGTAGGATTCGCCGAATGGCTCAATTCGTGCGGCGTGGATTCCGAGATCATGCACGACACGCACTTCCCACGCTACTCCGCGCGCGAATCCGCCCTGCTATGGCTGCGCACGTACCAGTACCTCAAAACCAATACTCCCACCGCGCAGAACCTAGCATCGCTCTACGAGCAGACAAACGTGTCGTTCATCCGTTCCGGCGTGAGCGACGATGAAGAAGTCGAAGCCGTGCTCAACAAAGCAGGCTGGTGCGCAGGCAGCGAACGTTTCACCGGTCTGTGCGATGCGGGGCTCATCAAGTGCACCGACGGCACCACCTACCTTATGAGCACCATGACCAATTCGCCGGACGGCGGCCTGTACACCATTCGCTTGGCGAACCTGGCATCCGCTCTTTTTGAGTGTCGCGACGTGCTGGAATAGCACCTAGCAAACAGGCGGATGCAAAGCAGGAACTGCAGGGCAAAAGTCGCTTAGCGGTGTAATTTTCCTGCCTCTTTCGCCCGCCGTGGGACGTAAAAGTTACAATGAACAATGCTGCGCAAATGCGCGTTGAGTGCATTGGGGCGAAACTACGCCACGCAAGGAAAGTCCTTGGCATGTCTGCGCGGCGGGCAACGCAGGAAAATCGCTTTCGCACGATCCCTGCGCAACAGCCGCTCGCCTTTGCACGTGCCGATGCCGCTCCCGCAAAGGCAGCGTCGCACAAATGCGCATCGATTGCGCCGCGCCTCAAAGGAGGCCTCGCACAACCGATACTGCACCAGCATCGAACAGCACAGTGCCCCCTAAAGGGAACCGCACTGCCTGCGAATAACAAACCCCGAACGAAAGGATTGCCGTGGTGGAACTTGCTCGCGAACTTAACCGTCATGCCGCTTCGGCAACCCACGAGCAAACGCATCTTGCCGAACATCCAGGACAGCTGGTGTGGATTTTCATGGGCATGTCCGTCGTTGGCCTTATGGGCGAAACGCTGCAGCACCTTGTGGCGTTCGGCGAGTTGGAAAGCCGTGCCGGCTTCATCTGGGGTCCGTTTTCGCCCATCTACGGGCTGGCGGCCGTTCTGTTAACCATGTTGCTCGAACCCTTGCAGGACAAAGGCGTTCCGCTGCTTTTGGCAGTAAGCGCCGTGGTAGGCGGCAGCCTTGAGTACTTCGCCAGCTGGGCCATGGAAACATTTTGGGGCGTGGTGGCGTGGAGCTACCTGAACATCCCCCTCAATTTTGACGGGCGCACCGACGTGTTCCATTGCTTGATCTGGGGCACCATTGGCGTGCTATGGGTAAAGGTTGGCCTGCAATTATGCCACCGCATCTTCAACCGAGTGAACACCACCGGCGCCCCGTACCGCGTGGCAACGGCAGCGCTTTCCATCTTCATGGCGCTCGACATTGTCATGACCATCATCGTTTTGTTGCGCGCCGATGCCCGCACCGATGGCATTCCGCCGCAGAATCCCATCGAGCAATTCTGCGATACCGCCTACCCCACTGACATGCTGCAGAAGCGTTTCCATAACATGGGCGGCCTCGGCATATAGACAGGAAAAGGGACCAGTAGCAGATTCCCGCTTTATTGCTCGGGCAATTGTCTGCTGCAAATGGCAGAGTGCCAAGTGCTCTATGCATCCTGTTTGGCGGGAACCTAGCGCCTGCCCCATTTCCCTGTATTCGCAATAAGGCGCAAAAGCAGGGCCGCGCTCGTGACTTACGCCGCAAGCGCGACCGTCGCGGGTTTGCCAGGCGTACTGACTCTTCGCAAATTCGCGATTCTCGGTCATCTTTTCCAAATTCAGCAAACCCAAGGCTTCGGGAATATTCACGCCAGCGGGGCAGTCTTTCACGCAATAGCGACAGTTGGTACAAGGGATCAACCCCACGCTCTTCAGAGCATCAACCGCATCGCCCAGCGCCTTTTCTTCGAAGGCGGATAAGGGTTCGTTCGCCTTCCATTCGCGCACGTTTTCCTGAATCTGCTCCAACGTCGATACGCCCGAGAGCACACTGATAACGTTGGGCAGGTTGTAGCAGAATCGATATGCCCACGAAACCGCGCTCTTGTCGGGGTCGGCCGCTTTCAGCACGCTTGCGCCACGTTCCGGCAAGTCCGCCAAGCGACCACCGCGAGCGGGTTCCATAATCACCACGGGTACACCGTGCTTTTGCGCAACTTCCATGCATTTGCGCGATTCCACCACAGGATCTTCCCAGTCGAGGTAATTCACCTGCAACTGGACAAAATCCATATCGGGATGATCGGCGAGCAACTTGTCCAACGTTTCGGCGTTGTCATGCATCGAGAAACCCAAGTGCTTGATGACACCTTCGGCTTTCTTCTGCGCGGCCCATTCCCACATTCCGTACTCATCGAATTTCGCCGTGCGCGCACCGCCCATGTTATGCAGCAGGTAGAAATCGATGTAGTCAGTGCCCAGGCGTTTGAGCGAAGTATCCAAACATGCTTTAGCGTCTTCTGCGGTAGGCTGAGCCCAAGCCAAGCACTTGGTTGCAATGGTGAACGAATCGCGCGGATAGCGCTCCACCAGCGCCTTGCGCATAGCAACTTCTGATTCGCCTTCGTGGTAGACATAGGCAGTATCAAAGTACGTGCCGCCAGCCTCTATGAACGCATCGACCATCTTCTTCAAGTGCTCGATGTCGATGCTCTTCTGATCTTTGGGGTCAGTAAGGGGCAAACGCATGCAGCCAAAACCCAACTTAGGGGTATCCAAAAGATTGCTCATAGGGGGCTCCTTGCCTGTTCTTCTGCAAATTCTCTGCGCTCATTGTAGCGGAAAACCAACTTTAGTAACGTGGCGTTACTTATTTTAAGAGAAAGCAATAACACGACACGATACACGAGCAAGCGCCCAAACCCGCGGCACCGCCCGTGTTTCGCAACGCCGCGCTCGGGCCACATCACGACGCCACGCCCAAACAGTTCCCTAGCACGGCAGTGGGGCAACATCACGATGCCGCACCCAGGCAATACCTTGGCACGGTACCCGGACAGCACCCAGGCGCCGCGGCTGAGCAATACCCTGGCACTGCATCGAGTCGACCCTGCCCCCCGCGCCAGATCCACCCCGCTCCGCATCGGGTCCACAACGACCCAACACCGTATCAGGTTCAACCCCCCGTTCCGCATCGAGCCCATAACATCCCAGCACTGCCTCGGGGGCCCTCCCAGGAACCCAGAAACAAAAAATCGGTCCGAATTGCAACTTTTTTGCGATTGGCAATTGTTGCGAGCTCCCAATCGCGAATCGCGGCACAAAAACGCAGCAAAAATGGCATATTTCAAGCCTGAAGGAACCGAGAAGAGCCCCTAATCGCAAAAAAGTTGCAAAGATACCGAGTTTTTTGTTTTTTGCAATGGGTCCGATCGCTGCAACAGGGCAAATCCCGCGAAAATGCGCGGAGCATCATGACCAGCAATCCAAAATCAGAAACAAGAAAGGCGCCCGCTATGCGGACGCCTCCGAAAAAACCAATTCGGCTGAAATCTACGCTTCCTTGGCACCATACTGCTCGTAATAAGCATCGAGTGCAGCCTTCAACGTATCGTCGATCACCACTTCGCCCTGAACTTCGTGGTTGTACAGGAGCTCGGTAACTTCAGCCATGCTTACGATGGAAGCTACAGGGAAGCCATACTTTTCCTGGACTTCCTTCTGCGCAGTCTTCACGCCGCCCTTGCCAACTTCCATACGGTTCAGGGAGACAATCAGACCCTTAACCTCAACATCAGCGGCACCCTTCAGAATGGGGTAGGTTTCATCGATGGACTTGCCCGACGTGGTAACGTCTTCAACCATGATCACGCGGTCGCCGTCATGAAGCTCAGCGCCCAGCAGGTTGCCGGCATCGGCGCCGTGGTCTTTCACTTCCTTGCGGTTGCAGCAGTACTTAACTTCCTTGCCGTAAAGCTCCTCCAAAGCAATGGCGGTAACGACGGCCAGCGGAATGCCCTTGTAGGCAGGGCCGAATACCATATCGAAATCCAGGCCGAAGTTGTCATGAATAGCGCGAGCGTAGTATTCGCCCAGGCGCTTCAACTGACCACCCGTAACGTAGGCGCCGGCATTCATGAAGAAGGGAGATTTGCGCCCGCTCTTAAGCGTGAATTCGCCGAACTTGAGCACATGGCTTTCCACCATGAACTCGATGAATTCTTTCTTATATGCCTCCATGAGCGCACTCCTTCTCTAGTGAAACTACTATTTTCATTCTACAAAAGCCCGGGGCAAAGCCCCTGTGGCTACTCGCGGTAAAAGCCGTTCATCGCCTTGTACACGTCGATCTCCCACTGGCGGCGGTGGCTCTTTGCAACCGTGTCCAGGATAAGTCCCGTCACGAAGGAGAGGGCGCCGCAGCCGGCGAGCGCCAGGCTGCCGAGCATCGTGGGGATGCGGGGCACCAGGCCGGTGGCCGCGTACTCGGCGACGACGGGGATGCCCGCCACCACGGCCAGCACCAGCAGGAGCAGGGCCAGCCAGCCGAAGAACGCCAGCGGGCGGTAGTCCTTGAACAGGCTCGTGATGGCCTTCAGCACCTTCGCGCCGTCGCCGAAGGTGGACAGCTTCGAGTAGCTGCCCTCGGGGCGGTCGCGGTAGTCGATCGGCACGTCCTCGATGCGCCAGCGCTTGTCCACCGCGTGGATGGAGATCTCCGTCTCGATCTGGAAGCCCTCGGAGAGCACCGGCATGGTCTTCACGAACACGCGGTTGAACGCGCGGTAGCCCGTCATGACGTCGTCGAAGGCGAAGCCGTAGATCTTCTTGATCAGCCAGCGCACCAGGTCGTTGCCGAAGCCGTGGAACGCGCGGTCGTTCTCCTCGCCGTAGGAGCCGTTGGACAGGCGGTCGCCCACCGTCATGTCGGCGCGGTCGGCGCGCAGCGGCTCCAGGAGCGCCGGCGCTGCCTCGGCGGGGTAGGTGTCGTCGCCGTCGACCATCAGGTAGTAGTCGGCGTCGACGTCGCGGAACATGGAGCGGACGACGTTGCCCTTGCCCTGGCGCCCCTCGAACTTCACGATGGCCCCGTGCTCGCGGGCGATGTCGGCCGTGCCGTCCTTGGAGTTGTTGTCGTAAACGTAGATGTCGGCGTCGGGCAGGACGCGCTTGAAGTCGTCCACCACCTTGCCGATGGTCACGGCTTCGTTGTAGCAGGGTATGAGTACTGCGACCTTGTCTGCCATTGGGCTCCCTTTCAAACAAGCAAACAGCAAGCGCAAAAGCGCGAAATGTATCAATTGCCGACTATGCACCTACGGCGCATACCGCCCGATACCCCTCAGAGCAGCAGTCGAAGCGCATAGCCATAAGCCATATTAGTTTACTCGCTTTTTACGTTGAAAGAAACGGCGCACGGAAAATGGGCACAGGTGGGAATCTGGCACCTGCCCCTATTTTCCCATCAGTTAGTTATGAGTGCGGTGGTCACGGTAATTGGCCAGATAGGTTGCGAATTCGGCCGAGGTGTCGGAATTACCAGAACGCCACATTTTGTGGTCGATGATGGTGCTTTCGCTGCCGTAGTACGCATCGATGTAGGCAATAAGCCCGTCAATCGCTTCAAGCTGCGCTTCGGGATAGGCGCCCTGCCCGCCCACATGCACTATTTCGATGCCAATAGAATACGAATTCATACCGTAATCGGTAATGCTCTTCGAAGGAGCTTTGGTGGTCCCCTTTTTGTCGTCGCGTCCATCTTCCGGCACGCCATACTCGCTGTTGTGACCTGCGTCGCCATAGCCAGCATGATGGGCAATGGCATCCATCGGCACACATTGCACGATAGATCCGTCTTTATTCACGATGAACTGCGAGGCCACTTTGTTGCCACTGCTCTCCCATGAATTAACGATAGAAGCCGCGCTGCTATCCACTTCGGTGTCATGTAGCACGATGTACTTCTGATAGCTGGCCCCTTTTTCGCCGTGGTTGAAGTCGGGACGATAGTCTTCCGTTATATCCAGCTCCGCGCGCAACTCACTTGCCGTCGGCTTAGCTTCCTCCGCAGAAGAAACGCCCCCTTCGGCTCCTTCGCCACTTTGGGCACCGCCATCCGAAGAAACGCCCGCATCATTCACCTTGAGCTGAGAGTGGTCGGGCTGTTGCTGCGGAGCTGCGCAACCCGCCAACGTGCACGCCAAAGCAGCGGCGGCAAGTATCCCTATCAGTCTCATACGTTTTCCTTTCAACCGAACGGCGTGCCCAACACAGCGGCGCCAACGTTCTCGCTAGGCACAAATCACAGCGAGCCTGGCCAGCTGCCCTTTCCGGCAACCATACCAGGCTCGCAACATATCAATGCAAGAAAATGGAGATCAATCCTATTTTCTCAGGTCAACGCCAAGTTCAGCATCCACCAAATCAAATGCCGCGTCGATGGCCTTGTCCATATCGTAGTACTTGTATCCACCCAAACGGCCAGCGAATACCACGTTGCCTTCCTGCTTGGCAAGCTCAACGTACTGCTCGTACAGGGCGCTGTTGCGATCGTCGTTCAGAGGATAGTACGGCTCATCGCCGCGCTCCCAATTTGCGGGATACTCGCGCGTAATGATGGTGGTTGGCTGAGTGCCGTACTCGAAGTGCTTGTGCTCGATAATGCGCGTGAAGGGCACCTCGCGCTCGGTGTAGTTAACCACCGCGTTGCCCTGCCAATTCTCGCATTCAATACGCTCGGACTCGAAGCGCAAAGAACGATACTCCAGCGCGCCAAGCTGATAATCAAAGTAAGCATCGATGGTGCCACAGTAGATAACGCGGTCGGCAATACCTTCGTTTTCAGCAACGAACTCACGATATTCGGTATTCAGCAAAATTTCCGTATCGCCGAACATGCGCTCAACCATAGCAGTGTAGCCGCCCATGGGGATGCCCTGCCAACGGTCGTTGAAGTAGTTGTTGTCATAGATGAAGCGAACGGGCAGGCGCTTGATGATGGAAGCGGGCAGCTCGGTGCAGCTCTTGCCCCACTGCTTTTCGGTGTAGCCCTTGATCAGCTTCTCGAATACATCCTTGCCGATAAGCGAAAGCGCCTGTTCCTCGAGATTAGAGGGCTCGCCTTCGCCAATCTGCTCGGCTGCTTCCTGCTTCTGGCGCTCAATGATTTCCTTCGCTTCAGCGGGGGTCTTGATTCCCCACATCTTCGAGAAGGTGTTCATGTTGAACGGCAAGTTGTACAGCTCGTCCTTGTAGCTGGCAACAGGGCAGTTCACATAGTTGTTGAACTCGGCAAACTGATTTACGTAATCCCAAACGGGACGAAGCGACGTATGGAAGATATGGGCACCGTACTTATGCACGTTGATGCCATCGATTTCTTCCGTGTAGATGTTGCCTGCAATGTGATCGCGGCGGTCGATGACCAAGCAGGTCTTGCCGATCTTGGCGGCTTCATGAGCAAAAACGGCGCTCGTGATGCCAGCGCCAACGATAAGGAAATCGTAATGGTTGCGCTGCATGCCATGCCTTTCTGTGTGTAACGTTTCAGCCAGCAAGCTGCCGGCCGCTCTAGTATGTTTAGAATGCACCGCACGGGCGCACTGCTTCTTATTTTAGACGATGCTGCTCTACTATCGAAACTCGGACCCAATAAAAAACGCCCACAAGGACGTTAACGAGCTTTGGGATATTCACCAGTAGAGTCAGCGAGTAAGATTCTGGCGAGTGCGGGGAGATTGAAAAGCCCATAGGGCTGGCCTTTGCGCCGCCCTATGGGCTTTGAAATTTCCCTGTACCGCCAGAATCCCGCGCAGCATCGTCGCGTCTCAGGAGCATGTTGCGCTGATCGTAGACCAGCGCAACCGACTAATCCTGCTTTACAACAAGAACGTCGCAGCGAAGGTTCCTGATCAGATAAGTGGAAACGCTGCCAACGAATACGTAGGTGATGTTCGAAAGACCGCGCTCACCGCAGATAACCAGCTCGGGCTCGAACGGCTTGATCATCAGGTTATGGATGGTTTCCTGAATGCGACCAACCTTAACGACAACCTCTACGGAAGGGATGTCTGGATCTTCCTCGGCTGACTTCAGCGTATCGCCCAAGGAATCGACCAAACGGTTGCGAACCGTTTCAGCAAGCTCTTTGTAGTCGGTGCCCGTCAAGGAATCGGGAACCGAATCTACTACATGGCCGAACATCAATTCTGCATGGTTGAGCTTCGCAATCTGAATTGCGCGCTCGGCTACTTCCTGCTGAGTGCTGCCGCCATCGAGTGCTGCAAATACGCGCCTGTACTGCTTCATAGCTCTCGCCCCTCTTTCTCCTTCGCCATACGGCAAAGGCCCCAGTATCGAAGCGCCTCTGCGCCTCGCTTATTATCTTTCTTTATTCTAGCAGGATACCCAAGCAAAAACGTCACAATGCTGTAACACGTTCATTCCTTCTTCCCCAAAGAAACCCCAAATGATGAGGGGATTGTGAATGGTTGCCTCTGCGAAAGCCATGCCTGTCACGAAGCTGTTCCGGCACTCCCTCCCGAACCTGCATTGGCCACTCTTGGCTTAACTCCAGCTAAAGCACGGGCGTTCTGCATTGCCTCCAAATATGCTTGAGCATCGCCTGGATCGTCGTCGATAGACTCATCGCCCAAATCAACCTCGCGAGGAACGCGACGATACAGGATGTCGTACATAACCGGCACCACATACAGCGTCATGAACGTGGCGTACAGCAAGCCGCCCACAACCACAACCGCCATGCCGCGCTGCATCGACGATCCCACCGCATCGCTGAACACCATCGGCAACATAGCGAAGATGGTGGTAATTGCCGTCATCATGATGGGGCGCATGCGGGTACGTCCCGCAGCCACCAGGGCATCGTGCTTCGACAGGCCACCACGGCGCAGCTGGTTCACATAGTCAACGAACACGATGCCGTTATTCACCACCGTGCCCATAAGCACCGCGAAGCCCAGCAGCGAAAGCATGCTCAACTGTTCGCCGGCTGCCACCAAACCGAACAAACCGCCGGTAAAGGCAAGGGGGACAGTCAAGATCACGATGAAAGGAGAAAGCAAGCTCTGGAACTGCGCCACCATAACAAGGTAAATCAGCACAAAGCCCAAAATCAGAAGCAGCATCATTTGAGAAAGCATTGTGTTGATGTTTTCCAGTTCGCCACTGGTTTGAATGGTGTAGCCCTCGGGCAGCTGATAATCCTTGAGCTTGGTCTGCAGATCGCGCGCAAGCAAAGCATTGTTGTAACCATCTTCGACATCGGCCGTCACCGTAATAGCACGGGTTGAGTTCACATGAATCATCGTGGGAGAGGCAACTCCCTGCTCAACCTTAGCGAACTCGCGAAGCTTGTGCGTGGTGGTATCGCCCGTCTGCTGATTGGTTATCTCGATCTCGGTATCAAGAAGATTGTCTGCCGTAACAGGGTTTGTCTTATCCACTACAGACACATTCATCTTGCTGCCATCGAGCGTCATGGAAGGCGCATCGGCGCTTTCGGAAAGCTTTTTCGCCAAATCGCTATACAACTGAGCAACCGTATAGCCGTCCTTGGTAAGCTTGTCGCGATCGACAACCAGGTGAAGCTCGGTCGCAGCATCTTCCATGCCGTTTTCGATTTCGGTATAGCCCTCCACCTGGCCAACGATCCCCATCACATCTTCGCTGATACGCACCAGCTCATCCTGATCGGGACCTTGGATCCTCAGCGAAAGCCCACTGCCGGTCATAGAGCTCATCGCCTCGGAAGAAGAAGCGTCGGTAATCACTTCGCAGTTCAGGCCAGAAGTACGCTGCTGCAGCCGATCCAAAATCGAAAGCACCTGGCCTTCGGTGGTCACTGAACTGTCGGTCTGCACGTAGAACGTGAACACCTGGTGGAACTTGTCGCTGCTGCTACTGCTGGAAATATCACTCGCAACCATCGAAGTCGAAGACGTTCCGTCCATAGCGCCAACGAATTTCACTCCGTCGATGCCCACGGCTTCGTCCATAACCTTATCCGCCGTAGCGTACGCCGTCTCCTTGTCGGTGTCTTCAGGCATGGTCACTGTCACCGTTGCCGTTTTCGAGGTCATGGTGGGGATCATAGTGATACCCATGTTCACCACACCAATCACTGCAACAACCAAAAGCACTACCGACACCACAAGAGGCAACGCCTTATGACGCAAGAAGAATGCCAGCGAATGAGCATATTTCGTCTGCAGCGTCTCAAACCAATTGTTGCGGCGAGGAATATAGTTCTTGAACAGGAACGAAGAAGCAGCGGGAACCATGGTCAACGCGATAAGCAGCGACGCGGTAAGCACGTAGGCAATGGTCAGCGCGAAGGGCAGCATCAGCTGGTTCACCATGCCCGTAGTAAACACGATGGGCAAGAATACGCAAATGGTAGTAAGCGTGGAAGCAATTACCGCGCCCGAAATCTGCTTCGCACCCTGAACGGCTGCGCGAGCAGGCGGAATGCCGCGGCTGCGCAGGCGATAGATATTCTCCAGCACAACAATCGAATTATCTACCAGCATGCCAATAGCGATGGAAATACCGCCAAGCGACATAATGTTCAGCGAGATGCCCGAGAAGTACATCACCACCAAGGCGCAGAGCACTGAGAAGGGAATGCTGAAAGCCATGATGAGCGTGGGGCGCCAATCGCGAAGGAAGACGATGAGCACCACCACGGCAAGAAGCGCGCCCAAAAGCAGCGACTGCAAAATAGAGTTGATGTACAGCGCAATGAAAGACCCCTGGTCACTCACCACAGTTAGATGCAAGCCGGGATTGGCCTGCTCAATTTTGGTAAGCGCTGCTCGGGTATCTGCAGAAACTTCGCTCGTAGAAGCAGTGGAATTCTTGAACACCGAAAGCAATACGCCATCTTTGGCGTTGATACGCATGTACTGATCTCCGACATTGTCAACTTCGGTGATGTCGGCAACATCGGCAAGGCGGATTTCACCCACCCCATCGATGTCGGCGAGCAAAAGCGAACGCAGGTCGGAAATGGAAGAGATGTTGTCGCCCACACGCAACAGCCACTGATCATCCGAGCCGCTATCAAGATAGCCAGCAGGCATCGAAAAATCCTGGGCTTTAATAATGCCTGCTAGCGTTTCCTTGTCCACCAAGGCATTGACATTCGCCTTGGAAAGAGCCTCTTCACGCGAGCTTTCGTACTGAGAACGGGCATCCGTCAGCTGTTGTTTGTTGGAGTCGATGGTCTGTTGGGCGCTGGCAAGCTGAGCGCTGGCGCTGCCGAACTGCGTTGCTGCGGTAATAGAGCCCGATTGCACTTCGGCAAGCTGCTTTTGGTAGGCTTCAAGTTCTCCCGTTACCGTTTGCGCCTTCTGCACAAGCTGCCCAATTTTCGCCTGAACCTGGGGGTTTGCGCCGCTAGGATCGACGGCCTTCAGCGCTCCGATCCCCGCCTGCAGCGAAGTGATCTCGCTGGTTTTCCCGGAAATTGCCAGCGTTAAGCCAGAGCTTGCCTGACCAAGCTGATCGCTTGTTTCCTGCTGCTTCTGCTCGAGCGCTTCTTTCTGGCTGTTTAGCTGGCTCTCCGCTTCAGCCAGCTTCGCCTCACCTTCATCGATGCTTTTCTTGGCATCGTAGAGCTGGGAATTGACGCTGGCCAGCAGCTTGTTGTTGATGTCTTCGATCTTGCTGTCGGAAAGGCGCACCTCTACCGATTTTTCCGCCGCCCCAACCGTGGAAACGTCAGCAACACCGTTAATGCGCTCCAATTCAGGAACAGCTTTGTCTTTCACCAACGAAGTGGTATCGAAAATATCATGGTCGTCATAGGATGCGGCAACATACAAGGTTGCCATCATATCCATGCTGATTTCCATGTAGTTAGGGCTGCCAGCGGTTTCAGGCAGCTGGGAAGAAACCTCGTTTACCGCAGACGAGGCCTTCACCATGGCAGAATCCATATCGCTTCCGTCCTCGAACTCGAGGAATATCATGGAATAGTTATCAGCACTTTGGCTTTGGACGGAGGAAACACCGCTTACTTTCGAAAGCGAGCCTTCCAATACATCGGTAACTTCGGATTCCACCTTTTCAGCGCTAGCGCCAGGGTCGGTGGTGATAACCGCCAGATAGGGCAAATCCATATCGGGCAGCAAGTCGGTCTTCATCTTGGTAAGCGAAACACCACCCAGAATCAGGATGATGATCACCGCAACCGTAACGATATATGGCTTCTTTACGCTAAAGCGGCTAAGCACAGCAACTCCCTTAATAGTGCAGTTGAGGTAGGTTTCGGGCGAGTGCCAAAGAGAGCCTATTGACTCCCGTATGTTTTATTTAGTAAACATTGTGATTTTATGCCGCATCACCACAGATCTCGGCCACGAATCCGCGAAGAAAGCCCCATACACGCCGATTCCACACTATGCAACGAAAAGTCGAACGATCTGCCCTGATTGCTGAAACGGCAAAGTAGGAATATAGGGACAGGTACCGTTTCCCACTTTAGCTTTGAGGCGCCGCCCGCACTAATCGTATGGAGTTGCCGGGCGCCCCCCAGCCCTGCCTAGTGGGAAAACGGCGTCTGCCCCCATACCCCACTAATAAAGCTCCGGCCTGCGATGCTCAAGAACGGGCATGGCTGCGCGAACTCCGTCAATCGCCGAAAGGTCTATGCGGGCAGCAACCAGCTCTTCGCGGACGCTGCCACTGGCCAGCATCACACCATCAGGCCCAAACACGGCACTTTGCCCGATGTAGCCCTTGTCAACGCGACTTAAGCCCGCAACGAAGATCTCGTTCTCAATGGCGCGCGCCGAAAGAAGCGTACGCCATTGCTCCGCCTTCAAGCGGCCATCTACCCAGGCAGCAGGATTGATTAACAGCTGGCACCCATGCGTTGCCGCAAAGCGCGCCACTTCCGGAAAACGCAAATCATAGCAAATCGAAAGACCGATGCGCCCAAAGGGAGTATCAATGGGCTCGAACAACGCAGAGCCCGCCGCCATACGATCGGATTCCTTAGTGAAATCGGTGTCAAACAGGTGCACCTTCCGATACACCCCGTACTTTACACCGTCGCTGCCCGTTATGACCGCCGTATTAAAGGGATTCCCCTCATCGTTCCGCTCATTCACGGTGTATACAAGCCAAAGGCCATAGCGTGGCGCAAGCGCATCCATTCCGCAGCAAAACGGCCCATCGATTGGCTCAGCCTCGGAAGCGAACGACCGTTTATCCAGTTCATAGCGGGTCATAAGCGACTCGGGGAACACCAAGATATCCACCCCACGAAGAGAAGCTTCGGCACACCACTGTTCGGCCATTTCCAAAACAGCTTCCGTACCGCCATCTTCAGGATGACGGCACTGAGCCAGCCCGAGGACAAAAGTCATGGCAACTCCCTTCACGCGCGATGCGATCAAACGCAAGTCAAATACAGGTTTGCTTCATTTTCCCACTAAAAAACGAATGGACCGGGAATAACCCAGTCCATTCGCTTGCTAGTACCTCTGCCTCAAACGGACAGCGTATGCATTAGCTAGTTGCTGCGACGGCGGCGAAGCAGCGCAGCAGCGGCAGCCAAGAGGCCCGCGATACCGCCAATGCCAGCGACAGCGGCAACGTTGGTGGCGTCACCGGTCTGAGGGGCGATGCTCGACTCGTCGGCTGCGTCGGCATCATCACCGGCAGCTTCCTGAACTGCGGCTTCTTCGCTGTTGGCAGTGTCGTCCGCAGCAGCCTGGTTCTCGGAGTAGAAGGCGTAATAGGTTACCACACCGTCCTGGTCTTCATCCTCAACTGCCTTGCTGAAGTCAACGGGGGTGTACTCCCAGTTGCCCTCATCGTCCTTGAGGGTGGAAGACCAACCCTCGAAGGTCCAACCGTCATAGGTGGGGTCGGCAGGCTTGGCAACAGCCTCGCCCTTCTTGACCTCGGCGGAAGATTCGGTCCCGTTGAAGTTGTCAACAAACTTAACGGTGATCTGCTCAGCCTGAGCATCGGCGTTCTTGGTCCACTGGGCGTAGATGTTCACGTCGGACTGCACGGGCTGGGAGAAGTCCACCTTGTCGGCGGCCTTCTGCTCGTCGGTGTAGCCGGAGTAGTCAGCGTGCCAGTACCAGCCGTCGAAGGTGTAGCCCTCGCGGGTGGGAGCCGCGGGCTGGCGCATCATGCCGTCGGAGTC
>OGOY01000999.1_pt1 | contig 31856 bp, 28 predicted proteins | sample 1552811 | NCBI WGS metagenome assembly OGOY01 (sample SAMEA2580132, study PRJEB22360) | human gut metagenome | biome: human gut; feature: human-associated habitat; material: faeces | place: Denmark | collected 2008/2010 | reverse complement strand
GGTGCTTTTTTTGCTCTTGCTGGATCACATGATCCCGCATCTTCACCAGAACAGTAACAAGGCAGAAGGTCCGAAGAGCAAACTTCAGAGAACTACCATGCTGGTTCTTGCAGTAACTCTGCATAACATTCCGGAGGGAATGGCAGTAGGAGTTGTATACGCAGGTTATTTGACAGGTCACGCCCAGATTACTATCATGGGAGCTATGGCCCTTTCTATCGGGATTGCTATTCAAAACTTCCCTGAGGGAGCTATTATCTCCATGCCTCTGCGTTCTGAAGGGATGGGAAAGACCAAAGCCTTTGCAGGTGGAGTCCTGTCCGGGATTGTAGAACCTATCGGTGCAGTTCTCACAATCCTGGTTGCCGGCCTCATTGTCCCGGCACTTCCATATCTTTTAAGCTTCGCTGCCGGAGCTATGCTCTATGTAGTGGTAGAAGAGCTCATACCTGAAATGTCTGTCGGAGAACACTCCAACATAGGAACTCTTTTCTTCGCAGTAGGATTCTCTCTGATGATGATTCTGGATGTAGCGCTTGGATAAAAAACAGCTGTCCGATTTATTACCGGGCAGCTGTCTTGGCGTTGAGAGATATTTGGGAAACAGTGGGAACCTGTGAGGGGGCAGAGTCAGTTGAATGACGTGGTTCTGTCCGGTACAGATATAAAATACCGCCAAAGAAACCAAAGATCAATCCTGTATACCCGCCACTGCAAAGGACAACAGTTACCTTTGTAACGAAGGACATACCGCCGATCATGCAGATCAAAAATCCTGCCAGAAGACCGATCGTTGTCCAGCCCATAAGTGAAACAGCCAGAAAAGCTGCGTAAGCATGTGAGTTTTTTACCTGTTTATTAATAGAATTCCATAATGTCTGATACATAATGATTCCTCTTTTCTCTTTCAATTCTTTGATTACTATTATAGAAACAGTTTGTAAAATACACATGCTCGCTAATGAAAAATCTCTGTAAAATTTTCTTTCTCTGTTATATGCAGAGGACGGAGAAAGTACAAGACAGAAAAACAATTACGTATATTATACAAATGAATGCATTTGAAAATGGTTTTATAGCAATCCTCTAAAATAATGCATCTTAATCCAGCCCATCAGAGTGTGAAATCCTGCGTCAGATATCTTTGCCGTGCGTCAGCACGCCTGCAGATATCTTCCTTGTCTTTCGCACTCTGCTGAACTGTCTTAAATGCATTATTTACGAGGATTGCTATAGGTAACAGATAACGATATAAAATGACCGTATGCGTGCGAAGCGGATTGCGAATATCTGCTTGATAATCATACATATTGCATAAAAACACCTACCTATAATTGTAAAATATATATAAATTATCTCTTGATATTTTATAAAAAAAAGAGTAAAACTTTAGATAAATAAAAAAGAGAAATGCATAGAACAGGACAGGTCACAAAAGGAACCGGATTACAGAGAGTCACAGGCAGGTGAGATGCGGCAGATGGTATTTTGTGATATCACCCGGGAGCATCCCGCTGAAATCTATAGTAAGCCGGGACGTGGTCTTCACGTTACAGGAGAAGCTGTTTGGCTTAGACAGTGTTAAGAGATTGTATCTGGTGACAGGTATAATAATACAAAGTGGTACCACGGAATATTCCGCCTTTGCTATTCAATTGGAAATTGGATAGCAGGGGCGTTTTTTTATATATAAATATAAAAGAAAGAAGAGGGAAGACATTATGAGTGGAATAGTAATGATGATAATAGCTATCGTAGTGCTGGGTGGAGCATATCTTCTGTATGGCCGTTATCTTCAGAACAAATGGGGCATTGACCCAAAAGCAAAAACACCGGCATATGAGATGGAGGATGGAGTGGATTATGTACCGGCTGATACCAATGTGGTATTTGGTCATCAGTTTGCATCTATAGCAGGTGCAGGTCCTATCAACGGACCGATCCAGGCAGCAATTTTCGGCTGGCTTCCGGTTATGCTCTGGATTCTGATCGGTGGTGTATTTTTCGGAGCAGTTCAGGATTTTGCATCTATGTATGCCTCTGTAAAGAACAAAGGCCGTACAATCGGATATATCATTGAAGCTTATATCGGAAAACTGGGAAAGAAATTATTTCTTTTATTCTGCTGGCTGTTCTGTATTCTGGTTGTTGCAGCATTTGCAGATGTTGTGGCAGGAACCTTTAACGGATTTGTGACAGATAATGCAGGAACCGTTACCAGGGTAGCAGCAAACGGAGCAGTTGCAACAACTTCCATGTTATTTATCATCGAGGCAGTGGGACTGGGATTTTTCCTTAAATATTCCAAGTTTAATAAATGGATTAATACTGCAGTGGCTATTTTATTATTAGTGCTCGCAATTGCGCTGGGACTTAAATTCCCGGTATATGTAAGTCTTGGAACCTGGCATATTATTATCTTTGTATATATTCTGGTAGCCAGTGTTGCCCCTGTATGGGCATTGCTCCAGCCCCGTGATTATCTGAACAGTTATCTGCTGATCTTTATGATCGTTGGTGCGGTTATCGGTGTATTTGCAGCCAACCCATCCTGTAATCTTAAGGCATTTACAAGCTTTAATGTGGACGGACAGTATATGTTCCCTATTCTTTTCGTGACAATTGCCTGCGGTGCAGTTTCAGGCTTCCATTCACTGGTATCCTCCGGCACTGCGTCAAAACAGATCAAAAATGAAAAGAACATGCTTCCGGTTTCCTTTGGTGCAATGCTTATGGAAAGTATGCTGGCAATTATTGCACTGATCGCTGTTGCATCCTTTGCAGATGGTGAGGCAGCAGCACAGGGACTTACCACTCAGCCGCAGATATTTGCAGGTGCTATTGCAAACTTCCTTTCTGTAATCGGTTTGCCACATTCACTTGTATTTACACTGATCAATCTGGCTGTATCAGCCTTTGCACTGACCTCTCTTGATTCAGTGGCCAGAGTAGGACGTCTGTCATTCCAGGAATTTTTCCTTGATTCTGATACAGACGAGGAAAATATGAGCCCGTTCTTAAAAGTAGTAACCAATAAATATTTTGCGACGATCATTACACTGGTACTTGCCTATCTGCTTACAAAGGTAGGATATGCAGAAATCTGGCCGCTGTTTGGTTCTGCCAATCAGCTGTTATCTGTACTTGCCCTTGTAGCCTGCGCAGTATTTCTTAAGAAAACAAAACGCCAGGGTTGCATGCTTTGGATTCCTATGGTATTTATGATGGCAGTTACCTTTACTGCACTGGGTATGACCATCAGTAAGCTTACAAAAGCATTATTTACCACAGGCCTGGACCTTGGAAATACCTTACAGCTTATCTTCGCAGTGTTACTGCTGATCCTTGGTGTGCTGGTAGCAATCCAGGGAGTGAAGAAGCTTTTTGAAAAAAATGATGAAAAAAAGACTGCATAATTTATGAAATAAAACTGTTGATATTTTTACATCAAAATAAAAAACTGAAAAAAGACACTTTGGGAAAGTTTTCCGAAGTGTCTTTTTTAATACTCAGCCAATCAATTTCTCATTCACATACTCAAATCCGAGGCGTTTCACAGTATCTGCAAATCGTTCTCCTGCGATTCCTTCATTTTTGAAGAGAAGGATTGCTTTTTCTATGACTGCCATTACTTCTTCTTCCTCTGTGAAAATTCTGGTAAGAGCCTGACCGTGTGAGATTCGCTTACCCCAGCGGCCTCCGATATAGATCTTATAACCATTCTGATATTCCGGTACTGCGCCGAAAGGACATTTTCCCTTGCAGCGTCCGCAATGGATACATTCTTCAGGATCAATGTAAAGTTTACCGTCAACTAATTTCGGAACGTGTACAGGACAGCTTTTTTCAATCTGACATTTCTTACATCCCTGGCATTTCTCTGCATCCGGTTTTGGGATTCTCTGGCCGATAATTCCCATATCATTCAGATTAGGTTTTACACAGTTATTTGGACATCCGCCAACTGCGATCTTGAATTTGTGTGGGAGTACCACATCGTGATAGCCTACATAAAAACGCTCGTGGATCTTCTTGCTGAGTGCAAAGGTATCAATCAGACCATACTGGCAGGTCGTTCCCTTGCATGAGACAACAGGACGCACTTTAGCTCCGGTTCCGCCTGTCATCAGGCCATGCTCTCCAAGGAAGGCGATTGTTTTCTCAATATTATCATAAGGAACTCCCTGGATTTCCATACTCAGGCGGGTTGTCATAGTGATCTGACCATTTCCGAACTTGTCTGCTGCATCTGCAATGGCACGGTGTTCATCTGTGGTAATATGTCCATTTCCTGTGATGACCCGAATATTAAAGATGTCATCATATCGTTTGTCCTGAAGGCATCCAAGACCTTTTACCCGCTTGATTTCCTCGGGACTCAGTTTTTTGTTGGCGGATGTTGTTATTTTTTCCTCATTCATGTTTAAGTATCTCCTTTATGTAGCTGTTGCTTTTCTCTGATATATACGGTGTTTCTTTTGTTGATTATAGGCTTCATGAATGATAAAATCAATTTATGAGTTTTTATTATACGATAAGTAACATTTATGGAATAATGCAACTGTGAAACTGAAAAACAGAAACCTTTATAAAAAAGCCTTCAGGGCAGAATTTTTTCTTATTGCACAGAAAAAACTATCTGATATCAATAGAGTGGAAGAGTTCAAGGAGAATATTATGTTAGATCACAGAACAGAAACCTTTATGGCTGTATGCAGTGTTATGAATTACAGGGAGGCGGCAGAGCTGTTACATATTACCCAGCCGGCAGTCACCCAGCATATCCAGTTTCTGGAGAAAGAATACGGCTGCCGCCTTTTTCTTTATGAAAACAGAAAACTGATCAAGACCCCTGCTGCACAGATGCTGGAGGATTACTTGCGTTCCGTTCAGCAGCGTGAAAATTTTCTCAGGGAAAAGATAAAAAACAATGGTCTCCGGGAACTGCGCATCGGTGCAACCAAGACCATTGGTGACTATGTGATCACAGACAGGATTCACGATTTCTTAAATCAGCCGGATACAGCACTGACTCTGATCGTGGATAACACAAAGCATCTTTTGCATTTATTGGAACAGAATACTCTGGACTATGCCATCATAGAAGGATTCTTTGACAAAAACAGATTTGGAAGCCAGTTATATCGCCGGGAACCTTTTGTGGGAATCTGTCCGAAGGATCATCCCTTTGCAGGCCGTGAAGTATCTGTAGAGGAGATTCTGAAAGAAACTCTGATTCATCGCGAAAACGGCTCTGGAACTCTGGCTATCTTGGAGGAAAAGCTTTTGGAGCATAATGAATCCCTGGAGCGTTTTCACCGGCATATATGTATTTCCAGCTTTAAGATGATCATCGACCTGATCAAGTCCGGGTATGGAATTTCATTTGTATATGAAGTACTTGCCAAAAGTGACCCGGATCTTGGGATTTTTACATTAAAGGGTGAGCCCATAGTCAGAGAATTTAATGTTATTTATCTGAAGCATGCGGATGTGAGGGAGAAGATGGAATGGTTTTTATGACCGCTTGCGTCTGTACTCGTTGGGAGTCATTCAAAATTGTTTCTTAAAAGCAGTTGGAAGATTAGAATACTGCCGATGAAATGATTTTCTATCTAAATTAATCGAAATTATCATCCACAAAAGTATATTGATTTCATTTTCTGCATATGCTATAATTGCCATAGGCAAAATGATAAAATTAAATTCATTGGTAACACAGCAAAAAGCCTCGGAGGTCGCATCTCCGAGGCTTTTTTATTCCGTTTTGGCAAGGGTGGCTTATTCCCCAGGCTGGCTACCAGCTACTATTTTCTATCCAGCCATTTGCAAATGTAATAGGTGATTACACCTGCCAGAATAGAAAGCATAAATGATAAAATTGTATCCATTGATAGCACACCCCCTTCCTGTACCTGTTTAGGGGTGGTAGCTTGGATATTATATCATAAATTTTTATAATATAATATATTTTTTATTATACAACTGCGCCTAAGACTTCGTAAATCAAATAAATAATTATTGTTTAAAGGTTATAAATTTCCTCTTGATATCATACGTTCAAAAATCAAAATAACTTCATCCATTGTTGCATTGGTGCCACCTGTAAATCTACCAATACTAACCGAACTTACATTTTTTCCTATTTCATTTGTAATTACTGAATGTAATTTCCATCCAGCATTTGCATATTCCATTAATACACTCTGTAATTGCATTTGATTTGTAGATCCATCTGCATTGTCAATAATTCGTGCAGTAGTATATTCATAACGAGGTGCTGATTTTATTAATTCTATGCGTTCCTCTTCTTGTTTCTTTTTTACGGCTGCAATATTTTCCTGAAATTCAATTGTTTCCTCATAACTTGGCACCCTTTTAAGTATGAAGTTATAATTACAATTAAAACATGAATCAACATTATCTCCAACTAATTCCTTACATTTTGGACATGTTTTCATATACTTATCTCCTTAAATTCCCTATACTTTTTAAGCAAACACATGATTTCCCTTCGCTTGTGCCAGTGTCTTTTTATACCAATAGTAATCTCCCTGACCTTTTCCATAATTCTGAATCTCAATATCTACATCGTAATAGTATTTACGTCCATTCACTACTGCATAGTTCCAGCTATGTCCAGGTGTAGATCCATCCAGATTTTTATAATATCCATTACAAACTCCTGTATCTACCCCTACATGCCTGCAAAGAATAGCAAAGATTTCTGCCTGATCGCTACATACTCCACCACGTTTCTGCATATATGGTATCTGGTAACTATCCCAAAATGAGGTTCTGAAGATCAGTTTACCTTTTCTATAATTCTGAAGTGTCTGCTTTTTATATGCCTGTATCTTCTTTTTTGCACCAGCACTGGTGACATCATAATATGTTTTTACTTTTACAAATTCATCAGCATGTTTATGCTTGAAATTTACTGTCATCCAATGATAAATCCTCCGAACCTTCTCATCCTGTCCCATGGTTGTCTTTATGCCAGCAGATGTGATCATTTTCTCAGCCATATAATCAATTTCATCAACACCTGTATATTCCGGTATTGTTGCAGCAGCTGCTACTCCGTCTTTTCCAGACGGGGCTTTAGAGGACACCTTAAAACTTTTCTTTTTGGTTATTGTCTTTACATATTCTTTACTGCTGTTATCTTTTGCATAATAAAAGACCTCAACCCTGTAAGTTCCATCTGGAACAAAAGAACCATATTTTACACCTGCAGTATTCGCCTTTGAAGCTTTTCCATTCCAGTTTAAATATATAGTCTTGTTTTCCCATGAAGTAATACTGTCACCCCATATATTCTTTCCGCCTATATTACTGTATACTTTCTGATAAACATAATCTCCGGATTTGTTCAATATACGCAGACGAAGTTGGATTTCCCCGTCAAAATACTGCTTCGTATTACAGGAAACACTGGTCCTTATTGCAAGATGATTTCCGGAACTGGGATGAAAACCCTTGGAACCCACTCCCACAAACAGATTGTCAATTGACATATCAATATTTACTGGAGCAACCGGATTTCCTTCAGATGCCTGAATTTCATGCTTTCCTAACGAAAATATCATTGACAGCATCAAAAAAACACTTAACCAAAACAATAATCCTTTTCTTTTCATATTTTCTACCTCCATCTGTAATATTTATATTTATCATACTACAACAGAGTAATATAACATGTCTACATATAACAAAGGTTTATTCTAAAATTGTTATAATAAGAGTCCGTATGCAGAACTTTTGTATATAATAGACTAAGTGAATATCTGGAAATGAGATTAAAATGCCAGACCAGAAAATAGATAACCTTTTAAATCTTGCAATGGATGCAACACCACAGGAGCGTAGAAAGTCAGGAAATCTTAACATAGGATATGATCCTGCAACCAGGCTATGGGATGTGATCATAAAGTACAGCGGACCGGAAAGTGGTCTGGCTGGAAATGGAATTCAGGTAGTGCCATTGTTAGGCAGCTATGCAGTGGTAACTTTGCCGGAAAGTGAGATTGATGAGTATTCCCACAGAGTGCAGGTGGAATTTATGGAGAAACCCAAACGCTTGTATTTTGAATTGTTTCAGGCGAAGGGAGCGAGCTGCATCCGCACAGTGCAGACCGGCAGGAATGGACTGACGGGAAAAGGAATCCTGACAGGAGTTGTGGATTCAGGAGTGGATTATTTTCACCCTGATTTCCGAAATGCAGATGGGAGCAGCAGAATTTTACGTTTATGGGATCAGAGCATACAGGGAAATCCACCCCAGGGATATGTGACAGGAACTGAATATACGAAAGAGCAGATCGATGAGGCGCTTGCACTTGGAGAAAACCAGGGCAGGCGTCTTGTTCCATCTTCAGATTACAGTGGACATGGAACTTCCGTGCTGGGAATTGCAGCAGGAAATGGGAGGGCATCAGATGGGGTGAATCAGGGAGTTGCCTATGAAAGTGATCTACTGGTTGTGAAAATGGGAATTCCCAGAGAAAACTCCTTTCCCAGGACTACGGAGCTGATACAGGGGATTGATTATCTGGTGCGACAGGCATTGACTATGGGACGGCCAATGGCAATTAATCTCAGTTTTGGAAATAATTATGGATCCCACAAGGGAGATTCCCTTCTTGAAACATATATAGATATGGTTTCTTCCACAGGACGTCTGGCTATCTGTACAGGTACAGGGAACAACGGCAATCAGCCTCTGCATGAGGGAGGAACCCTGAAACAGGGACAGACCAGACAGATAGAATTATCTGTGAGCAGCAGGGAACCAACATTAAATGTGCAGTTATGGAAATCTTATGAGGATGAGATGAGTATTTATATTGAAAATCCATCCGGAAACCGGATCGGCCCCTTAGACGAAAAGCTTGGTCCTCAGAGGTACAGACTGGGAAATACAGATCTTTTAATCTATTATGGCAAACCTGGACCCTATCATCTGACACAGGAAATCTACATAGATTTCCTTCCTGGGAAAACTTATGTGGACAGTGGAGACTGGAAAATCATCCTAAGTGGAAAAAAGGTCAGAGGAGGGGAATATTACCTGTGGCTGCCGGGTGGAAATACTCTGAACAGAGGGACTGGGTTTTATGAACCAAGGGCATATGGGACTTTGACCATACCTGCCACAGCCCGGCGGGTTATTGCAGTTGGAGCATATGATTCGCTGGTTGACTCTTATGCGGATTTTTCCGGAAGGGGCAGCAGAATGCTGCCATATCTGAAACCTGATCTGGTGGCACCGGGAGTAAACATAGTTGCTCCCGTACCCGGTGGTGGTTACAGAACAGTAACAGGGACTTCCTTTGCAACACCCTTTGTCAGCGGATCCGCAGCATTGTTAATGCAATGGGGGATTGTAAATGGAAACGATCCCTACCTCTATGGGGAAAAAGTAAAAGCCTATCTCCGAAAAGGCGCCAGACCATTGCCGGGGTATGAGGAGTATCCCAATGAAGAGGTGGGATGGGGGGAGGACGTTATAATAAGGTTACATTGAAGAAAGTCAGTAAAATCAAGTGTTTCCGTTCATTTTCCCAACACAGAAACGAAGCACTTTCACCATGATTTTGAAGAAAATCTGCCCGGGTTGGATTCAAAATGATATGGAAAGAAAGACTTGTAGCAATGACGTAACATGAACAGCCGATTCTGTTACAGACAACATATTAAAACGAAAGAGAGGTCACAGGAATATAAAACTGACTTATACAAATAATTATCAGTTATCAAGGCCATAAGGCCAAATTATACCATGGGTCAGTTTTAAGCATTAAATCTGGATCAGTTTTAAGTGTAAATCAATAGCTGATAATCACTATGATTGGGAAAATACAAAAACCGATAACTACAGTTCAAAGAACTGTGTATTATCGGCTCTGCGTCTGGCGCTTTAATAACAGTTATATGGAATTGTTCAATGTTGATTAGACATTCTCTTTTGCACTTCGAACAAAAGAGTGGAAAATTTTTTAGTACAGTATCTTCTCGGATTTTGTCACGTGTTTTATTTCCGCAGACAGGGCAACGTACTCGCTCGACACTTACTTTTATTTGCACTTCTACTTTTTATTTTTTTCTTGAGTATCCTATAACACTAACAAAATACGATGCGACTACTATACCCAAAGCAAAAATAGTAATCAACATAGGATTTTTAACCAAATTTTGAGTAACGTATTTCATATCTTTTGATATTTTACTTACGAAAAAGATAACGAGAAGTGTGCAAATCATTCTCACATACTGAACACTCATATAGCCAAACCACTGTGCTATTGCTAAACATATAGAACACCATAAAACAGGTAATGCTATTGCAATGGCGATAGAAAAACCAAACTGGCTAAGTGTAAAATTATGATAAACCACATAACGAATGATATAAATGATAACTGTACCCATTATACTAATCGGAACAAGAAGCAAGCTAGTCAAATACTTACTGAAAATGATTTGGTACTTACTCATCGGCAAGGTTAATTCATATTGTTTCCATGAAGTCAATCCATCATAGGTCATGGTCATCATTAAGTGCATACCGATAAAAAGTGAAAAAAAAGCCGATGACATAATTGAGTAAACTTCATTCTCTCCGAAGAATGAAATTGCTATTACAAAAAAATACATTACAAAAATGACTTTTTTATTCATTTTCTTCATAAGCAATAAATCCTTAAAAACCAATCCTTTCATTTGACACCTCCTTTGATATAGAACAGCATAATGTCCTCAATAGAAGCATTATCAATAATTAGATTTTTGTATCTTTTTTTTGCAGCTACTTTGTCATGTATTAAGCATTCCACGCTAAGATTTGTTTCTCGACAACATACATAGTCATCTGGCGAAACAGTATTAAATTCTGATTTTTTACAGCGTATAATTCCATAATTATAAATAAGGTCATCTTTCTTTTCCTCAAAAATAATTTTTCCATTATGAATCAGAATTACATAGTCAGCAACCTTTTGTATGTCAGAGGTTATATGTGTAGAGAACAAAATAGAGTGTTCTTCATCTTGAATAAATTCTAAAAAAATATCCAAAATTTCATCTCGTACAACAGGATCTAACCCTGTTGTTGCTTCGTCTAAAATCAGAATCTGGGGTCTATGCGATAGTGCACAAATAATTGACAATTTCATCTTCATACCTTTTGAAAGTTGCCCTATTGATTTATTTAATGGAACATCAAGGCGTTTCATATATTCTTCAAACAAATTCATATCCCATGTTTTATAAGATCCCGAAAGGATTTGGGCAATATCTTTTGCATTTAAGACGGAATGGAATTTACATTCGTCAAAAACAACACCAATGTTTTCTTTATGCAAATAAGAATGATTTTGTTTACCCAATATTCTTATTTCACCCGCATCCAACTTTAACTGGTCTAAAATTAAATTGATAGTTGTACTTTTTCCAGCACCATTTTCTCCTATGAAACCCACAATACGTCCTGTAGGAACTGTAAATGAAATATGATCTAACATAAAATCATCAAATTTTTTAGTCACATTTTTTACAACAATACTGTTCTGTTCCATAATTCCACCTCTCATTCTTCAAAAAATAGTTTTAGAATATTAGCCATTTGCTCATAGCTGATACCATGAGTACGACCGATTATAGCAACCTTTTCTAAAAGTTCTTCTGCTATTCGTAGTTGTTCTTCTTGAATAAATTCTTTATTTGGTGATGCAACAAAACTACCTTTTCCCGATACGGTTTCGATAAACCCATCTCGAGTTAAATCTTCGTAAGCTCGTTGAACAGTAATAACACTTATATGCAGGTCTTTTGCCAGTGCACGCATGGAAGGCAGGGCTTCTCCGGCAGATAGGGTACCATTCATGATTAAACTCTTAATCTGCATAGCAATTTGTTCATAAATAGGCTTATCACTACTATTACTTATGATAATTTCCATTCTAACTTCCTCTCACCACCTTCTGATATATGCGTACTTATACGATATGTACAGTGTATATGATAGTGTCAGAAATGTCAATAAAGTAATCCTACAATTCATTAAAATATACCATATAAAGTTTTCAAAAAATCAGCGTAATCCAACCTGTCAACCGGCATAATAAGGTTATTTCTTTGTGCAAATCAGCACGATAATGATAGGATGAGCGATGATGAATTAGAACTTCTGGCTCCATGGAACGAAATCGTCAAAGCTGAAATCGGACGTCGTGCAAACGAATCAAATCAATCATATGTGAATTGTCAAGGTGCTCCGGCTACTGAAAAGTAGTCGGGGATTTTTTTATCATACCAAAAAATTAAGCGCTTACTTTCTTGGCGGATGATAGTATGATAAAGTTTTCGAATCTCTTTTTTCTTAGAGAAAGTTTTATTGCTTTCATTTATCATTACTTGCAAGACATCGGTAACCACTCTTTGATATGAATACGGTAACTTTCGATATTGTTCAAGAAGTTCTTCCCAATTTCCTTTAGGACCTCTTTTTTTTCCAATTTTTTTTTCTTCCATTGTATTCCTCCAATACCCTGACAATTTTTTTCAGGTTTTTCTAAAAAAATGATCCATGTTATTCTAATTATGTCGATGAGAGATAGAACTAATAAATACTAGAAAAATTATTTCTTCTATTTTAAATGAACATTTTTCAAAAATCAACCCAAAGTTGCTTTTAAGTGAAACCATTAATAATTAAGTATGACAGGAGGTATTACAAATGTTTTAAAGGACGGGAGATCGCGCTCAACGCATTTTCATTGTCGGGGTTGAAGCGTATTGCAAGTTTGACTCTTACATTATATTCCACTACCCTGACGATTTTTTTCAGGTTTTTTTCAGAAAAAAAATCATGATATGATAAAGATATAAATAAGATTTGAGCAAAAAACATTAAGAAATGTTTCTTTCAATCTTAAACATTAATTTTTCAAAGGTCAAGAAAAGGATTTTTGAAATGTAACTATTAATAGCTAGTCATAACAGGAGGTGGTATTATGACTATTCTAAAAGGGCGGGAGATCGCGCTCAGCGCAATCTTTCCAAACTCGAAGTTTTTCATTGTTGGGGTGGAACCGTACTACAAATATGATTCAGCTACAAACAAACGAACCGACCTCATTGAGGGGTATCGCTACGAGTTGATCGAGTCAACCAAATTCACGCACATTCCTTTGAAAGTGCCGAATATGGCGGCAGTGATCACTGCTGATGAACTGGACAAGCGTATTGAGGCCGGTGAGCAGGTATTCGTAACGCTGAAAGGTGCATATTTGAAAATGTACTACAGCCCGAAAACAAAAAACTTTGAAGACTCAGTTTTTGCATCTAGCCTTCATCTGTGTGATGATGCAGAGATCGAGCTGGATTAACAGAGGGAGGGCGTTTAGCCCTCCAACACAAAGAAAGGGGAAAACATATGTTGAGAGATTTAATATTAGCTTTTATCATTTTTTCTATCTTAGCGATTTTAATTTTGGTTGGGCTTGGCAGAAATCCTAATCAGGCTGTCAGACTTGTAGTAGTGTTTTGGAAAAAGATTTTCATTGATCTGATTGATGAACTTTTTGGAAAACATGTGAATCAAATTTTGTATCCATTCGTTTTCGGGATCGATGCAATGGGAAATGTAGATTTAAACGAAATAGATGCAAATTTTGAAGACCTTTATCGGGTTTTCGAACAGGGAAACATTTATTATGATTTTATGAAACTGTATCCAGAAAATGGAACTGTTCCTAAGGATATCATTTGCTATAATTTTTGTATTTGCGTTGAGGATAAGGAAAATTGGGAAAAAATGAAGAAAAAAATTCCAATACGCATCAACGGCATAGTAAACCGTAGGCTGAAAGAATACGGATATTATAATGTAGCGTCGTCTCCATTTTGGTGGTGTGGCTTTTATAGTAACGAAAATCCTACTTTTTTGAAAATCTATTTTGCCCTTACACCAAAGGGTGTTGAGGAGATAAAACAAAAAAAGCTGCAAGTGGCATACGAAAGGCAGAAAAAGAACCGAAAGTCATCTACGAATTTCAAAACAGATTGGAAATCTGGTGAGTCTAAGGATGGAAAACATTAAAACTATCTGGGGATTTGATGAGCCTACGCTTATAGAAGACGATATCCCTGATCCTATTTTATTAGGACTGGGGAGTCATCCCCATGCGTTGATTACAGGTAGTAGCGGTTCTGGAAAGAGTCAATCTTTACTATTTATCATTGGACGAACATTACAAATATTGCAGGAAAATAAAATTGATATTGATTTTAGAATCGGGGATTTTAAGTATTCAGAGGATTATCAGTTTCTGGAAGAAATTTCTTATCCTTACTATTTTAGAGGTTTTGACTGCTATGAGGGTATAATGAGCTATTACAAAGATTTTTCTGAAAATCGCATGAATAAAAACGCTAATAAAAATCAGCATCATTTTCTAATATTAGACGAATATCAGGCGACCATCAATTACTATACAATGTATGACAAACAGCACAAAACAAAATATTCATCAGAAATTTTGTCTGCAATTGCTGAAATTTTAATGTTGGGACGTAGCACTCAGGCAGGTGTATGGCATATCTGGGTAGTAACTCAGGTAGCGTCTGCTACTTTATTTGCAAACGGCACTCGCGAAAATTTTATGATTACACTTGCAATGGGAAATCTCAGCAAGGAGCAAAAGGGTATGATATTCCCGGGACAGACACTTCCTGATAAGCGATTTAAACCCGGAGAGGGAATGTTATTAGCTGACGGGATGGAGATAAAAGAGGTTATTTTCCCAGTAATTTCGGATGTTGCAGATTGGACGCTGCATATAGGTAATATTCTCATGCCTGACGGAACAGCGTTTACGCTGTGACGGAAGAGCATGAGCTTGGGAGGGGGGGTACTATTACCCCCTCCCAAGTAAACAGCGAACAAAATCTGCAACATCCCAGTATTTAAAAGGGTTTCCGGCGTTCACGTCTTAGCGAACGTATCGAACACTCAAAAATTTTAAACATAATATTATTTTCCGACGTCGGAAAAATCAGAAAGCAGGTGTACATTATGGCTCAAAAAAATGATATCCAAAGGAATAAATATTTCCTTACGATTAACTCTCCTGAAAAGTTTGGATATACCCACGAAGTAATTTATCAGGTAGCCAGTAATTTTAAGACTTTTCAATATGTAGCTGTTGTGGATGAACAAGGAAGTAATTTTCATACTCATGTTTTGTTGGTTTTTAAATCTCGTGTAAGATGGTCTACTGTTCAGGATAAATTCCCTCATGCTCACATTGAAGAGGGGAAAGGCGACATTAACCAGATATTACAGTATATGAGAAAAGAGGGTAAATGGTTACTGGATGAAAAAAAACAAGAACAGAAAATAGAGGGTTCTTTTGAAAGTTGGGGAGATCGTCCTGTAGATACCAAAGAAAAAGTTTCTGAATTTTCTGAGTTATATGATCTTGTTTATGACGAAGTGCCAACAGGTGAAATTATAAAATTTAATCCCAAATATATTCGATACATTGACAAAATCGCACCAATGCGAATTGAAATTATGAATGAAAAATATAGAGGAAAACGACGATTGGATTTAAAAGTAATTTATGTTTTCGGATTGTCTGGAACAGGTAAAACCCGAATGATTCTTGACCGTCACGGTGATGAAAATGTATTTCGTGTTACTGATTATTTTCATCCATTTGACAGCTACAATATGCAACAGGTTTTGTGTCTTGAAGAATTTAGGGATAGTTTAACTATCACGCAATGTCTAAATTTATTGGATATTTATACAGTAGAACTTCCTGCACGTTATGCCAACAAGTTGGGAATCTATAAGACTGTTTATATGGTATCCAATTGGGAAATAGGAAAACAGTTTAAATCTGTACAGCAGGAACATCCTGAAACATATCATGCATTCAGACGGCGTTTTCATTACCTTTTAGATTTCAGGGAAAAAAATGTTCATGCTTGGAACAGCAGGGATTTTGATATGGGATTTACAGCACGAGTCCAAACAATATTAGAATTTACTAAACGCGATATGGTAGAAGCTGACTGGCAAAAATTACTTGAATTAATGTCTGTTAATACTATGCAGAAAATCATAGATGGAGAAATTGATGAATCTGAGACTTTCAAAGAGATCGGGCAGATAATACAGAAAATGGAAAAACCAGATACTTTTGAAAGTGCTGTTGCAAAACGGAAAGAATGGATTTCGAAATGCAGGGAGAAAAAATTGGATATTAATAAAGATATCTTTCATGCACCTGTACCCAATAATATCCGAAATCTGTTTCCTATGAACACATCTGCAAATGGCATGAATAATATTTCCAATATGTAATAATTGGAATATTTATAAAAAAATTTAAGCGAGGTACAACATTATGGGTAGAAAAAAAATCTCAAGTGAAGTAAAAGAAACTGTAAATGAAGTGAAAGAAACTGCTAATGGAGTAAAAGAAACTGATATTTCAGAGGAATCTTCAAATGTAATCATTACAGAATCTGGACAGGAAATAATACCTGCTTCAAAAGAAAATAAACAACTTTTAGTAGATGTTTCTCCTAAAGATACTCCGAAAATGGTTACTGGCGGATTAATATCCTATGAGGATCAAATAAACCGCGGAATAGAACTTATGAAAAAGGGTATACAGGGACGGCTTTTAATAGGACAGGCACTTGTTAATATTAAGGCAAAAGAAGATTTAACAGAATTAGGGTATTCAAATATTTATGATTTTTGTGACCATAAGTTTAGAATGGGCAGGACAATTGCTGATAACTGTATGTTTTTGTATACGAAGCTGTCACATATTAATCCTAAAACTAATGAACCAGAGCTGGAAGAAGAATACAAAAAATTTAATCTTTCCCAATTATCAGAACTTCGTTCGGTAGATAAGGAGCAATTATGGCGTTTTACGCCTGACCAAACTGTAAGCCAGATGCGTACTCTCAAGCATCAGATAAAAAAGGAAAATTCAAAGAAAAATTCTACAAATGATGATTCTAATAAGCCCCCCAAAAAGAAAACTACTTTATTAAAATCAGTTTGTGAATTACCTGAAAAAGGAAATGTTACTGCTAAAATCAGAGATCAAATAGAAGAAACTCTTGAGGAAATAAGAAATAGTAAATCTGGTAAAGAGCAAAACTTGAAAATTATGATCTGTATTTGTGAGGAGAAAGAATAATGTTTTCTGTAAAGTTTCATAATCTTCCACCGTAGAAAGTATTAGCAAAATATTCATTGGACGAAAGAAAGGAGGGATTGTTATGTCTGATGAAAATGATGCATTCAATGAAGATGATGCATTCAATGAAGATGATTCATTTAATGAAGATGATGCATTCAATGAAGATGATTCATTTAATGAAAACGGTGAGCTGACTCTGACAAATGATGAATATTATCAGTATTTGTTAAATAACTGTCTGAGTTACTGCGGAGATTTTAATAAAATCAAACATGTTCCCAAAAGCAAAAAATCAAATGATCCTGAGATCGTGAAGGTTGGTGATTTGGAAATTGTTGTGAAAAATTATTCTCCTTCAAGAATTAAGCAGATATTTCGTGATTATTTTGGGGATCCCGATAAAGGCGGAATCCGTCTTGAAAAAATATGGATTTATAAATGGGGACGCTATCCCGGACAGTACACGCGATATAATCTTGTAGATTGTGCAACAAATAAGATTGTTGTGCATGATAAAACTTTACATGATATGAGAATATACTTATCTGGTATTGCAAAGCATGGTTTTCCTCTAAAAAAAGAATTTGACCAGATTTTTATGTTCCGCGTAATGTCCTGGCAGGAACACGGTTTTCCAGATTTTCCGGCATAATAAATAAATCTGAGATAAAATAGCGCAAATCTATACAGGAGGGATATTCAAGGCAAAACGCGCTTGCGAAGTAATGCTTTGTATAGAGAGTAAAGTTTTTGCTATATCCCTAAAAATTAAAAAAAATGCCTTGAGTTATAAATAAAAATGAGCAAGAACATTTGTTCAAAAGACTTGAAACTTATTTACGATGATGGTAAAATTGATATAGACATTGAAGACGTGCAGGAGCGGATGAAGGAGTTAGAAAAAATTATGGATACTCAGACATACCTCTCGCAGCACCCTTATAAAATCTGGCAGGGAAATACGGGGTTTTACTATACTTATTTACCAGATATCGTCAAAGGCAGAATTCTGTTGAAAAAGAAAACAGAATCTGATCTAATAAAAGCTATTGTTGAATTCTACAAGTGTCACAATACGGTTTGTATGTTATTTGAAGAATGGCTTGAATACAAAAAATTGTATCGCCTAATCAAAGAACCATCTGCTATAAGATATGAAACTGACTATAGACGTTTTATCTATGGCACTGATTTCGGAAATACAGAAGTTGCAGATGTAACAGAGGAAATGTTGGAAAAATTTATTATCTCTGCAATTTTTGATAATAATTTGACTGCCAAAGCTTTTTCTGGTTTACGGACTATCATTATTGGAATGTTTAAGTACGCAAAAAAGCGGAAATACACATCAATCAGTATAACTAGTTTTTTTGGTGATCTTGAACTTTCTCCGAATATGTTCCGACATGTAGTAAAAAATGATGAGGATGAAGTCTTCACGGATTTTGAGGTTCGACAGATTTCAAATTATGTTAAGGAACATCCAACTATCCGAAATCTGGGAGTGCTTCTTGCCTTCCACACAGGGCTTAGAGTTGGTGAATTAACAGTACTTACCCCAGACGATATTGACTGGAAAAATCATATCCTGCTGATTAATAAAACCGAAATCAAAATTAAGGACAAAACAACAGGTAAATATACCTATGCAGTTTCAGATCAGGGCAAGACAGAAAATAGCACAAGAAATGTTGTTTTTACGGATTCTGCGGAATGGGTTTTACATCAGATAATAAAAATCAATCCGCATGGGAAATACCTCTTTGAAAATCCTGAGGGCAAACGTATTCGTGGCACGACCATGAACAAGCGTTTACATGGCATTTGCAGGGCACTGGGAATTAAAGAAAGGTCTATCCACAAATCTCGTAAGAGCTACGCTACTCAGCTTCTGGATGCAGGAATAGGTGATGCTCTTATAATTTCTCAGTTGGGTCATAGTGATATTCTGACAACCAAAAAACATTATTACCGGAATAGCCACACACTGGCAGAAACCAGAGATAAACTGGAATCAGCTTTAGCATTAGGATAAATTACCTGTTATCAGTAATTGAATATTATAAACCAATGATTGATTACTTAAGTAATCAGAGTAATCATTGTAAAACCTATGAAACCCTTGTAAATATGGGCTTCTCAGGGGTTTGTTTCTGAGTTCGATTCTCTCATCCCCTGCTCGAAACCTTTGAAAATGAAGGCTTTTGCGCGTCTTCGTCTTCACGGGTAATCACAAGAGTAATCAAAGAAATATCATATGAGTCTATTAAACTAGATTCTATGATATTTTTTTATTTGCCAAAAACAGAGCTGTCAAGAATTTTAATCTTTATAAGAAGGAAGAAAATACTTGACAGCTCGTACACTGATTATTTCTCATAATAAATAGAAAGGGCTTGACGGATTAATCCATCAAGTCCTCTTGACTACTACTCATATTTTTTGATCTGAAAAACACATCTTATTTTTTCAAAATAATCTGAATTGGAACTATTTTATGAAAGCGCTATAAAATAGAAGTTGTATTAACTGCAATTAAGCCTTATACTAAAGCTATCTTCAGAATACAAAAGTGCAGAAGTAAGACACTGGCGTATATTATGCCGGACTCTTTTCTGCAAAATTAAAGGAGTAATCCTATGCAGACATCTAAAGATTTTTTACATATTTTTCTTGATATGGGTGACGCATTGTTAAACAGCGGTGCAGAGATTTTTCGGGTGGAGGATACGCTGAACCGAATGGGTTATGCCTGTGGTGCTGCGCAGATGAATGTTTTTGTGATCACATCCAGTATCGTTATTACCATGGAATTTCCGGGAGAAGGAGCGCGGACACAGACCCGACGGATCAGGGAGTGCGGAGGAAATGATTTTACCAAACTGGAGCAGTTGAATGATCTGAGCCGTCGTTTTTGTAATCATCCTGTTCCGGCAGCAGAGCTTCGGAAGGAATTTGATAAAATTAATATAAATAAAACAAAACCGCTATGGAAACTTCTTGGAAGCCTTCTGGCTGCATGCAGTTTTGCTTTTTTTTATGGTGGAAGTATTCCGGATGCTGTTGCAGCAGGGCTTGGGGCTGTTCTGATCTGGGGATTACAGCAATATCTTCGTCCGGTATGCATGAATGAAGTGACTTTTCAGTTTGTGGCGTCTTTTTTTACAGGCTGTGCAATCTGTGGATTAACCTTGCTGTGCCCATTCCTTCGCATGGATAAGATTATGATCGGTGACATTATGCTTTTGATTCCGGGGTTGATGTCGACAAATGCAATCAGGGATGTACTTATTGGTGATACACTCTCTGGAATCATCCGTCTGATTGCTGCTTTACTACTTGCTGCGGCACTGGCACTTGGATTTATGGGGGCAATTATTTTATTTGGGAGGTTTGGACTTTGACTGCAGCAATCATGATACAATTAATTACCGGAGCCATTGGCTCTGTAGGATTTGGAATTCTTTTTCATATAAAAAAGAAATATTTGCCTCTGGCAGCAGTTGGCGGCTTCCTTAGCTGGCTGGTGTTCCTTCTGGGAAAAGAATTCTGGGGAAATGTTTTTCTTCCGACTCTGATGGCTGGCTTTGTTACAGATGTGTATGCAGAAATTCTTGCAAGAATCTGTAAAGAAACATCTACATCTTTTTTTGTTACTTCCGTAATCCCTCTGATTCCCGGAAGTACTCTTTATTATTGTATGAACAGCATTGTGGAAGGAAATACTGTTCGAGCATTGGAATATGGACGGGATACGTTTCTTTTTGCTTTTGGAATTGCAGCAGGAATGAGTATTGCGTGGTCGATCTGTTATTTTCTGAGAACTGTAAGGAAAAAGTAGAACTGACCTGGCAAGAAAGAAATTCCCGATGAAATGACACACACCCGTTTTCGACAGTTGATGAAAAATAAAATGGCAGAATCTCTTGACTTTATTGGGGGGTCTGCCGTTTTTGTATGGTTAAAATGAAAAAGTACATTAATGATATTCGAAAGACATGCAAATCTGAATATGGAAACAGACATTTCTGGTGTCGTGGATATTATGTAGATACGGTATGGAAAAATGCAAAAAAAATACAGGAATAATGAGTCATTAGACTCCAATGCCGGTAATAGACCCTTATAGGGTCAAAGCAAACCACCGACTTAGCCGGTGGTCGTGATTACCGAATCAAGCAAGTAGCGAAGCGGATGATTTTATCCGCTTGACCATATTATATATGCTGTGACGCAAATAGCAAGGCTAAGTTACTGTTCACTCCGTTCACAGTAACTTAGCCAAAATTCATTCCAGATTGCCTGCGGCAATGGAATTTTGGCTTGTATGTCTCGGGATTTTGGCATATTCATGCCAAAACACCTTGCGGGATAGTGGTGTGTGAACAGTAACAGGCGAACTATAAACTGAGAAAATAAAAAAGTTGACAATTAACCTTCTGTGCTTTAAAATAGTAAACCATAAAATATATGGAGGTTTACAAATGACTAAAACAAAAAGCATGATCTATTGCGGTCTTTTTACGGCGTTGATTGCAGCAGGTGCGTTTATTAAAATCCCTGTACCTGTAGTTCCCTTTACACTGCAGTACCTGTTCACTATGCTTGCCGGATTGTTTCTGGGATCCAGAAGGGGTATGATTTCTGTGGTTGCCTATATGCTGTTGGGACTGGCAGGACTTCCGATCTTTTCGGAGGGCGGTGGGATCTGGTATATTTTCAAGCCAAGCTTCGGTTATATTATAGGGTTCTGCCTGGGAACATACGTGACCGGACTTATTGCAGAGCGTCTTAAGCAGAAGACAGTTTTTCACTATTTACTTGCGAATTTGGCAGGTCTGATGATCGTCTATGCCTGTGGAATGGTTTATTACTATGTGATCTGTAATTATGTGATCGATACACCGATTGGAATCTGGCCGCTGATTCTTTATTGTTTTCTTCTTGCAGTACCTGGTGACATTGCATTAAGTGTTCTGGGAGCTGTTATTGCAAAGCGTGTCAGACCGGTAGTACTTCAATATCTTTTTGATTCAAAATCAAATGTCAGACTGGAAACGGAGGAGCTTGCAAAATGAATCCACTTATTTTAGCACAGGAAATTATTGATGGACGCAGAATCACAAGGAAAGATGATCTTTCTTTCTTTCTCACCTGTGATTTAGATGAGTTATGTGAAGGAGCAGACCGTATCCGCGAAGCATATATCGGTGATAAGGTAGATCTCTGTTCCATTATCAATGGCCGCAGCGGCAGGTGTCCGGAGAACTGCAAATATTGTGCTCAGTCAGTACACCACCATACTTCCTGTGAAATCTATGATTTTCTTCCCGAGGAAAAGATTCTGGAAGCATGTAAAATGAATGAAGAGGAGGGCGTTGACCGTTTTTCCATTGTCACTGCAGGAAAGGCTCTGACCGGAAAAGAATTTGATCAGGCGATTCATGCCTATGAAACCATGTATAAGGAATGCAATATCGATCTCTGTGCTTCCATGGGATTTCTTTCTTCCGAACAGCTGCATCGTCTTCATGAAGCCGGAGTAACCAGTTACCATCATAATATTGAGACTTCGCGGAGAAATTTTCCTAATATATGTACGACACATACATACGATATGAAGATTGAAACTCTGAAAAAGGTAAAGGCAGAAGGAATGTGTGCATGTTCCGGTGGCATCATAGGAATGGGAGAGACCTGGGAGGATCGCCTGGATATGGCAGTCAGCCTTGCAGAGCTGGGTATTGACTCCATTCCGATCAATGCATTGATGCCCATTCCGGGAACACCTTTGGAACATCTTGATCAGCTTTCAGAGCAGGATATCCTCCGGACAATTGCCTTCTTTCGTTATATTAATCCTGAGGCTAATATTCGTCTTGCTGCCGGACGGGCACTTCTTACCAATGACGGGGAAACCGCTTTTAAATCCGGTGCCTCCGCTACAATAACAGGGAATATGCTGACTACTGTTGCCTGCGCAACCATCCGCAGCGACCGAAAAATGCTCTCTGATATGGGCAGAAATGTAACACCAGAATATTGGAAGGAAGTGGAAGAATCATGAGTAAAGCGGTATTTATTACAGGAACAGGAACAGACATGGGCAAAACCTATCTCTCAGGACTGATCGTAAAAAAACTGGCACAGGCAGGAAAAAATCCGGCTTATTACAAAGCTGCAATGAGTGGAAATGACCGGCGTGCAGACGGAAGTCTAATCCCGGGCGATGCACTTTTTGTTAAAGAGATGTCTGGTATTTCCCAGTCTCTGGATGATATGTGTCCCTATGTATATGAAAATGCCTGGTCTCCTCATCTTGCTTCAAGAGTTGAGGGTAATCCGGTGGATCTTGATGTTGTGCGAAGAGGATTTTTGAAGGCAGCAAATGATTATGAATATATTACCATGGAAGGAAGTGGCGGTATCCTCTGTCCGCTCTGTTTTGATGAACGCAAAATCCAGCTTGAAGATGTGATAAGAGAGTTTGAGCTTTCCAGTATTCTGGTGGCAGATGCAGGGCTTGGTACAATAAACAGTGTTGTATTGACTGCTGAGTATATGAAAGCCCATTCCCTTCCAATCAAAGGTATTATTTTTAACCATTACCATCCCGGAAATATTATGGAAGAGGATAATATTGCTATGTGCCAATATATGACAGGCCTTCCGGTTATTGCAAAAGTACAGGATAATGCGAAGGATCTTGATATAGATGCAGATGTACTGGCAGAATTTTATGATGAGGTGAAGATCAAATGATATGGTATCCCTATGAACAAATGAAAACAATGAAAGCTCCCTATAAGATTCTGGATGCAGAGGGTGTACATCTTTATACAAAAGATCAGAAGCTGATAGACTCTATATCTTCCTGGTGGTGTATGATTCATGGATATAAGCATCCGGAACTGACAGAAGCGATCAAGGAACAGGCAGACCGTTTTTGTCATGTAATGCTTGGGGGACTGACACATGAGCCGGTGGAAAAGCTTTCTGCGAAGCTGCAGGAATTTCTGCCAGGAGATCTGGATTATTGTTTTTTTTCAGATTCAGGAAGTGTTGCAGTGGAGGTCTCACTTAAAATGGCCCTTCAATACAACACCAATCAGGGAAGAAAGCGCCCGTTAGTGCTGGCTCTTGAACATGCATATCACGGGGATACCTTTAAGGCAATGGAAGTTGGTGATGACGAGGATTATCATTTCGCTTTTGACAAAAAAGAGGGTGTTGTCCATATTCCCACTGAGATCCCGGCCCTGGAGGAGGCATTTGAACAGTATCATGACCGTCTGAACTGCTTTATTGTGGAGCCTCTTTTACAGGGAGCAGGAGGAATGCGGATGTATGATATTTCATTCCTGAAGAGAGCAAGAGAATTGTGTGACCAGTATGATGTTCTTTTGATTTTTGACGAGGTTGCAACCGGGTTTGGCCGCACAGGTAATCGCTTTGTGGCAGATCTTGTTCTGCCGGATATCCTGGTTCTTGGAAAGGCCCTTACAGGAGGATATATTGGTCATGCTGTCACTGTGGCAAATCACAAGGTATTTGATGCCTTTTACAGTGATGATGACAGACTTGCCCTGATGCATGGTCCTACTTTTATGGGAAACCCGCTGGCATGTGCTGTGGCTTTGAAGGGGATTGAGATTTTTGAGCGTGAAGATTATATGAGTAAAATCCGTCATATTGAACAGGTTTCACGTGGTGAGATGGAAGCATTCACAGATCCACGGATCAAAGAAGTCCGGATCATGGGTGGCTGCGTGTGCGTGGAGGTTCATGATTCCAGGAATCTGGAAGGCTTCCAGCAGTTTGCTTATGAACGGGGTGTGTTCAGCAGGCCATTTTTGAACTATATGTATTCTATGGTTCCATATGTGATCAGTGACGAAGAGCTTATAAGAATTTTTGATGTGATGAAGGAATGGTTTAGAGAGAAATAAATAAAAACTACTGTATAAAGCCGGAAAAAAATTCAGCTTATATACAGTAGTTTTTTTGTTTTATAGCAATCCTCGTAAATAATGCATTTAAGACAGTTCAGCAGAGTGCGAAAGACAAGGAAGATATCTGCAGGCGTGCTGACGCACGGCAAAGATATCTGACGCAGGATTTCACACTCTGATGGGCTGGATTAAGATGCATTATTTCAGAGGATTGCTATAGATTGCCTGCAGTTTGTCAATCATCTCCTGGATCTCAGCCCGGGAGAATCCGCCAAAGCTGCACAGAGAGCGAAGTGGCATGGAATATGTCATTGCTGCTACCATTTCTTCAGTGATAGCTTCAGCAGCAGATTCGGAAGCTGTGTCTGAACCGCCGTTCATTGCAGCGAGATATCTGGAAGTCAGTTCTTTTGCTGCTTCTTTTGTGTCTGGATTATTGAAAAGTTCACCCAGTGTTGTGTTCATATGAATATGCATAGGAATTACCTGGCTGCTGGAGAGTTCAATGGTTTCAGAGAGACGGATATCTCTGGAGGATGCACCGATCAGAATCTCATATTTGCCGCTTGCAGCATACCAGTCGTGTAATTCGGTATTGTACCATGCAAAGCTGCGCTTATCCAGTTCCATAGTAACTGTTTTGGTTTCGCCAGGAGCAAGCTGGACTTTTTCAAAGCCTTTCAGTTCTTTTTCAGGACGGGTCGTGGATGCTGTCATGTCTTTCACATAGAGCTGGACAATTTCTTTTCCTGCAATGCTGCCTGTATTTGTCACATCTACAGAAACAGTGATGGTATCTTTTTCTGTTGGATTTGTGTTGGAAATCTGCAGATTGCTGTATGCAAAAGTAGTATAGGAGAGTCCGTATCCGAATGGATAAGCAACTTCCATCTGCTTGGTATCGTAATAACGATATCCTACAAATACACCTTCACGGTATTCCACTTTATCGCCGCCACCGAAGTTCAGGTAGGATGGATTGTCAGCCAGTTTCACCGGAATTGTTTCGGCCAGTTTACCGCTTGGATTTACAATACCATAGAGGATATTTGCAACAGCAGCTCCGCCTGCCTGTCCGCCAAGGTAAGCTTCCAGAATACCTTTCACATTATTGATCCATGGCATTTCCACAGGAGAACCATTGTGAAGAACGATCACAGTATTTGGCTGAACTTCAAGGATTTCACCAATAAGACGGTTCTGGCATTCTGGCAGTCTCATATGAGAACGGTCATATCCTTCAGACTCAAAACTATCCGGAAGTCCGGCGAAGATCACAACCTTATCAGCAGCTTTTGCAGCCTGAAGTGCTTCAGCAGCCAGTTTTTCATCGTATAAATCTTTATTAGCAGGAAATCCTTCTGCGTAAATAATCTGTGCATCAGCAGGAACAGCTTCCAGTGCATTGGTAATTTTAAAGCAGTTAATATGAGAGCTTCCGCCGCCCTGGAAACGAGGTTTTTTGGCAAAACCACCTACAAAAGCTACTTTCTCAGAGGTCTTCAGAGGCAGAATCTGGTCTGCGTTTTTCAGAAGGACCATAGATTCTTCCGCAATACGGCGTGCCTCTTCATGGTCTTTTTCCATGGTAAATTCCTGCGGTGCACGGTGGTCCGCATATTTGTAAATAATATTCAGGATACGTTCTACAGCCTGATCCAGAACTTCTTCCTTCAGAGTGCCATTTTTTACGGCTTCCATGATCAGAGCATCGTTTGTTCCGTTGGAACCTGGCATTTCCAGATCCAGGCCGGCCTCCAGACCCTTCACACGGTCATTGACAGCACCCCAGTCAGACATAACATATCCTTCAAATCCCCAGTCATTGCGGAGAACATCGGTAAGAAGCCATTTATTCTCGGAAGCAAAAGTACCGTTAATCTGATTGTAGGAGCACATAAAGGTATATGGCTGAGCCTTTTTTACTGCAGTTTCAAATGCAGGAAAATAAATTTCACGGAGTGTTCTTTCATCTGCTTCAGAAGAATTGCTCATGCGGTGATATTCCTGATTGTTAGCTGCAAAATGTTTGATGGAAGTTCCTACATGCTGGGACTGTACACCATTGATAAATGCAGCAGCGATCTCACCTGCAAGGTATGGATCTTCTGAATAGTATTCAAAGTTTCTTCCGCAGAGCGGAGAACGTTTAATATTGACAGCCGGTCCTAAAACAACAGATACGTCATTTGCCTGTGCTTCTCTGCCAATAGTTTCGCCCATGGCTTCCATTAAGCTACGGTCAAAAGAGCAGGCACTTAAAGCAGCAGGAGGGAAGCAGACTGCTTTGATACTGTCGTTCATTCCAAGATGATCTCCTTTGTCATCCTGCTTACGAAGCCCGTGAGGACCGTCGCTTACCATTACCTCCGGGATTCCAAGTCTTTCCACGCTTTTCAGATGCCAGAAATCAAGCCCTGAGCACATGCCTGCTTTTTCTTCCAGAGTCATCTGGCTGATGATTTTCTTTAAATCACGCTTCATAATAAATTCCTCCATAAGTTTATTAATATATGTTGAACAGATTGTTTGTGTTGCCTTTATCTGGACTATATCACCTTCAAATGATAAAATATAGTAAAATATTGATATAAATAACAAAATATTGCTGCGTATGCGAGAGGAATAAAGATGCAGGAGAAAAGTAAGGAATACAATGAAAAAGAACAACAGGTTGCAGAGAACCGAAGCAGGAATACTCTATTTGAGAGACGTGAGAATTTACAGAAACATGAATCTTATGCAAGTGAGCGTCGGCAGTATGATGCTATCAGGAATGGTCAGACAGACAGAATACAGTCCGTTTTTCAGATCACACCGGATGGAACTCCTGGAATACTGTCCAGAAATGAACTGCGAAACAGTAAGAATATGTTTATCGCAGGAATTACGCTGTTTACCAGAGCTGCGATTGAAGGTGGCGTACCTGAAGAAACTGCTTATGCATTAAGCGATGGCTATATTCAGACAGTGGAAGAGTGTACCAGTAAATCTTCCATAGAAAAGTTATCACAAAAAGCAGCTCTGAGATTTGCCCAGGAAGTGCAAAAGTCCGGAATGAGACATTACAGCAGAGAAATTGAAGCGGCAGTAAAATATATTCATCTTCATCTGCATGTTCCCGTTACACTGGAAGAAACTGCAGAGGCAGCAGGGATTAGTGCCAGTTATCTTTCCAGATTGTTTAAAAAAGAAACAGGAATGCTTTTTGTCGACTATATTCAGAAAGAACGGATAGAAGCTGCCTGTAATATGCTGACCTATTCAGATTATACAGCAGCACAGATCAGTGAATATCTCTGCTTTTCCACACAGAGCTATTTTATAAAAATTTTCAGAAAATATACAGGAACAACACCTGCAAAATATAAAAAATATAAAGTTCAGGACTGGAAATAATATCGGTATCAAAAGTTTTTTGATTATTTACGAGGATTGCTATAGGTCCCGAAACCGCACGGAAAATAAAAATATTTCTGAGCGTCCCTTTATGACTTATGACGTACAAATAAACATTTTCAAAAAATACAAAAAAGGGATTGACAAACAAAAATAAAGATTGTATAGTATTCCTATCAAATCAATATGAAAACAGGGAAAGCAAAAAATCCCATTAAAAATATCAGATAAGAAGGTGACAAGACATGAAACAAATCTTATGTTTCGGTGATTCCAATACATACGGTTTAATCCCGGGAACTACTAATCAGAGATACGGATGGGGTACCCGCTGGACCAGCATCCTGGATGACAAAGTAAGAACAAAAGGCTACAGAGTAATCGAAGAAGGACTCTGCGGAAGAACCACCGTATTCGATGATCCATTCCGTACAGAAAGAAGAGGAACAGAAATGCTTCCGGCAATCCTTGAGAGCCACAGACCAGTAGACACTATCGTTCTCATGCTTGGCACGAACGATTGTAAAAGCGTATACAGCGCAACCCCGGAAGTGATCGGACAGGGGATTGAACAGCTCCTTGATCAGATCAACACTGTAAACCCGGATGCCAAAATATTACTGGTATCTCCAATCTACCTTGGGGAGAGAATCTGGGAAGAGGATTTTGATCCGGAATTCGATAAGAATTCTATCGAAGTATCATGGAATCTGCCCCGGGTGTATGAGAAAATCGCCAGAAGAAGAAATATTTCTTATCTTCCGGCTTCAGAATTTGCCCGACCGGGAGAAGCCGATCAGGAGCATCTGGATGAACTGGGACATAGCAGACTTGCAGATGCAATTTATGAAAAGCTTGCAGGATGAAGCCTGAAATGTTATGATAGTTCACAGATGTGCAGATGTAACGCTTTAACTAAATCAAGTAAACTACCTGCTTTAACCGAAATAGCAGTGGATTGAAAAGTAATAAGCGGCACAGGCACACCAGAGCGTTCTTCAAATATGCTCTAAATCATAATAATAGAAGGAGAATAAAGTAACCATGGATTTTGAGTTTATCCGCGAGCAGACACCTCTTTATATTGAGGCAGCAAAGCTTACACTTCACATGGCGGTGATTGGTGTGCTGCTTGCCATTGTGGTTGGGCTTGTCTGCAGCATGATTAAGTATTTCAGGATTCCTGTACTTCGTCAGATCGTGGAATGTTACATTGAACTGTCCAGAAATACACCATTGTTGATTCAGTTGTTTTTCCTGTATTTCGGTCTTCCGAAAATAGGGATTGTCCTCAGTTCAGAACAGTGTGCGATCACAGGACTGACCTTTCTCGGAGGCAGTTATATGGCAGAAGCCTTCCGAAGCGGCCTGGACAATGTTCCACCCATTCAGGTGGAATCCGCATTAAGCCTTGGAATGAGTAAGAGTCAGGTATTTACAAACATTATCCTGCCCCAGGCGGTATCCAATTCTATTCCGGCATTCTGTGCAAATGCGATCTTTCTTATTAAGGAAACCTCCGTATTCAGTGCAGTAGCACTTGCAGACCTGATGTTTGTGACAAAAGACCTGATCGGAATTTATTACAAAACAGATGAAGCCCTGTTTATGTTGGTAATCGCATATCTGATCATACTTTTACCAATCTCACTTATCTGTTCATTTGTAGAAAGGAGAGTCCGCTATGCAGAATATGGGGATTGAGGTTCTTTTTAAGGGAATCAACTCATTAAGACTCTGGCAGGGCTTGTGGGTAACAATAAGAATTGCACTGATTTCCATGGTATTTTCCATAATCCTTGGATTTCTTCTTGGGATGGTAATGAATATCCCAAATAAAATCATTAAGTTTATCTGCCGCATTTACCTTGAAATAGTAAGAATCATGCCGCAGCTGGTGCTTTTGTTCCTGGTATATTTCGGAGCGGCCAAGCATCTGGGGATGAATCTTTCCGGTGAGACAGCGGCGGTCATTGTATTTACATTCTGGGGAACTGCTGAAATGGGTGATCTGGTGCGAAGTGCGCTGATCTCCATTCCTAAACACCAGTATGACAGCGGATACGGTCTTGGATTAAACAAATGGCAGGTCTATCTTTATATTATCCTTCCGCAGACTATAAGAAGACTTCTTCCATCCGCAGTGAATCTTCTTACCCGAATGATCAAGACCACATCACTGGTAGCTCTTATCGGAGTAGTAGAGGTGTTAAAAGTTGGAAAACAGATCATAGATGCATCACGTTATACAAATCCGACAGCGGCCCTCTGGGTATATGGTGCAGTATTCTTTATGTATTTTATCATATGTTTTCCATTTTCCAGACTCTCCAGAGTACTGGAAAAGAAGTTTGCTGATTAATAGAGAAATGAGGATAAATGAATGGGACAGCCGATTTTAGAAGTAGAACATTTAAAGAAATCATATGTAAACAATGTTCCTATTCTGGATGATGTTTCCTTCTCTCTGCAAAAGGGAGAAGTGGTAGTGATCGTAGGACCTTCCGGATGTGGAAAAAGTACCTTCCTGCGATGTATCAACCGCCTGGAAGAGATTGACACCGGTGTACTGAAGCTTAACGGTGTAAGCTATGAGAAAGAAAAAAAGAATATAAGCAAAGTCAGAGAGAAGATAGGAATGGTTTTCCAGAGCTATGATCTTTTCCCGAATATGACAATTTTAAATAATCTTCTTCTGGCACCAATGAAAGTACAGAAAAGAAATAAAGAAGAAGTGAAAAAGGAAGCGGAGCAGCTTCTTGACAGAGTTGGTCTTCTGGATAAGAAAGATAATTATCCAAGGCAGCTTTCCGGTGGTCAGAAACAGCGAGTTGCCATTGTACGTGCCATGCTGATGCATCCGGAGATCATGCTTCTGGATGAGATTACAGCAGCACTTGATCCTGAGATGGTAAGAGAAGTACTTCAGGTAGTACTGGAACTTGCAAAGACAGGAATGACCATGCTGATCGTCACTCATGAGATGGAATTTGCCCGTTCCGTAGCAGACAGAGTGATCTTTATGGATAAGGGAAACATTGTAGAAGAGAACACTCCGGAACAGTTCTTTGACAATCCGGAGACTGACAGGGCAAAACAGTTCCTGAACAGTTTCCATTATGAAACAGTGAAAAAATAGAATAGAGGAAAACAGAATATTTTATAAATCCTGAAATGGATGATAATATCCATGAAATAGCAGGATATCATAAGAGCTAGTACATCGTTTCGTAAATAACTATACCAATCGCGTAGGATGCGGATTCGA
>OGOY01000988.1_pt1 | contig 32164 bp, 40 predicted proteins | sample 1552811 | NCBI WGS metagenome assembly OGOY01 (sample SAMEA2580132, study PRJEB22360) | human gut metagenome | biome: human gut; feature: human-associated habitat; material: faeces | place: Denmark | collected 2008/2010 | reverse complement strand
TGCAACAATATGTATGATACTCTAAGACCTATAAAATGTCAAGGGTTTTTTGAAACTTTTTTTGATTTTTTTTAAAAATATTTTTTATTGCTATTTTTGATGCAAAAGCAACAGTTTTTTAATTCCGTCTAAGTGCCTCGATCGGGCTCAGTTTCGCTGCCTTTTTCGCCGGATAGATTCCGAAGAACACACCTACTGCACAGGAGAACAGCGTAGCCGCCAGGATGGTTCCCGCACTGATCCCAGGTGTGATGGTCATTCCCATACTGCTGCTGATCACCGCACAGATCACATAGCCGCCTGCAATCCCCAGCACAATACCGATCAGCCCGCCTATGATCGTCAGGATCGCCGCCTCCGCAAGAAACTGTAACATAATAGACGAGGTTTTCGCTCCAAGGGATTTCCGGATACCGATCTCCCTGGTACGCTCTGTGACGGATACCAGCATGATGTTCATAACACCGATACCACCTACCAGAAGGGAAATGCCCGCAACAAAAGAGATAAACGCAGTCACCATACCAAGCATCTGATTCATGGATTTCATAACATCCTGGAAGCTCTGTACCTGGAAATATTCATCTCCGGCACACTGGTGACGTCTCTCAAGAAGATTTATGATCTTATCTGCGACCGCCTGGGAATCCAGACTCTTATCCGCCTGAACTATGATCTGATAAAATTCTCCGCTGCTTCCGGTAAAGTCGTCCATGGCCGTATAAGGCACATTTATGGTCACCGGCATTCCATCGTAAGTATAGCTGACAAAGGTTCCGTTCTCTTTCTGTGTGGTGACTCCGCAGATGCGGAATGTCTTGGTCAGATCATAGCAGGTAATGTCCAGTGTCATTCCCACTACATCATCCGTTCCGAAAAGCCTCTTCGCATCGGCATCGGAGATCACGCAGACGTTTTTTCCCTCTTCGATCTCCTTCTGCCCGAAATAGCTTCCGTACTTCACAGAAGCATTGTCCACCAGCTTGGCATCCTGGGCCTCCCCGGTCACTGTAAGATTAAAATCACCCTTTCCGGTTACGGTCTCGCCTGTATAGGAATCTGAAACATTAACACCTTCCACGCCATCCAGCTCCCGGACTGCATCAATATCTTCCGGCTCGATCCAGACCTGGTCTGCTATGGCATCATCACTGCAGTAAACAGCGATCTGGCCGCCGCCGATATCATTGATCTCGCTGTTCATCTGATTCTTCGTACCCTCACCGATGGACACAATGGCGATCACAGATGCGATACCGATGATGATCCCTAACATGGTGAGAAAGGATCTTCCCTTATTGGCCATGATATTATGGATCGCCATTTTGATATATTCATAAATATTACTCATCGGCAGTCTCCCCTGTCTCTGCTGCACTGTCACTGTCTGCCGCTGCTGCCTCTGCCTTCATTCCCTCTTCCAGGGAGCCCAGATCCTCGATGACCTCATCTCCGGCTTTAATGCCATCTGTGATCTCAACAGAGTCCTCGGAACTGATTCCTGTTGTGATATCCTGCTTCGTGATCACACCATCCTTCAGCACATAACAGAAGGAACCATCCTTGCCGATATTTACCACGCCTGCCGGAAGTGTTACCACATCCTCTGCCTTTTCTGCATAGATCTTTACCTTCGCATCTACTCCCAGAAAAATATCCTTGTCCGGCTTGTCGATGCTCACTGTGGCAGAGATCAGTGTGGAGCCCTTTTCGTTGGTTGTCGCAATGTGACTGATCTTAGTCACCTTGCCGGTATATTTCCTGTCGCCAATGGTAATGTCCGCATTCTGGCCTTCCTTTACCTTATCGTAGTCATACTTGGACACATTGATATCAACGCTGACCTTATCTGTATTCTGCAGGGTAAAAAGCTCCATTCCCTGTGTTGCCGCTGCGCCCTGCTGGACTGCTGATTTGGAAATGACGCCGTTAAAATCCGCCGAAATGCCTTTCTTTCCTTCTTCTACCAGTTCTTTCGCAGATTTTGCATCCAGCTCAGTAAGATTGTTGCTGACACGCATTTTTTCTTTCTCTTCTTCTGTAAGGCTGGCAGAATCCGCCTCTGCAATGGATTTCTGGGAAGCAAGATCTGACTGCAGATCCGCCAGATCAGAGGTTGCCTGTTCGATCGCATTCTCAATGGCAGAAGTATCCACTGTACTTCCTGCAGAAGAAGCATCCGCAGATGCATGATCTGTCAGATCCTGTGTTTCCTCTGAAGCTCCATCGGTAACAAAATCACCGGCTGCACTACTGCTGTAATCGGAATACTCCGGCATTTTTGGCTGGCTGGCCTTCTTATCCTCATAAGCTTCCTTTGCTTCCTGGCAGGCGATCTCTGCCTGACTTCTTGCTGCTTCCGCTTCATCCAGCGCCTGGGCATTCTCATCGCTCTGGTCTGCCTGCCACTGTGCAAAAGCCATCTGATAACTGGTATCTGCCTGATTATAAGCATTCTGTGACGTTACATAATCGGAATTCAGCTGTCCCAGATCCTGCTGGTACTGCGGAAGTGTCTCATTCTGATATGTAGTCAGCGCTTCTGAATACGCTCTCTGAGTCTCTGCATCCCTGGCAGCCTGGGCCTCTGCCTTTGCCTGGGTCTCCGCCTGGGCCTGTGCCTGCGCATCTGCCGCAGCCTGAGCCTGTACAGACGCCAGCTGTGATCTCAGGGAAGCCAGATAATTCTGCTGCTCCCTTACCTGCTGTTCCAGACTGGAAACCTTTGCTTTTGCGCTGTCCTGCTTCTGCTGGGCCTCATTGGATTTATTGATGGAATTTTTGTAATCATACTGTCCGGACTGTACATTCAGCTCTGCTTTCTGATTATCCCTCTCCAGATCCTTCACTTCAAACTCTATCAGCTTCGTTCCCTTTGAAACCGTATCGCCTTCTGCGAAGGATACGTTTTTGATCTGTGCGTTCACAGGAGAATAAAAGGTCTTCTGCTCATCACTGACAACGGTTCCGGTTGCATCTACGATCTCCTCCACATCTCCTGTCTCCGCTTTGGTAACAGCAACCTGCGGAATCTGTGATCCCCCGCGGCCTGCACCTGATGCCGCATAAATACCGCCTGCCACAACAGCCACTGCTGCCACACCGATCACAATCTTTTTCCCTTTTTTCATTCTTAAGCCTCCTCGACAAATTCCTCATTGATCGTATCTGATTCAATTTTTCCATCCATGATCCGGACCACACGTCTGGCCTGAGCCGCGATCCCATTATCATGAGTGATCAGGATCAAGGTTTCTCCTGATCTGTGCATTCCCTTCAGGATTTCCATAATTTCCCTGCTGGATGCAGAGTCCAGATTTCCCGTTGGTTCATCTGCCAGGATCACCGGCGGCCTGGCTGCGATAGCTCTGGCAATAGCCACACGCTGCTGCTGTCCCCCTGACATTTCGTTTGGCTTATGGTCCATACGTTTCTCAAGTCCGACTTTTTTAAGAGATTCCACAGCAAGCTTTCTTCTTGTTTTCCGGTCGATCCCACGATAGATCAGAGGAAGCTCCACGTTTTCCAGCGCCGTAAGATTTGCGATCAGATTAAAGCCCTGAAAGATAAAACCAATCTCCTTATTTCGTACCACCGAGAGATCATTATCCTTCATTGTGGATACATCTGTTCCATTCAGATAATATTTCCCGGAGGTGGGGACATCCAGACAGCCCAGCATGTTCATAAAGGTGGATTTTCCGGAACCGGACTGTCCGATAATAGCCACAAATTCACCCTTATGGATCTCCAGGTCCACATGATCCAGCGCCCGCACCTCATTTTCTCCGGGATTGTAAACCTTGCACAGATCTACTACCCGTACCAATGCATCTTCCATAATAAAATTACTCCTTGTAAAGTAAATCAGTCCCAGGCAAGCCCCTCCTCTGCTTATTGCTTTTTGCCATTGAAACAGAGAGTTTCCCTGATCAGGTTAAAAATACAGAGCGAAGTCTGCAGGGGATACTGCTGTTTCTTGTCGGAACGCTCCAAGCCAAAACAGCAGCAGGCAGACTGCTCTGTCATTTCCGGGAAAACCCCGCTCATTGATCTGTAACGAAAAGATCACCTGAATGTCTTCAAAACTGACGCACATTTATATATCTGTTTATGCATCAAGTAAAAACGCCTTATATGCCTTGTATGCCTCATATACATCCGCCTTGCTGGTAACCTCCCACGGAGCATGCATACTCAGCACTGCCACGCCACTGTCGATAACCTCCATTCCGTAAAGTGCCGCAATATAAGCGATAGTTCCGCCTCCGCCAAAATCAACCTTTCCAAGCTCTGCTGTCTGGAAAGCAACATTGTGATCATCAAAAATCCTGCGAACTCTTGCAACGTACTCTGCATTGGCATCGTTGGAACCGGATTTTCCTCTTGCTCCGGTGAACTTGTTAAGAACGATACCGCGTCCAAGATATGCTGCATTCTTTTTCTCAAAAGCCTCACCATAGGCCGGATCATAGCCGGCACTTACATCAGAAGAAAGCATGCTGGAATTACGGAGAGCTCTTCTTAATGCAAGCTCGGAATAGCAGCCCATTCCGTCCAGAAGCTCTGCCACGCTGTTCTCAAAAAATCTAGACTGCATGCCTGTGGCACCAACGCTTCCGATCTCTTCCTTATCTACAAGGAGACAGCAGCCGGTACGCTTCGGTGTCTCCTCCATCTCCAGCATTGCCGCAAGGGATGTGTAAGCGCATACACGGTCATCCTGTCCATATGCTGCGATCATGCTGCGGTCAAGTCCACAGTCTCTTGCCTTTCCTGCCGGAACGATCTCCAGCTCTGCTGAAAGAAAGTCCTCTTCCTCAATACCATACTTCTCATTTAAAATCTTCAGCACATTCTGTTTTACCGCATCCTTTTTGGAATCATCCGGAAGCTCTGCAAGAGGTCTACTGCCGATCAGGATATCCAGCATCTCACCCTCAATAACCTCTGCTGCCTTTTTCTGGAGCTGTTTTCCGGAAAGATGGATCAGAAGATCTGTGATGTAAAGTACCGGATCTTCCACATCCTCACCAATGCTGATCTCCACAATGCTTCCGTCCTTCTTTGCAACAACACCATGCATGGCAAGAGGCAGTGTCACCCACTGGTATTTCTTTACGCCACCATAATAATGCGTATCCAGATAAGCCAGATCCGTATCCTCATACAGAGGATTCTGCTTGACATCCAGTCGCGGAGAGTCGATATGTGCACAGAGAATGCTCATACCTCCGGAAAGCTCTTCCGTTCCTACATGAAACAGAGCAACGATCTTCTTCATCCCTACCGCATAAACCTTGTCACCGGCCTTGATCTTCTCGCCTTTTTCAAGCTTCGACTCAAGAGATTCATATCCGGCAGCCTCTGCTTCCTTCACGATTTCTGCAACACATTCCCGTTCTGTTTTTCCTTTATCCAAAAATTCTCTGTAAGCCTTCGCAAGCTTCTCCATTTCTGTCTCTTCTGCTTCCTTATAAGAAAGCCACGCATTTCTTCTTTCCATTTTAGTGGTCCACCTTTCTTTATAGCTTCCGGCAGCTGCCGTTTCTCATCATATTATCTGCAATCTGTCTACTATTATAGGTCAAACATTTACGAATTTCCACCGCAATTCCCATTCTTTACAAAATCTTTATGATTCGTTATAGTAGTTCTTAAGAATTGGCCCTGTATCCAAAATTTTCAGGTATCTCACACACGGAAAGCTTTCTGTTTCACCGTAGACTTTACCTGTATGCTCCAACAGGGCAAAGGAGGAAACAACATGCAAGCATCTGCTCAGCTAAAAGAGCTTCTTCACAGCATCAACCGCAAAAGCTATCCTGCATACAAGTCTCTGCGGGGTGCATACCAGTTTGACCGTTATATTTTGTCCATTGACCACGTACAGGGGGATCCTTTTGCCTCTCCCTCTCACATCAGTGTGAAGCTTTCCCACCGAGACACCGGATTTCCGGCAGAATATTATAAGGATTCCCTGACCCGCATCACACTGGGAGACTTTCTGAACCGCCAGTTTGAACAGCAGGTAAACCGTTATACCTTCCGTGCAAAGGGCTCCGGAAAAAGCGGCCTGATCTCAGTAAGCCACTGCGGTCAGGAGGTTCTTGCACGTACCGCCTGTGAAATAACGGAAAAAGGCATCACTGCCCGTTTTTTCATCGGTTTCCCGGCCAATGGCAGAACCATCAACTCTCCCGAACTGGAAAAAATCCTCTTCGATTTTCTTCCGGTCTGTATTCACAAGGCATTTTTTTACCGGAATCTTGACCCGGAAGCGCTGAGAAAAGCCATCTGCCTTGCCGAAGATCAGGCATTTATCCGTCAGGAGCTGAAAAAACGTTCTCTGGCTGCCTTTGTCAGTGACGGCGCTATCCTCCCCAGGGAAAGCGGCATCTCTTCACGCCCGATGAAAAACTCTGTTCCTTTTGTTTCTCCGGAAAGCCTGAGGGTTTCCATGGAGCTGCCCCACAGAGGAACCATAACAGGCATGGGCATTCCCTGCGGCATCACCTTGATCGTAGGTGGCGGCTACCATGGCAAATCCACCTTACTTAACGCACTGGAGCTGGGAATTTACGATCACATTTCCGGCGATGGCCGGGAGTATGTCATTACCGATCCTTCTGCTCAGAAGCTTCGCTCTGAGGACGGCCGTTTTATCAAAGATGTGGACATTTCTCTTTTTATCAACGATCTTCCAAATAAAAAAGACACCCTCTGCTTTTCTACAGAGGATGCCAGCGGCAGCACTTCACAGGCTGCCGGTATCGTGGAAAGTATGGAGGCCGGAAGTAAAGTCTTTCTCCTTGACGAGGATACCTCTGCCACCAACTTTATGGTCCGTGATTCCTTCATGCAGCGGGTGATCTGCCGGGAAAAGGAGCCCATCACTCCATTTCTGGAACGTGCCCGGGATCTCTATGAAAAGGCAGGGATCTCCACTATCCTGGTTGCCGGAAGCTCCGGAGCTTTTTTCCATATTGCGGATACTGTGATCCAGATGGATAATTATCATCCGGTGGACATCACAGCAGTCACCAAAAAGCTCTGTCAGGAATATCCTCTCTCAGACATTGAGGCCCCTGCATTCCGCCTTCCGGAAAGCCATCGCATCATGACCAGGGCCAAAGTGGCTCCATCCCGCCACAGCCGTCCCGGACAGCCGGAAAGACTGAAAACCAAGGTTCACGGCAAAGATGGCTTTTCTCTTGGAAAAACCGAAGTGGATCTCCGCTATGTGGAGCAGCTGATCGACTCCGAGCAAACTGCATCCCTGGCGTTGCTTCTGAAATATGCCTGCGAACATCTCATTGACGGAAAACGTACTCTGCCGGAGATCATCACTTATCTGGATACTCAGCTGAAAAGGCAGGGATTGTCCTTCTTCTCGGAAGGCTCTTATATTCCATGCGGTTATGCCATGCCCAGGATCCAGGAAATATATTCCTGCTTTAACCGCTATCGCAGGCCGTAGCTGTGCCTGAAGCTGTATATCCAATAAATCTCAGACAACAAAAAAATGCTGCCGATAAACATTGGAAATCTTTATCTCCTCTGTCATTCGGCAGTTTTTTCTGCAATGCAAAACCACCGTCCTGTCGGCTCTGTCTTGCCAATGGAACGGTGGTTTATCTTCATACATATTTTAGGGAAAGGAAAGAGTTTTTCTTAAGAGCTTCTGTTCTCTTAAGATGTTTATATCATACAGGATAAATGTGAGAGAAATTTGTACAATTTCTAATAAATTTATAAATTTTATTAAGAAACTACAAAAAACCTTGATTTTAAGCCATTCTTACGAAAGCAATCAGCGTTTTACCCCAATTATTACCCCAATCCGCTCATTTTATTCTAAAAAAGGAGCAGCAGTCATAAAACTGCCACCCCGATAAATCCATTCTCTATCTGCTGCATTTCCTGTTGCTTTGTATTCGGAAGAACATGAGCATATAAGTCCGCAGTCATGGCCAGGCTGCTATGTCCTAAGATTTTCTGTAGCGTCTGCATGTTTCCGCCCTCTTCTACGTACCGTGTTGCGAAGGTATCTCTGAAAGCATGGTGCGTAAACCTCTCGATTTCTATACCCTGCTGCCGGAGCCGCTTTAAAACGTTATCTATAGCAGATGATACCGTGGATGATGCTATTGCCTTAGCTCCATTACTCCCGATAAAGATATTACTATCCATCTTTCTCGCATGGATTTCCCCGTAAACCATGGACATTTTGGTTTTCTGCATCTGCAAGATTTTTTTTATTGTGTCATTCATAGGAATATCGCGATTACTGGTATCTGATTTTGGCAAAGTCTCCTCAATACCGCCGCCCTCTTTCCAGCTCACGGTCTTGTTTACCCGGATCACATTGTTGATATAATCTATATCCTGCCACTTTAAAGCCGTGATCTCATTAAGTCTCATTCCCGTACACAAGGAAAAACAGAAAAACTCATATAACCATTCCGTCTTGGCTTCTTGCATAAACGCCTGCTGCTCTTCTCTGGTTAATGCTCTGTGAATAGTCTCACTCGCTTTCGGCCGGTCATCCTTCCTTAATGGTTTCACACTGGCAGCAGGATTCTTCATAAGGATTTCATCATCAACAGCCGCGTTCAACACCGTTTTCAGCAGCACTATAACACCATTAGTCATGGATGCACTCAGCTTCTTTGATAAATCCTGCTGCAATTTCACCACTGCACGCTTTTCTATTTTCTGAACCTTAATTTTTCCCAGTACTGGTCTGATATGGTTATTGTACTTCGACCGGTTTATTTTAATGCTGCTGTCCTTGATTGTTCCTCTCCGGGACTTCTCCCATTCATCAAAATATGCGTCCAGTGTTATATTTTTGTTGGAATTATACAGACCTGCCTTAATTTTCTCACGGATCCTGAGCTCATTCTCCGCACATTCCTTTGTGCTACGACCATAGGCACTGTATCTCTTGCCCTCCACGGTAAAACGCTTTTCGAATAAACCATTTTCTTTTTTTCGCATTCCTGATGGTATTCTTGCCATTATATCACCTGTCTTTCTATTGGCAATAGGGCAGCAGTCCGCCGCCCCTGATTGTCTTATTTAATTCCCAGAAAGCTACAAACAAATCTGAAAATTGTATATGTTTGGTCATGATCTGCTTTCTCTAACAGCTCTATGATTTTCTTTTTGTAGTCCATATCAATATCCCCTGTTTTTTAATACTCTGGCAATGAATCTATAGAAGAATTCAAGCAAACTATCATCATTTATTTCTTGAAGCATCTGAACAGCTTCTTTCTTGTAATCCATCCTATGCCTCCTTCAGGTAAAGGTACTCCAATAACTTATATACCTGTTTAAATGTCTGTTCTGTTTTGACTTTATCTAACAGTGTGATAATCTTTTTCTTATAATCCATATCTTCACTCCTACCTTCCCATTAATCCATTTGTAAAAGAATCTATACATTCAAGATGTCTTAAATCGCTTATCATAAAAAGCTTTGTTATAATAAAATACCTCTTCCAGTCTTCTTTGCTTAAAGTAGAATTTTCATCAGTCATGACAATTTGGAAAAGTTTGGCTACTTCATAGGTGAGCTGCAAAGACTTTTTATTTTTGTTGGCCTTGACAACTTCTGCAATTGCTTTTCTGCAAGGAACCTGAGTTAATGTGCATTTCTTCATCATTCTTCCCCCTCGCTTAATTTTTTCATGTATGCATAAGCACACCTCAGTAATCTTTCATTTTTTAATTTCAGCGTACACTCAATAATTCTCTGGCGATACATATATCTATCTGCCAGTCCTGCACATATATCAAGATTTTCCTGCAAATCGTCACGTTCTTTCTTAAGATCTGCGATAATCTCTGTTGCAAGAACCGTGCTTACTTCTTCTGCCTCCTGTGTCGGAACACCTGCAGCCTGCATCACTTCTGTTTCTTCTGATGTTCTTAATGTTTTTTCTTTACTCATGCTTCATTCTCCTCTCGTTCTAATTCGTGTACATAATCACATACTTTAGCAGATATAAATCCACTCAAAAAAATTACAAGAACGTCCATTACTGATATCATACTTTCGTTCCTTTCTTTTGTTGTCTGAGGGGAATGAGTATGTTATAATACGCACAGCCCCTCAATTTTGATCGTTTGTCGGGTTACTTTGCCCCTATCGGAGTACCAGTCCGGTAAGGGCTTTTTTATTAAATTACTTCTACCTGAGACCTTCCGAAGAAACTGGCTTTGTATGTTGCCCCGTCTCCCCTGCTTCCCCAGATCAGAGAACATCCGAATAATGCTGATGCTCCATGCTTTACCTTATAACCAAGCTCTTTCCACTTAGCAAAGGTATTGGTTTCCTCTGTGATTCCTGCTGCATGTTTCGCATCTTCGATTCTCTTTGCATTGATTTCTTCTGCCTTTGCAGATAACCATGCTCTGTGAAGTGCTTCTGCAAAGCTGATATTCTTTGTCTTGCGGTAAACTTTCCATGCTTTCAACATGATCTTGCTGAGATTGTACTTCATATTGCTGTCCTCCTTTGCTTTTCAAGGTCCCTCAGCCCTTCAAGCATCTTCCTGACTATTGATATGCCCTATTGCGATTCTCACAGGTATATGGCTTGAAGTATTGGGGGCTTTCGGCTCTCCCGGCTGTTGTCTGTTCCCTTGAACTGATTATATTATATGTCTATTTACACCAATAGTCTATTGACATTTTATCTATATTTACATCAATATATTTATGTATTTTCTATATTTACATCAATAGACTTTTATGATATACTTCGGTTATGGTGGAGAAAGTGAACCTATATCTACCATCCTTTATTATTACTTAGAAAGAGGTGCAAACATGCCAGAGGAAAGTAAAGTAAGTAAGGCTCAGCAAAAAGCTGTAAATAAATATGTAAAAAACAATTACGATCGCATTAATGTAACCTTTCCTAAAGGACAAAAGGAAATCATCATGCAAGCAGCAGAAGCCGCTGGAGAAAGTGTAAACGGATATATAAAAAAAGCAGTAGATCAACGGATGGAACGTGACAACGCATAACTGATATTATTCATGAAAGGATGTGCTCTCATGGCAAAACGTTTATACACCTATGATGATATTATGAATCTGCCTGATTTTATCCGGGTAGAATTGATTGACGGTGTAATTCAAACAGATGACTGGACAAATCTGGAGGTTGATGAGGAAGTCTTTCAGAATCCACCATCCGAAGATCGTCACGTCACCTATCGCCTTTCCATCGTAAAAAAATAAAACAATACCTGATATTTTACTGTTCTATTTGCATAGGAGGATTCCATGAGCCTTTTCAATAAAATTAAAAGTGTTTTCAATTCATCATCCGATGATGTTCCTGATGCTCAAACCATCTATTTCAAAAATGGAGAGATGTACAAAGTATATCCCACTGATAAAGAAAGCTGGTACGATGCCAGATATCTGGTTTCAGATGGAGTAAAATATGATCTGGAGAATCTGGACGATTTAAAGCGCATTCCTGTACCAAAATTCCCGGCACATCAAAATATAATGGAGGGATATGGCGTTACTGGAAATTTAGATTATGTTTTAAGGATGAAAGCTGGAAGCTTTTATAATCGCAAAGATAAAATAAGATGTTCAGCCTGTTTATGGAAATGTACTGAATTAATGTTTGCTCATCCTTTTTTATCTTGGGACGAAAGCCACTTTTACCGGATAGTACAATGGCACGTAGAAATGGGAATGTTTGACGAAGCTGACAAGGCTGAGAAATATATATATTCCGTACTTGATCATGATGCAAACTATCAGCAATTGATCAATCATATAAAAGATAATCCTGAATACATAAAACAGCAGGAGGCATTTCATAAGAAAAATTCGATGCGTAAAGAATACTATCATATTTTTTATGAATTACCTGAACTAGCTCCCAAATCTTTTAGTGCTTATAGCAGAATGAAAAACGCTCAAACAAAAAATTTTCTCAAACTAAAAGAGCAGGCAATAAAACATGGGATTTCAATAAGCTAAAACTGAATATAGTATATTTATCCAGGCAGCCAGTAGAGCGGCTGTGGTTCCCTGATCCTGAGCCTTGACAGGAGGGAATGCTTATGAGCGATTATGAGATTTTTATGATAATCCTGACGACAGCCAGCTTAATTGTATCTATCCTTACATACACACATAAGAAATAGCCGCCCTGCTCTCTGGTAAAGAATAGGCGGCTACGTCTTAAACATATATCTTGCCAGGACGGGGAACCTTGACTTCCCTTACTGGCTGTCTTGATAAGTATATTATATGCCAGCTTCAGGAATTTGTCAATTTCCCGTTGCAAATCACCCATATCTCTTACTATCCCTATTTTCTTCTTATACCGCTTCGAGGTATGCCAAATCTTTCACCGCTTCAAGTCGTTTCTTGCAATCTCTGTATATCTCCTGATAATGTTTCCCTCGCATAATTCCCAGATCAACCTCATGCAAAATGATATTTTCCATTAAAGACAGGTTATTAAGCTGCATCACCGTAGCTTCGTCCCTTTTATTGATTCCTGCCATTTTATTTGCCAGCCTGGAATAAGTCATGTAAAGCATTTCTGCATGGCTGCTGCCCTGTCCCTTTGCATACTCAACAAGTTTCTGGATTGTATCGGTTTCTGCTTTTCGAGTAAGCTTTCCTGCTTTTCGGGTTTCAACCCACATTTGAGTAGATTTCTCACGGATAAAGTTCTCCATCTGATTAAATGCCCGGATATACTGCAATTTCCATTCGAGGGCTTCTCTCCCAGTAAACCCCATTGCTAAAAGAGAAAAACCATCACGATTCATATAAAATTTTCTATATGATTGCCCGTTACCAGATTTGTAAGAAGAAATCTTAAACATTATTTTCACAGCTGAATTTTCAGCAATGAGATTATCAGTACTCTGCAAAACATTTTTATGTTCTTTTCCAAACTTCTCAGCTACCTGCAAGCTGTCACATACTGCTTCATCATTCTTTAAATAAACAAGTTCATTCATACTGTACGCCTTTCTTTAGCTATATCCGAAAATACCAACTTTTTCCATTAATTTATTAATTTCTCACCGCTTCCTCGCCGCTTCGATCAAATATATCGACTGTTAATCGACAGTTCAAGCACTCCCGGTTCTCGCCGCCTTTTTTACCATTCTTCACGGCTTCCTCACGGCTTCATTCTCAACAACACTCCTTAAAATAGTGAAAAACTCCTTGAACCGTAGGTTCGGCAGCAGGATTTTTATTAACTACCAGCATCACCGCTTCTACTGTTTTATCGGCTCATTTAGCCTTTTTATTTGCTCTCCCTTGCAACTTTACCTCAAGCACTTTTCAATCGTTTCTTGCCCTGTTTTATCCTTGTGTTGCTGTATTTTCAGATCTGTTCTGTCTCAGTCTTTCCCCCATCTGCTGCCGCTGCTCCTCTGTATACTGCCTTGGCGGAGAAATCCGAAGCCAGGATACCGGAACATGAGCACAAATGCTTCCGTCCTCGTTATCCGCAATAATCTGACAATCTTCTGGGTGCTTCTCTGCTAGCTTACGGATCACAGACTTATACCGACCCTGTGAGAATGATAAGGTTGCTCTGGTATCATTGGTCATAAACTCAATTACATTTTCGTTACAGCTATCCATAAAAATCTCCTTTTTGTTTTGTTCGATAATATTTACAGTCTTATTTTTCGGGGTTCGCTCAGGCTTCGTTCTAACGCATTTTACTCTTTTAGGGACTCCGAAATCTCCGAATATTTTCGCGCGCGTTATCGTGTTACAAAATTCCTTCGCGCGCGTAATCGTGTCAACGAATTCCCATACTCCCGTCATTTTTTGTCTAAAAATCCATCAATTTGTAATCATCTTTAATATCATCAGGTAATCCCTTAAAAAGAAAATTCTGAGGCATTCTTCGCAATGTTCCAATAATTTCAGATCTCTGTTCACTCTCCAACATGGCTGTTATTTCTGGATATTCTTCTGTGCACTTGGTATACCATGACTTCTGTTGTGGCGGAGAATACCGGGGATCATCACGGACAAACAGGAACAACCATTCTATGCACAGGCTCATTGTAAATTGAACATACAACCCACATTCGTAATAATATTGAGCTATCATTAATGCATCATGAAGTGTAGTTGTTATCTGCTCTGGTTTCTGATAATGTCCCTCTGGATAATATTTCACGATACATTCATCTTTTATAAAACTCCATGGAGCTATGGACACAAACGGAGCATGATCTGCCTGAACTGCCATTACCATCTGAGCTCTTTGGTATAAAGCATCAAGCCTTTTAATCAACGGACTTCCCATAATCCACCACCGCCTTTAAATATGTAAATCCTTTGCCTGTTTCTTCGTACCATTATGGCCCTGTGATTTCTTTCTGGCATTTTCCCTTTTGCAAGCTCTCAACCACTGATGCAGCTCCGGCACACTCGTAGCTCTTATTGTTACACGCTTATTTCTTCTCGGCATTTAATATTCCTTTCTACCAAATCAAGCTTATACAATTCATGTCTCTATTATTTTTTTCTCTTCTGTAATTTCTGTTCCTGTTCTACTCGTGACATCAATTCTTCCATAGCTTCCAGACGTTCAATCATATCTACATTTTTTGTCCACTGAGAACACTGTGACAATGCCGCATTAGCCGCATTCACTCTGATCTGCGCTGGCACTTCCGTATCAGTAGCCGTATTGACCAACACTGCTGCACATTCTCCAAGTTTTCCTTGCAGGTATGCGATTGCTCCCGTTACAGCTTCATTTCTCGCCTCGGAATACTTACGTTGAAAACTGTCTGTGTGAATTACAGTATAGATTGTAGGTCTGGGAATCTTCGTCTTTTTAGATATCTCACTTATATTCGGGCATGTTAAAAACGCCTGCACTAAGATGTCCTCGCGTGCCTCTGCTGATATACCTCTTGCCATAATAATCACCCCTAACTAATCAATGATATTTCAAATACATAAAAACAGACGGTTTTGACAGGTTCTACTCTAACCTTTAAAACGGATATCTATTACATGCCTGTAATGCCGCCCGGAACACAGCCAGTGTTTTCTTCCGGTACGCATAAAAATCTTTACGATCAAGCGCAACAAACTTCTTTTTGTTCATCTTGTCATAGCTCATTCCAATTACGATACAGCAGTATAATTCGTCAACAATGTTTGGATACACCTCCGCTGCGCACTGCAACAGCAATATCTTGTCCCGCATCTCAAGATTCTTGCAAAATTCACCCAATCTCTTATCTTCATCTTCTGAAAATCCATAATCTTCATAAGTCGCTTCTCTTGTAAGCATTGAATCCTCCCTGTATTTCCCCCTGCCACACTTTCTGCATGACAGGGAATTATTCTATGCCATCTCAAACGGGTTTCTACCGCTTGTATCTCTTCTCATCTGCGCTTCTTTCATCATCTCGTCAAACAGTGTCCTGCGGTTGATCTGAGCTGTAAATCGGTAGCTTCCACCGCCAGTCTGTCGTCCTGCTGTTTCTTCCCGGACAATCTTTCTGAGCAGAGCTTCCGGTGTCTCGATGTTGTTGCCCTGTTTCTGGTCGCCCAGAACTGCAAGAAATTCGCTTCTTGGTGGAATAACTGCGCCTTTTGCCAGATATGGAACCGTATTGACTCTTGGTAAATTCATTGAGTATTTACCCCATCTCCGCTTCCCATCAGGGGTTGTAACATCGTAAGAAAATGTAAATGCCTTCTCAATACCGGAAAGAGAAGAATTAACATTGCTGATCGTGCTGTTAACCTTACTGACTACTTCGTTCAGAATCCTTGCGATTCCCGTTACCGACCCGGAAATCCCGTTAATCAGATTATTACTCATCTCATTTCCAATCGTATTCATATTTCTGGCAAGTCCGTTTAAACTATCCTTTGTACTTCGTACCATCTGCGTTATCAACTGGCCAATTCTCTCGCAGGCTTTTTCCCATTTCTTAGTCATTGTATTATATTGACTTGAAAAATGGCTCTCCACGGTCTTCTGCATCTCGCCAAGCTTTAAATTGGCAGTCTGCTTCATTTTATCCAGATTTTTCTTTACTTCTGATGCCGAATTCCCCCAGTTTGTCACTGTGGTTGTATTCACACCTCCAGAAGCATCCTCTGCTGCTTTCTTTACTCCTGCAAGATTAGTCTCCGCATCCGTTTTCATTTTTCCAGTTGAGCTGCTTACTGTCTTCTGAGCCTCAACAATACTGGAAGCAACACTGCTCTTTGTCGCCTGAGCTGCGGAAGGAAACTCCTGTGCCAGTTTTTTATTCAGCTCATCCAATGGGACTCCTGCTTCTTTCAGGGCATTATAGACAATATTAAAAGCATCCTGTGCATTGGCCGCTGATCCGCTTGTATTATTAAATACTTCTAAAACACCTCTGTATGTTCCTGCATACTCACTAGAAGATACACTGAGATCATATAGTACACTTCTGATTCCTTTTATTGATTCTTTCACAGTTATTGAAGATGTATCTATTGTGGAAGAGCTTTCAGAAAAGCCTTTTCCCAGAGCTTGTACCTTACCTGTCATTTCTTCAACAAATGCACTTGACACTCCGGCTTGCGCTCCATATTGCTCAAGGATCTGCGTTGCTTTCTCAGCCGATACACCATATTCGCTCAATTTCTGAACCATGCGGTCATACATCTCACTGTTTGACTTACCGGCAGTCTCATCTGCTTCTACTAAAGCCCACAGTTCTTCTACCTGTTTGTTCGTAATTGCATGAGCTTCGCCCATCTTGCCAGCATAATCATGTAAGTATCCACCTGTCTGAGTTAAAATTCCGTTTCCGCCCTGCGCAGTTTCTACTAACTCAGCAATTTTCTTCGTAAGCATAACCGTTCCGGCAGTGACCAGTGTAATTGCACCGGCAGTCCCAACTAAAGAGCCCAAAGAAGATGCAAATGTAGCAATGCCTGATGTAGATCCAGCAAGTGCACCATTGGTCAGATTAGAAATATTTCCCGCTAATGTCTGTACTGATTCCTCTGCAATCAGCTTCTTTCCAATAGTGGTAACAAGGAATTTTACCAGGCTTCCAATGCCCGTTATATCCGCAATCTTTACCGCGATAAACGCCTTACCCAAAAAAGCGGCTATTTTCCCTGCGGTTCCGCTTGCCTCCAAACCATCGAACAAACCACCCAGTGTCCGGGCAATCGCAGTTATTACCTGTTTCAGATGCTTCACCCAGTTGATCTGTCCCAGCATCTCACCAATTCCCTGACCCAAAGCCTCCCAGTCCGTTTTTTCTGCCATATCAACCAGTGAACTGCATAAGCTATTTAGGAAAGCTTCCAGTTTGCGCCCATTATTCTTCCAGTCGAACTCTGAAATAAAGGTATTAATTCCTCCGGCAATGTTATTTACCAGACCTGTCCAGTCAAATCGCCGGGTAAAGCTGTACAATGTGGTAAATGCTCCATTCAGGCCAGTTGCTAGCGTATCCGCTATCTCACGGAAGGAAATCCTTAAACAGATTCCATTAAGACCATCCGCTATCGCTTTTCCGATTTCTGAAAATGGCAGATTATGTACCATTCCATTAAAGATATCCCAGGTAATCATAAACCGGTTTGCTATGAGCTGCCCCAGATTATTCCAGTTGACTTCTTTTACTAGTCCGGTAATTCCTTCTGCGAATTTCTTTCCCAGATTTTTCCAGTCTATTCCTGTTATCAGCAGGTTTAAGGTATTGACAATCGTATTGATTCCCGCGCCGACAGTCCGTCCTAATAATTTCCAGTCTACATTATCAACCAGGCTGTTAAATGTTCGGGTAAAAGCATCGCAGAATTTTGTTATCTTTGGACCGACCTTTTTCCAGCTGATTGCTTCATAGACTTTCTTAAGCCCCTTATTTATTCCACTGGCAATATATTTCCCAAGGCCTTCCCAGTCTTCCGATTTGATTAATTTCTTAATCTTATCCGCAATTCCTTTGATCGAATTAGCAACAGGAACCTTCTTAAACATCTGTGCCGGTGTAGGTGCTGTATACCCTCCGGTATCTCCTATGCCATTTCCATCTGCTGCCGAATCATCATTTTTATTTGATGTATACCGTTGGATTTCATCAAGAGTAGAAAGATATCCTTCTGTTTCTTTATTGGTTTTTTTTGTACTTTTAGCCGCCTGGTTTGTATTTTTTGAAGTCTTTTCCAGTCCTGCCGCATAATCTTCCTGCACTCCAACGGCTTTTACAAAAGTATCCTGTCCGGTTAATGCTGCTGCAAACATTCCCACATAAGTAATTGCACGTGATATCATATCAATAAATCTTGACATGATCGGAGCTACCACCGTGAGGACAGGTGCAAATGCTGTAACAAACGAGTTCTTCAGCCTCGTCATACTGGACATCAAAGACGATATTGCTGAATTGGTACTGTTAGAATACTGTGCCAGATTTTCAAATCCACTTTTTACACCATCACTGACAGCGCTTATCGCCCGGGATACCCCTGAAAACAACAACGACATTCCCAGCATCCGGGAAAGACTCATTCTCGACCGATTTGTCTGTTTGTTCAGATTAAACATGTTCTCTACAGCTTTTTTCATCGCTGAGACCATGCTCTTGATAGCAGAACCAGCACTTCTTAATGCGGAACCCATATTCTTCACAACCATACCTACACGGGCAGCAGCTTTCTGTAAATTCTGCATTACCTGCACAAGTCGGCTATTTTTCTGCCGGTATTCCTCAACCTTATTCTTCAGTTTATTGTATGAAGAGTACAGCCTTCCATTTATGTGCTCCAGCTTCTGTGATTCCGCATTATACTTCTCAGCTGTGCTTTTATACGTATCTGTCGATGTAGGATCCGCATAGGCCCTTCCGGTCGTCTGCATCTCTTTTTGTTTTCGCTGTAGCCTGCCAATATCCGCCCAGATATCGTCCATCTGTTTGTCAAGTTCCTGAAGCGGCGCAGAGTCTATTGAAAAGCCCATATCAAGCCATTCACGCTGTTTTGTCTCAACCTTTTCAAACTCATCTTCCAGAGCTTTTATATCGTCTTTGAGCTTTTTATATTCTTCTGTCTCGATTCTGACCTTGCTCAGTTCTTCGAGCTTTGATTTTAGCTCTGATACTTTACGTTCCTGCTTCTCGTAATTCTGATACAGACCCGTTATCACTGTTATCTGCCTCTGGAAAGAACTTTTTGCTGAATCACCCATCTTCGATACCTGTGCGGATATTCTGGTCATTCCAGCCTTTACAGCATTCAGTCCTTTCGACACACCGCCGGTATCTATTCTGGTATCAATGATAATTGAACCATCTGCCATGTTATATCTGCCTCCAAACTATTTGAGGTTCGGGCACTGAATCCTGTTTCCAATGCCGTTATATACTCAGGACCATCCCGTTACCAGGACAGCCCTGTTATGTAGCTACGCTTCGGCTACTTCTTTCTTTGCGTATTTGTCAGTATACTTTTTTATCCTTTTCTGCTGCGCCTTTTCCCTTGCATCCAGCTCTTTTTCGATGATTCCACCAATTACAGTGATAATCTGCTCTGCAAAGGTCTCTCCGCTTTCCAGGACTGTAAACGGACTGGTAATCTTGAAGAAGCTCTCTGATACAGGAGCACCAAACAACAGATCAATCTTCTCCCCGGCTTCCTTTTCCAGATCTGGAAGAATTTCCTCGAAGTCTTTGTCCTTGATTTTGTCATTGATTCCAGTAAAAAACGCTGCTGCCTCTTTATACCTCTTTAAAATACCTGCATCTGAAGGAATAAATCTGAACACGCCCAGATCATTTCCGTCTTGATCACTAATCTGGTATGTCTTCGCACCGGTCTGAACTACTACTTTCTCCATTAATCCTCATCCTCGCTTTCCTGCTCTTCTGCTTTCAGCTGTTCTTCCAGCTCGTTAAGTTCTTTGATATTATCCATGCATTCAATTGCTTTATCCGCTGTAGCTTTCATGGAATTACGTACCTCATCACTTTGAACGAAATCCGCATAAAGCTCTCCGATATGTCCAGCCGCATTAGCCAGAGAACTAAATACCCCCTTCTGCAACCTCATTCTTTCCGTGTATAAACGCCTCTGATCTGAAATCTGTTTCTTTCTTCCCATGTCACTTACCTCCGTTCTGTCTGTCATAAATCGCTGCCAGCTCACACACAATCACAAATAACAAAAGACCAATAACTACCACCAAAATCACCTCCGCAACAATGAAATATTACCTGTTATATATATTTTACCATCAAAGCTGACCACAGTTGTGGTACATGTTTACCACAGTTTGCACCATTTTCCATATCGTGATATGATCTTTAATGGCAATAATCCCATATTATTACTTTTTTATACTGGCAACCGGATTATTTCTTTTGGCTTTGCTTTCCAGATCTTTTGCTACTGCTAAAAGAAGGTCCTCACACAAACGGGAATGATGATGATTCTTCCGTAATACTTCTATCTCTTTCACCACTCCCTGCCAGTATACATCGTCTTCAGGTCTGCCCGGAGGATACAGCTTTTTGTATAACCTCCAGCAGTCCGTGAAGATGTCATATATCTGCTTTAATTCTTCTTTATCGTTCACTGGTTATTCCTCCGGCATGATATACGCTTTTTCTCCTGCTGCATACTTTTGAAACATATCATTCAACACTTCTTTTGCGCGTTCTGGACTTGCATATTCCGCAATACCAAAATCACCCTCACAAATACGGTTCTTACTTACATAACTGATATACGTCATTTTGAAATTTAAAACTCGTGTTTTATCCTGTGTCATTATTTTCATAATTATTGTCCTTTCTGGCGGATTACCGCCTATAAAATCCATTACAAAACCAAACTACAAACTACAACTACAATCGTTCCAAAGAGTTTAAAGTTTTCCTTATATACTCTTATATCCCATATTATTATCTTTTATATATTTCTTTTTATAGAATGTAGTTTTTGTAGTTATTGTAGAAAAGCCCATAAATGCTGGGGTTGAGCAGACTACATTCTAACTACAAAGTTGACTACATTCTTTCAAGATCGTCTACTCGAACGGTATTTCCATTTGTTCTTGTTTAGGAACTGGCACAAAGTCAGAAGAGTTTGTAGTTTTTTCCGGTTCAGTTTGTAGTAACATCTTCTGAAACCCTCTCTGACTTCCATACTTAGGAAATTTGCGTGGAGTTTTCATTCTTTGCCATCCTGGTACCTTTGCAATAATACTGTTTATTTCCGATGTCTGATAACTTTTTGGCGAAATGCTTTCTTCCAATGCTTCAAACCATATTTCTCTTGCACACACCTGAGTTTTTCCTTCCAAGTAGTCCATAATAATTCCACGTTTGCCATCATCCGCCATATTTGCCTCTTGAAGCTCTTTGGCCTGTTGTATACAAGCTTCCGGAAGTATCAACTGTGGATCTTCGTTTTTCCAAATATGCACTGCTTCCGCCCATGCCTGTTTTATATCGTCCATAGCTTCTGGTGTAAAAAGGCTCTTAAATGGTTTTGTAACGCCTGTGTGAATAATAAGAAAACGCCTGTTTCCTGTCTCGTCCTGCAAGAAATCATCTTTATTAGTGGTTCCAGCAAATACACACTGTCTATAAAACGTGTCTGCTCGCCTTTCATAAGGAATCCTATATTTGTCCTGTGTGGCTGTCAGGAATCGCTTTACACTCTCCACACCGCCCGCCGTCCTTGCCAAGGATTTAAGTTCTGCAAGCTCAATGATCCATGATCCGGTAAGTGACTGCACCGCTTTATCTGAATCCAAGCTGTCCAATGAATCATTGAACCATGAATCGTCCAAAGCCATCAATTTCAGAAATGTGCTCTTGCCAATGCCCTGTGAACCCTGTAGAATAATCGTATAATCAAATTTGCTTCCAGGTTTATACACTCTTGAAACAGCACCCAACATCCAAAGGCGCATAATCTGATATGTATAATCAGAATCCTCTGCTCCAAGATATTCCGGCAGCAGGCTTCTTATATGCTCTTTTCCATCCCATGTAAGGGAATCCAGTAATTCTCTTACTGGATGGAATTTATTGCGCATAGAAACATTTTTCAGCGCATCTGCAAAGTCCTGTCGGCTTTTAAGCCCATAATCAGCCTGTATCAGTGAAAATAAAGCTGAATCATCATGACTGCTCCATGCTCTGCAATTATTCTCATTTTCCCATGGTACGCTACCATATAGATAAGGTTGTTGTGCAAACTCATTAAGGCGGATTTTTCCGGCGAAACGACTGTCTTTATCCATAACGACTTCAAAATTATGTACAAGCTGTTTTACGCTTTTTACATTTCCATCTTCATCATAGTTACAGTCGAGGAATTTAAAGACTAATGCCGGACCTCCAGCTACTTCGTCCTTGCTTTTTTGTATTACAGATCGTTTTTTGCCTGTATCCTGCTTCTGATCTTGCTGAATATCTGCACAAATCTTCTCTGTATCATCAACATTCCTTATTAAATTTTCAAATTCTTCAACAGTATGTCCTGCTTCGAAATAATCAGTAATGTCTGCTTTAGGCACCTCTGGCATTGGAATAATTATCTTGATACTCTTAGCAACACCTTTTAAGTCTTTTACAACAGTAGACGCCAATTTCTTTCCCGGATCATCATTATCTGCCAAAACTATCACATCTGCGTCTTTACAAAGCTCGGATACATTTTTATTCCAATCATTTGCACCGCCACATGAAAAAGCAGCGTATCCTTTTTTAACTAAAGTATTAACGTCCTTTTCCCCTTCTGGAATAAATACTGGTTCTTTTCTCTCCATAGCCCGCTTTATACTGGATATGCTTCCATATACTGCATTAAACGTTTTCTTGTTCTTTCCTTTTAAGCCATAAGCAAAACGCTCATTACTCAAGATTCCAAAAAACATTTTCTTGCCTTCTAATCGTACTTTTGTATAAGCATACTCACCATTAATGGAAGTATAATTGTACACAGCCTCGATTTTTCTTTTTTCACGATTCTCTATGTACGCTCGCCATCTTTCCTTTGCCAATCCATCTCCGTAAAATAAATCTGACATTTTTAATCCTGCTGCAATAACAACTTCCTCAGTACTACATCCAGCATGGCACTTAATCAATGCTCGATCATTACCATCTGTAAGTGTTAAACTAGCCTCTCTGTCTGCATGTGCCGGACAAATACATTGTGCCTTGCCTATCCCGCGTTTCCTAACTTGAAAGTGTGATAAAATCCTTTCAAAAGTCAATTCTTATCACCTTCCAACTCTTCCAAAAGTTCTCTTGCACTCTCTAACACACGCAATGTATTTTCACCACGATTCTCAAGTGTACGAATAAACTTCCGGATTTCCATTGTGTCTCCTGCTGCCGGAAGATAATATCCTCCTGGCGGCGTGGTACTCGATAATATGACTTTCCCCGATCTGCGCTCTATCTCAATCTGTTTCTGAAGCATTCGAACGCTGGAAAAATGGCATTTCACAGTAAGGTACTCCGGTGTCAGTGCGTTTTCTTTCCCCGGCAACAGGTTTTCATATACTCCCATAGAATCACCGCCTTACTCACACATATTATCCATATAAGCATCTACTTTTGAGAAATTTATCAAATAGCACTTGCCTATTTTCACCTCGGCACCTGCTTCTTTAGCTATGTTTCTCATAGTGCTTCGCCCAACACCATATCGCGCACATGCCTGTTCAATGCGTCCAGTTTTTGCATCAATTCCAAAATCGTTTTTTACAATTCTTTTTTGCATAAATTTTATTCCTTTCCATCGCTTCATCATTGTCTATGTGGTTCTTTTATGGTATTATTATAGCATAGATGTTAATAAAATTAACAGCATTTATGGTTCACATGTTAATTAACTTAACATTTCTAAATCATTCTAATATTGCTTAAATCATCTTTAAAATAAACAAAAATGGAGGAAGTTAACATGAACATTAACATTGAATGTGGACAGCGCCTAAAAAAGTGCAGGCTTCTCTCAGGATATACCCAAGAAGCTTTAGGGAACAAAGCAAACTATAAAAAAGAAACGGTCTGTATGTTTGAAAGAGGTAAACGTAAGCTTTCTGTAGATGCAGCTAATAATTTCGCTAAAGTTTTACATGTTCGTGCAGATTATTTGCTTTGTAGAGATGACAATATTTTTCCCGAAGAAAAAACTAAATCTAATACCACTAATTATCAAAAAGCTAATTGTTTCGATACCTTACTTAATTTTTATAATTATGAATTATATGGAATACCAGAAAATGAAGACGAAGCTTCTGGAATAGATATGCTTAATATCCCAATGAGACTAAACAAGGGATTTATCATAAAGAGTCCTCAAAACAAATTATTTTATTGTCCAAGTAACCTATTAGATGAACTAATCGAAGATGTTATGGATTATGCCTTAATGCGGCTTGATAAACGATTATTACCCCAATGCCATGAACCAAACGATAGCGAACTAGAGGCAGCTGGCTTAACCCCTGAAGGTGCTTATGTGCCCCCAACATTATCATTAAGGCATTTAAAAATACCTGATTTAAACTTTCTACGAGAATTTTCACATTCTTCAACCGAAAGCAAAAATAATAACTCAAATGATTATACAGAAGAGTAAAACACTAAAAAGCACTCAATACCAATTAAGGCGTTGAGTGCTTTACTTAAGCTATCTTTTTTAATTAATGCAAAGAATTATTATGCAACTCTTTGAAATATCAGTACTATTTCATAACACAATAATGTCAAAGCACTTGCTATACACATATTTATTATATAAAATATTACTGCTTTCTTTGTTTCTGCAAAAATTTCTTCTTCATTTATTATTGTACTTGAAATTCTAAAAGAAACCGACAACCATGTAACAAACGATATTATAAGGAATATAATTGCAGCATATATATCTTTCATCAAATCACTCTTCGCTTTCTTTAATACCTTTCGCAAAATCAATATTTGATTCAAATTTCAAACTATCATTTAATTCATCAATAAGTTTTAAATCTTTCAGTACCTTATCTATATCTATATCATTTTCTGTATCTTTTGACATATTAATTACTTCCATTGCAGTTTTATAATTTTCAAGTTGTTTTCCTTTCAACTCTTCTTTTTTCAATTCAACCTCTGTCTCCATTGTTCGATATTCTTCAATTGTATTAATTATGCCTTTCGCTAATCCAGGGAACTCAAAACCAAATCCACTTCCACCGAAAACAAAGAGATAAATTGCCAATAACGGAATAGCCCCCTTTTTCAGCTTATCGTATCCTTCCCTTAAAACAACAGTAACTTTTCCTGGGGAATTTAAATTAATCGTAACCGTAACTAAATCTTCTTCTGTCAAATTACAAAACAACTCTGTTATACCATACATTAATTTTGACAATTCCCTAGCTTTTATTGGCTCTTTTTTTGCGATATTTAATGAATACATCATATTTCCCTTGTATGTATAACAATTATAAAGACAATTCAAAATATCAACATCATACTCATTCATATCACTAATACCATGATATGAGGATATTCCTTTTAAAATCTTATATCCTAATCTTTCTGAAGATATCGTTAATAATTTTTTCATCTTACGTCTTTTTCGATATGGACATTTTATATTTCCAATTTCAAATTCCTTATTTTCTATTTTTTTAATAGTTGACAATTCCTCTAAATAATCAATTTCTTCTTCATAATATTCCCCTAAAATTCCAATTGTAACCTCTGAACTTCCACTATTAGGAATGAGAACATAATCCCCTGATTTTACTTCTTCTATAAATCTTATACATTTATTTATAGCAACTCCTGGTCTTTTATCCTCGTATCTCTCTTTTACCTGATCTTTCAATATTTCTATATTCATTTTATCAAAAGATGTATTTTGAGTAACAAAATTCCAACCCAAAGCAACATAGTTTTGATTTATGAATTCATCATAGAAATAACCTTTCATTGTTCTAATCAACCAGAAATTAGTATTATCTGACACATCCGGTATTTTAATATTCCTCAAATATTCTCCCATTTCAATTAACGCAGCTTCGTTCATTTTTTCCTCCAAGATTTTTATTTAATTCCATAATATTCCATTTTTCAACACTTGGCAATAAAATAGTATCCCATTCTCTATAACGTAATTTCATGAAAATACCACTGGTCGCTTCATGACTAGTGGTATATAACAATTCTTCTTTTAAATTTTTGCTGTAAATGCTTTTCCACATTTTCTACAACGGAATTTCTGTTTCCCCTTTGGCTTAGTATTAACTAAAGTAAATGGATGCAACGGATTCAGATTTATACTGGTACGTTGATTTCCACCCAAATATTCAACATCTGCACTTCCGCATAGAAATCCAGGGCATTTAATTTTCCTTGCCATTATACTCATCTCCTTTTTCTTACATCATACTTCCAATTCTGCTATAACACAATAGATTACAATTCGACATTTTTCGACAAATCAAAGTCATATCTTCGCCCAAAAAAGCCAGAACCTATTGCAGCTCCAGCCCTTCACTTTAATCTTCAAAATATCTTTTACGGGTAATGCTTCTAAAAAATTCATCCTTACTTTTCAGACTTTCTCTTCCATCTTGCCTGTACATATTCTTCTACACGTGACACCAGCTCCTTTGCCGTCTCAATCTGCTCCTCAGCCTCTTCTCTGGTTGCTATATAGAAATCATCATAATCACTGGCGTGACGTATTTCTTCTGATTCAACAATTTTCTTTCCAAGTTTTCTCGGAAAGATCTCCGTTTTCACATAATTCTTATTGAAATTCGCCAAAGCATCTTTATGCCTTTTATACGCATTACCATCCAGTGCATGCACAGCTGATATTGCATGGTAAATCCCATAATATGCCCGGTTATTCGCTCCACGGAACTCTTTGGCTGCTAAAAGGATTTCAGCTGCTTTGATGTCACTTTTAGAGGTTTCAATACGATACAATACCAAATCTTTCTGTGTTCCCTTTTCATTAGGCTGCATCAAATAATTTCACCCCTTCTTTCTTTACATTCGCATAAAACGGGTATACATCAACCCAGTTCTGGAAATGCTGTTGGCTTTTTGCTATCGGTTTAATATCAAGGTCATGATCCATGTTGAAGTCAAAAGTTTCTCCTGACAGTTCATGACGATACTGTTTAATATCCATGTCTGACAAGTCCAGGAGAATCATTATGTCTATATCAGAATCTGCCTTATAATCTCCTCTTGCATAGGATCCATATAAAATCACTGTCTTTAAATGACTTCCATATATCTTCCGTAATATTTCGGTATACTGATCTAACAGCATCTTTATCGTTACCGGCATAATGTTTTCTCCTTTCCTGCTTCAATGCTTTTTCTTTATTATAACCGAACCACCATATCTTTTCTATTGGTTTCTCACATTCTGTACCATCTAAATCACCATGCAGCAAAACATATCTATTGCGTTTTCATACCCCACAGTTTACCCCAATTTTTACCCCACAAACTGATTTTTACCCCACGAGCAAAACTTGATATGTGATAAACACTGACAAAAGCTTTTTTATAAATTTTTCCAGTAAAATCAAGGGTTTCGGGCTTTTTGAAAAGCTACATAATGGCACTAGATAAAAGCGGATGAAACGTTCCCCGTAAAATTATAAAATTTATTAACGAAGTCTAATCATTTTCCAAAATAATCCTGCTGATCATTATTTACCATGGTCTTCCGGAAAAACACGAAATATTACAGCCGTTTCTTTCGCTCTTTAGTCGTGTCTCTGCTCTTTGTTATCATATGTCTCACAGAATCTGGCAGCAAAAGCCGGTGGCTCCTGATGCGCATACAGATGAGAAATGTCTCCAAAAGAGCTCATACGGAAGGACGCGATCCCTTTTCGCCTCTCCTCTGTAACAATGGTGCTCACCGATGACGGCGCCGCACAGAAATTCTGCAGCATCACCAGCGGAGAGATACTGAGAAGATAGCTGATGAGTACACAGCTTACACCGAAATGGCAGAAAAACACAAGCGTATCTTCATTGGCTTTTTCTGCTCTGTAATAATGTCCTTCCCGCACATAGCCATGCTCTGCCAGAACTTTATCAAAATTCTGTGTGACCCAGTCATACTCTTCTTTCATTTTTCCTTCTCGCAGGATGTCATTATCCCACCAGCGGTCAAAGCTGTAGAAATTTTCGATCTTCGTCCAGTCCTGGGGAAGCCAGTCCCAGGGAATGATCTTTTCCCCATGAAGATCCGGTCTTCTGATCTTTACGTCGAATTCTCTCAGCCACTTGCATTCTGTAGCTGTTCTTCCGTTTTTCTTCAGTGTGCAGGATGCGGTATCCTTTGCTCTTCCAAGCGGAGAAACATAAAAATCCCTGACATCAAGAGCTGCGATCTTTTCAGAAAGAAATTCCGCTTCCTTCCAGCCCTTTTCGGTCAGGGAATCTATTGTGTAATCCGGGTCTCCATGTCGTATAAAAAGTAATTTCATCTTTTGGTATCCTCCATTTCATAACCTGGATTTCCATTATATTCTTATTTTTTCAGTTGTCAATTCCTGATAGCTTCTGCTGCTGGGATCAAACCTGATCCGCAGTTTCTCCATGGAGCACAGCCTGCTGCTCCCTCAGCTCATAAACTGCCTTTTTCAATGCCTGAAAGCTCTCCTCACTGATTATGTGCTCGATCCTGCAGGCATCATGAATCGCTGTTTTTTCCTGGACTCCCAGTATCATCAGCCAGGAAGAGATCAGCTGATGACGTTCATATACCTTATCGGCAATCTTATGTCCATCCTCTGTCAGACGGATATCTCCGTTGTCGGCTACTGTGATGAGATTTTTCTGGCGAAGATTCTTCATGGCAACACTGACACTCGGTTTCTTAAAGCCCATCTCTGCCGCGATATCCACAGCTCTTACAAGAGAGCTCCTGTTTCCAAGGATCAGGATCGTTTCCAAATAATCTTCAGATGATTCATTTGATCTCACGTTATTTACACCTCCCTCGGTTTGTTAAAACTAACCAAGTTAATCATAACATACTTTAGGAGAATGAGCAATGGTTTTTAATGCTTTCTGTTTAGTTCTGCCTCAATTGCCAGAAGGCACTGGCTGGAACATATCTGCAGAATTCTGGAAATTTCCAGGAGTTTTTCCCTAGAGCAGTTTCCCCGGAGCAGTTCACAATATCCCTGAAATTTCATCTGTACCAGGATATGTACCAGCTCGTGATCAACTTCTTGTCCACATTCCTTTTGAAAACGTTCATTAAGGATCTGCTCCATTTTCGTACAGGCATCCTCACGGAAATTCACATATCTGGTACCTTCAGCTCCATCTATGAGGATTTTTGCGATGTCCCTGTTTTCCCAGATAAATTCCATAAGTATCCTGTCATATTCTTCCGGATGCAGTTGTTTTTCCTGATCCGTAAAGTCTCCCATGATCCGCTTCAGATCCTCTACCGTCTCTTCCACGATTTCTTCAAAAAGAGCTGCTTTACTTTCAAAAAAGAAATATAGCGCTCCCGTAGTCACCTCTGCTTTTTTGCAGATCGCACGAAGAGAAGCCTTCAGAAATCCCCTGTCTCTGAATTCTTCCTTCCCCGCTTCCAGAAGTCTGCTCCGCACAGCATTTTCTGATTTTTCCATATTTTACGCACTCCATCATTTTTCCTGCATTCCGCTTTGCAGGAAAATTCCGCTTATTTCTGACCAGCTGTTAATTTTTTAGCAATCTGATCTTACTGATATTTTACCTTAAATCGCTGAAAAAAGAAAGTATTTTGTACCCCGTGTCAATCTGTCATCGGGGAATCTCCACGGTCTGTAACGATTTCATAGCCTACAGACTCCACACGTCTGGTAAGGCACCCTCTGCACTCTGCTGCTTCCTCGCCTGTACAGATCTTGTTATCATAAAGCTCATACTGTTTACGGTTCTTCACCGGAGAAAGATTGGGCATTACTACATTTGCACCCGCCTGAAAACCCTTTTCCCTGCCTCTGGGGTCCAGGGTCCCCAGTGCTGTGGTTGCCGGAAGAAGTACCTGTGGAAGCAGGATCCGGATGACAGACAGCAGAAACAGTGTCAGATCCACACTTCCTGCCGGTTCCTCTGCAAATTTCGTATCATGGTGCGGGACAAATGGTCCGATCCCCACCATATGCGGATTCAGGTCTTTAAGAAAAACAAGGTCTTCCGCCAGATACTCCAGCGTCTGTCCCGGCGCACCTACCATAAATCCGGCACCTATCTGATATCCCAGCTCCTTCAGGGTATAAAGACACTGTTTACGGTTTGCAAGACTTAAACTCTCCGGATGAAGATAACGATAATGTTCCTCACTGGCCGTCTCATGACGGAGTAAATAGCGGTCTGCTCCGGCATCTTTAAATCTCTGATAGCTTTCTTTTGATTTCTCCCCAATGGACAGCGTGATCGCACAGTCCGGATATCCCTGTTTGATGGACCGGATGATGTCAACCATCCGGTCATCATTAAACCATGGGTCTTCCCCTCCCTGGAGCACAAATGTCCGAAATCCCAGCTCATAGCCATTCTCGCAGCACTGCAGGATTTCTTCCTTCGTAAGGCGGTAACGGCTGGCGTTCCTGTTAGAACGGCGGATTCCGCAGTAATAGCAGTCATTTCTGCAGTAATTGGTAAATTCTATCAGACCTCTTGTATATATTTTATTTCCAAAATATTTTTTCTGTATACGGACAGCCTCTTCCCGAAGCAGACGAACCGTATCCGGATCCTGGTATAAGTGCAGAAGTTCCGGATATTCTTCCTTTGTCAGCTGTCCTTCTTTTATAAATTTTTCAACGATCCCCATACTTTATCTGTCCTTCTCTTTTATTTACAAAACTATCTGTAAAAAATATTTTATCACAAAAAAACAGATATTGCACAATATAAGTATACATGCAATATCTGTTCTTACAGAATGGTTACTGTTCATTCCGTTCTCAGTAACACAGAATAATCCAATTTCTATTTAATAAGATCCTTTACAACCTCACCGGCAATGATCAGTCCCACTACGGAAGGCACAAAGGCATTACTTCCCGGTACCTGACGTCTCTGAGTACATTTTTTTTCTGTTCCCGGAGGACAGATGCAATGAGACTTGCAGCTGATCGCCATATCATCAATTGGAGTCATTGGCTTCTCCTGTGAGTAAACCACCTTCAGTTTTTTGATTCCTCTTTTTTTCAGTTCACGGCGCATGACCTTTGCAAGGGGACAGACGGACGTTTTATAAATATCTGTCACTATAAAACCTGTTGGATCCATCTTATTTCCGGCCCCCATAGAGCTGATGATCGGTGTTCCTGAAGCCTTTGCCTGCTCTACGAGCATCAGCTTTCCGGTTACAGTGTCGATCGCATCGACTACATAATCATACTGGGAAAAATCAAAGGAATCTGCTGTCTCCGGCACATAAAATGTTTTGTGGATATTTACAACTGCATCCGGATTAATTTCAAGAATACGTTCTCTGGCCACGTCAACTTTATATTTCCCTACGGTCTTTCTTGTTGCGTAAATCTGGCGATTGATATTGGTGAGGCATACTTTATCATCATCAATGAGATCCAGGGTACCTACGCCACTTCTGACCAGTGCTTCCACCGTATATCCGCCAACACCGCCAATTCCGAATACTGCGACTCTGGAATTTTTCAGCTTTTCCATTCCTTCTTTTCCGATTAATAATTCTGTTCTTGAAAACTGATTCAGCATTTTCTGACTTCTCCTTATATTCTTTCCATGTATATTTATACTGACAACGGATATATTTTTTATATCTGTCCGATTTGTTTTACAACTGTCAGGATTCTATCATGGGAAAATAGCCTTGTCAATATCCCTACCAATAAGCTAGGAATATTTTCCCGTTTTCATCAATAAATTTTATGATACAAAAAAAGATCCCTAAAAAGGAATCTTACTGATACTGCGGGTAGCCGGACTTGAACCGGCACGGAGTTGCCCCCGAGAGATTTTAAGTCTCTTGTGTCTGCCTATTCCACCATACCCGCATATTCAATTAATTTGTTCAAAAATGGGGCCTATAGGGCTCGAACCTATGACCCTCTGCTTGTAAGGCAGATGCTCTC
>OGOY01000953.1_pt1 | contig 32864 bp, 14 predicted proteins | sample 1552811 | NCBI WGS metagenome assembly OGOY01 (sample SAMEA2580132, study PRJEB22360) | human gut metagenome | biome: human gut; feature: human-associated habitat; material: faeces | place: Denmark | collected 2008/2010 | reverse complement strand
TTTCAACCCAGGTGGGTTCGGTCCTCCACGCGGTCTTACCCGCGCTTCAACCTGCCCAGGGCTAGATCATCCCGCTTCGGGTCCAGGACAAGCGACTAAAAAACGCCTTTTAAGACTCGCTTTCGCTACGCATACGCCACACGGCTTATGCTCGCCACCCGCCACTGACTCGCAGACTCATTTTTCGATAGGCACGCCGTCACCCCACACGGAGGCTCCGACGGTTTGTGGGCGCACGGTTTCAGGAACTGTTTCACTCCCCTCCCGGGGTGCTTTTCACCTTTCCCTCACGGTACTGGTACGCTATCGGTCAGACAGGTATGCTTAGACTTACCCAACGGTCTGGGCTGATTCACGCGGGATTCCACGAGGCCCGCGCTACTTGGGACAACACGATCGGAAGACGGCTCACGTCCAGGTACGGGGCTGGCACCCTCTACGGCCAGGCCTTCAAGCCTGTTCCCCTGGCAAGCCGTTTTATGACTCCCGCCCGGCCCGTCGGAACCGGGACACGTGATCCCACGACACCGGCAACGCAACCCCCGACGGGTATCACGCGCAACCGGTTTGGTCTGATCCGCTTTCGCTCGCCACTACTCACGGAGTATCCCTTCCTGCAGGTACTGAGATGTTTCACTTCCCTGCGTACCCCCCGCCCATAGGCGGTGCCGGCCCATGACGGCCGGCGGGTTCCCCCATTCGGAGACCCTAGGATCAAAGCCATGTTGGAGGCTCCCCTAGGATTATCGCATCCTCAAACGTCCTTCATCGGTACTGTCTGCCAAGGCATCCACCATACGCCCTCGCAAGCGGCACAACAGCAAAACAAATTGTCATTGCCCCACCCGCGGGTTTCCTGATAGCAAGATCGCCAGACGACAAATCTTAACACTAAAATGATCACAAAACGATCGATCTCGAAACCAAACTCAATTGAAGAGTTTGGCGAAATCGCGATAAGCAAAAAGAAACGTTCTTTCAGTTTCTCTTGCTCGCGTCCACTATCCAGTTCTCAAACCACCACGCGCCACACGATCCGACCAGCCACCCAGGACCGGCCACCACGCATGGGCATCGAACCGCGCCACAGAAAACCTGTGGGGTGGCGGTCCGGGAGCCCAAAAGCATACCCATACCACTCCCGGACATCCCGACGGGACATCCAAGCCCATGATCTCTTCCACACCAGCATCCCCATGCGAGACCGTGGAACCATTCCACGGGCACGGGGCTCACACCGGACACGGAACCGTGTCCTGAAATTCTCCGTAGAAAGGAGGTGATCCAGCCGCACCTTCCGGTACGGCTACCTTGTTACGACTTAGTCCCAATCACGAGTCTCACCTTAGACGGCTCCCCCCAAAAGGTTGGGCCACCGGCTTCGGGTGCTACCCACTTTCATGACTTGACGGGCGGTGTGTACAAGGCCCGGGAACGCATTCACCGCGGCGTTGCTGATCCGCGATTACTAGCGACTCCGCCTTCATGGAGTCGGGTTGCAGACTCCAATCCGAACTGAGACCGGTTTTAAGGGATCCGCTCCCCCTCACGAGGTCGCATCCCGTTGTACCGGCCATTGTAGCATGCGTGAAGCCCTGGACGTAAGGGGCATGATGATCTGACGTCATCCCCACCTTCCTCCGAGTTGACCCCGGCGGTCCCCCGTGAGTTCCCACCACGACGTGCTGGCAACACAGGGCGAGGGTTGCGCTCGTTGCGGGACTTAACCCAACATCTCACGACACGAGCTGACGACGACCATGCACCACCTGTGAACCCGCCCCGAAGGGAGACCGTATCTCTACGGCTGTCGGGAACATGTCAAGCCCAGGTAAGGTTCTTCGCGTTGCATCGAATTAATCCGCATGCTCCGCCGCTTGTGCGGGCCCCCGTCAATTTCTTTGAGTTTTAGCCTTGCGGCCGTACTCCCCAGGCGGGATGCTTAACGCGTTGGCTCCGACACGGAGACCGTGGAATGGTCCCCACATCCAGCATCCACCGTTTACGGCGTGGACTACCAGGGTATCTAATCCTGTTCGCTCCCCACGCTTTCGCTCCTCAGCGTCAGTGACGGCCCAGAGACCTGCCTTCGCCATTGGTGTTCTTCCCGATATCTACACATTCCACCGTTACACCGGGAATTCCAGTCTCCCCTACCGCACTCAAGCCCGCCCGTACCCGGCGCGGATCCACCGTTAAGCGATGGACTTTCACACCGGACGCGACGAACCGCCTACGAGCCCTTTACGCCCAATAATTCCGGATAACGCTTGCACCCTACGTATTACCGCGGCTGCTGGCACGTAGTTAGCCGGTGCTTATTCGAAAGGTACACTCACCCCGAAGGGCTTGCTCCCAGTCAAAAGCGGTTTACAACCCGAAGGCCGTCATCCCGCACGCGGCGTCGCTGCATCAGGCTTGCGCCCATTGTGCAATATTCCCCACTGCTGCCTCCCGTAGGAGTCTGGGCCGTATCTCAGTCCCAATGTGGCCGGTCGCCCTCTCAGGCCGGCTACCCGTCGAAGCCATGGTGGGCCGTTACCCCGCCATCAAGCTGATAGGACGCGACCCCATCCCATACCGATGAATCTTTCCCAGAAGGACATGCATCCAACTGGAGCATCCGGCATTACCACCCGTTTCCAGGAGCTATTCCGGTGTATGGGGCAGGTCGGTCACGCATTACTCACCCGTTCGCCACTCTCACCCAGGAGCAAGCTCCTGGGATCCCGTTCGACTTGCATGTGTTAAGCACGCCGCCAGCGTTCATCCTGAGCCAGAATCGAACCCTCCACAAAAAACCTCGTGAAGAGACATCGACACGATGACTCTCGAAAAAAGAAAATTGACGATCGCCTTATAAGGAAAGGCGCATCGCACAAAAACCTCGCCGCCGTTTGACCGATCCCTCGGCACCACGCGTCAGCGTGGCCGGCAACGAACTGGCAATCATTGACTATAAAGAAGTAGTACAAATACGCTCTTGAGTTCTCAAACCACCACCACTCACCCACCTCGCGGACCGAAACCATCCGGACCACTCGCTGAGCGGCAGCAAGAGATAAACTTACAGCACGATCGCGATCCGCGCAACCCGGGCCGCATGAACAACGCGTGAACCGTTGGAAATCCAACGTTCCATCGGCGTGTCGAAACTTGACAAACCGAGAGGCAAATACCTACCGACGGCGTCCACAGTGTTTGCCGCCGATGCCAAATTTGCCATCCACGCCCCACGGACCACGACCTTCGGCACGAAGCACACCCAAGTGATGTTTCATGGCGACCAACATGATGTGCGTATCTTCCAAACCGAGGTGACGTTCCGACTTGCTCTCGTCAAGCGCACCCTGGCGTTTGGCGTACGCGTCCAACGTGTTGTTGCCGTATGGGTGCTCATCGTCGGGAATCGACCCCTCATCCCAACGGCGGCTCATCGGCAACGTGTCGATGATCGTGATTTTGCCGGCACGATAGCTTTCCGCATATCCGGCCACGTTCAGCATGAAGAAGCTATGTTCGAATCGTGCGTTGTGCGCCACGTAAGGCTGCTGCTCCAATCGCTGCAGCAATCCGATCTGCGCCGCCGGCCACTCATCGAACAAGCGGAACGAGGAAGCGGCTTCGGCAACGGAACGCGTGCGCACGTCGATACCGGTCAAGTCGAGAATCAGCGGATTGCCAAGCGCAGCGTTTTCAGCGGGGACGCCGAAAGCCAACCGCGACTGGCCGTAAGCGTCGCCCGCCTCGTAATAGCCTTGCTCGTATTGGTAGCCAGCCGGAGCGTCCGCAGGCCGTGGGGAAATCATGTTCATGTATTCGAATCCGACGTCGATGATGTACACGCGCGCCGGATCCGTGCCCGTGGTTTCGATGTCGATGCCCATGACGTTGTCCACGTCACGACCGGGCAGGTAAGCGTCACGCCAATCGGACTTGCGGTATTCGGACAGGCGGCTGGTCTGCTTTTGATTGACGGCGTTTTCCTGCGTGCCATTCGCCGAACCGGTCGAACCAGAACCGTAATCGAACAATGTGGAACCGCCAGGACTGGTGACGCCACCCAGATTCGCGCGAGACACGGAACGGTCGCTGGCGTGCTTCTGCCTTTTCTCCGCGGCGCGACGGGCCGCACGAGCGTTGACGATGTCTGCGGTGCAATCCTGGATATCATCCAGCACCACTCCCCCGGCAGCTGCGGATGACCCCGATTGCAGCACCGGGACCGTCACCCGCTCACGTCGTTCTTCGGTAATCGTCCACAGTCCCATGGCAACGCCGATTTGGCGCAACACCGCGATTTCGTCGCACAACCGACGGTTCGCATAGGCGAGCGCGCGTGGCAGACGGTACGAGGCGATGAGTCGGTCGAAATCCGTCATGAAAGTGCTGTTGCACTGCGCGATGACAGGTTCGAGCCGGTCGCGAATCGCAAGATCATCTTTCAGCAGGTCGTGCAGCTGCTGCGCGGACGGTCGGGCAGACGGCTGCGATGTCGAGGACGATTCTGACGTAACATTGCCGGCTGACGCGGTACGAAGCGCCGACAGCAAATCGATATGCTGCTGCGCGGCGACGCCGATGCCGTGCCGTAAGTCGAGGGACGCTATCCACTGCCAGTCGATCGGCTGTTCGTCGGCGTCTTTCGGCATCGATGCCGACCATTGCCCGATGTCCTGTTTCGCATCGTCAAGCCAGGGTTGATTCGTCGTCGATTCGCTCATACCTGCACATCGTAGCCGATGTCCACCTTCAATTCGCGGAATTCGCTGGCGAATCCAATCTGTCGATGATTCGTAGCGGCCCGCAAAATACGGGAAGCGTCTCTCAGGCGTTTGCTTGAGAGACGCTTCCACTTGTTCTGACACACGGCTATCCGGCCATTCAGTCATTCGGCTTTTCGCTTTTCGTCCGCGCGAAACCATGACCGTAATCCGCGCGATTTGAGGCTACTATTCGGTTACAGTTCGAAGCCGAGTTCGGCCGCCGCTTCGGTCGGTACCGGATCCTCGCACCAGAAATCCTCAAGGTTCTCATTGGTGGTCAGGCTTCGGATTTCGGCCTGGTCGATGTACAGTTCACCGCTCAAATGGTCGGTTTCATGCTGGAAGATGCGGGCCGGCCAGCCGTGCAGATGTTCCTCATGCTTGTTGCCGTCCTCATCCTGCCAACGGGCGGTGATGTCAAGCCAACGCTTGCGTACGGCCTGGTAACCGTCGAAGCTCAGGCAGCCTTCGTAGAAGCTGCGGGTTTCGGTGCCGATCGGCTCGTAGCTGGGGTTGATGATGGCGTGGAAGGGGAATTCCGCGGCTTCGCGCGGATCGCCATCGTCGCCTTCGCATACGTGGTCTTCGACGACGGCCAAAGCCAGACCGAGACCGATCTGGGTGGCTGCGAGGCCCACGCCCGGCGCTTCCAGCATGGTGGTGCGCATGGTGTCGATGAGCTTGTCAAGCGTTTTGCGGCTCAACTGGCCGTCATAGGCGATGGTCTGCTGGCGTAATACCGGTTCGCCGGCCTGCACGATCGGCATGATTTTCTCTTTGCCGCCGGTTTTGATGAGCTTTTCGACCTCGCGGTTGAGTTCGAGGTCCACTTTCGAGTTGTGTCCGAACATGGGGCATATCTCCTTGCGGGCTCTTACAGGGTGAGTTCGTCGGCGACGACCTTGGCGAGGCGATCGCACACTTCGTCTGCCTGCTGCTGGGTTTCGGCTTCGGCCATGACGCGCACGAGCGGCTCGGTGCCGGACGGACGCAGCAGCACGCGGCCGGTGTCGCCCAGCAGCTTCTCTTCGCGTTCCACCGCGGCCTGCACCTTGGCGTTGGTCTTGGCGGCCATCTTGTCCACGTTCGGCACGTTGATGAGCGTCTGCGGCAGCTGCGGGAAGTCGGCGGCCAGTTCCTTCAGGCTCTTACCGGATTTGACGACCTCGTTGCACAGGGTGAGCGCGGTCAGGGTGCCGTCGCCGGTGGTGGCGAATTCGCGGTTGATCACGTGGCCGGACTGCTCGCCGCCGAGCGAATAATCGCCTCGCAGCATCTCTTCGAGCACGTAACGGTCGCCCACGTTGGTCTGCACGGTCTTGATGCCCATGGAACGCAGGGCCAACTTCAGACCGAGGTTGCTCATCACCGTCACGACGAGGGTGTCATGGTTGAGCTTGCCCGCGTTCTTCTTGGCGCGTGCCAGAATGCCCATGATCTGATCGCCGTTGACCATGTTGCCGTCCTCATCCACGGCAAGGCAACGGTCGGCATCGCCATCGAAGGCAACGCCCATGACGGCGCCGGAGGCCTTGACCATGGCCTGCAGCTGCTCAGGATGGGTGGAGCCGGCGTTCTTGTTGATGTTGTAGCCGTCCGGCGACGCGTTGATGACGGTCACGTCGGCGCCGGCGCGACGCAAGGCTTCCGGAGCGACCACGGACGTGGCGCCGTTCGCGCAATCGGCCACGATCTTCAGGCCCTTCAGCGGCGTCGGCTGCGACTTGTCCGGACCGACCGGCGCGATGGCGGAAACCAGATGGTCGATGTACAGGTTGGTTGCGGTGGCGGTGTCATGGCTGACACGACCCACGCCGGCGCCGGTAGGACGATCCCAATCCTGGCCGAGCACCGCTTCGATCTCGTCTTCCTTGGTGTCGGGCAGCTTGAAGCCGCCGCGGGCGAAGAACTTGATGCCGTTGTCGGGCATCGGATTGTGGGATGCGGAGATCACCGCACCCATTTCCACGTTGAGCACGGACGTCAGGTATGCGACGCCCGGCGTCGGGATGATGCCGGCGTCGATCACGTCGAAGCCGCCGGCGGACATGCCAGCGGACAATGCGGCGGCGAGGAAATCGCCGGAAACTCGTGTATCACGACCGACCAGCGCACGGCGACGGCTTTCGAATTCGCTCCGCTCGTCATCGCCCAGCACACGCACCGCGGCGTCACCCAAATCAAGCGCCAGCTGTGCCGTCAAATCCCTATTCGCCAATCCTCGAACGCCGTCAGTTCCGAACATACGTGGCATGAGTCTCAAATCCTCGCTATCTGCAAACGATATTTCCGTGACCTATCGTACTCAACCGTGCCGCCGAAACCAGCAGGTGACGACGCAATCGCATAACACTTCACAATTCAAAGCATTTCACGGCGCGCAATGCCCTTTTCGTGTCGCACGACTTTGATTTCAAGGCGGAAAATCAAGTCGTGCGGCAACACTTGATAAAGAAATACCCCCTAACTATCATTTTCCGTTGAAAACCAGCAAAAAATAAGAGTTAGAGGGTATGAAAGCCAGCACGCTTGTCGCACAACTTTGAAAAATGCCTCCAAAATCAAAGTCGTGCGACAGCCTTCGACGCAAAATGCCCCCTAATCCTTATTTTCAAGCGGAAAACGAGGATTAGGGGGCATAAATGCCGATATGCCCGTCGCATGACTTTGAAAATCGCACCCAAAATCAAAGTCGTGCGACGACATGACGGCTCTTAAGCGGGAACGTTCCTGTCGCCCCTGCTATCAGAGCGCGGCGTTGAAGTCGCGCACTTTCAGCGTGCGGTGAGAAGCCTCGACGTTGCCACGCACAATGCGCTGCAAGGCGTTGTCCGCGTCCTTATGGGAGGCGAGCCAGGCGTCGCCCAGCTCCACGAGCTTCGCCGGATCGGCATAGCCCGGATACAGGCCTTCGAGCAGCGCTTCCGCCATGTGGAAGGTCTTGTGCTCCCAAATCCAGTCGGCGACCTCGAAATACTTCTCGGCGTACGGTTCGGCCAAGTCGGCGCGCGGGGTGGCTGCGAAGCCACCGGCCACAGCCTCAAGCTGCATGTTGGTCAGCTCGTCGTTGTGCAGGGCCTCGTTCCAAGCCCATGCCTTCGCTTCGGCGGTACCGGCCACGGCGCGTGCGCCATAGGCGAACTCACGGTTCTCGGTGGTTTCGCGCTTGGCCAGTTCGGCGTCGATTCCCGCCTGGTCGATCGCGTTGACGGTGCTCAGCGCGTTGATGATGGTCCAGCGGAAGTTGTTGTCGATTTCCAGACCGTCGAATGCCACGGAACCGTCGAGCAGGCCCTTCGCGTTGGCGACGAACGCCTCGTCGCCCGGCTCGCCGTAGCCCAGGTAGGCGGTGACGAGCTGGAACTGTTCGTCGGAGCCGGCCTTGGCCTGACCCGCCAGCTTGAACAGTTCGGCGGCCACATGCTTCACGATCTCGGCACGCTCTGCCGGAGCGGTGTAATGCCATGCGGTGGTGCTGACCTGTGCCAGCGCGTAACGGAAGGTGGTGGACTCGTGTTCGGTGGCGAGCGCGGCCAGCGAGGTGTCGATGAACTGGCGTGCCGGCAGTTCGCCGTCGCGGGTCATGTCCCACAGGGCGAGCCAGATCACGGAACGGGCGAGCGCGTCGTCGAAGCGGTACAGGTTGCTTGTCGCGAATGCGAGGCTCTTGTCGTCGAAACGCAGCTTCGTGTAGGTCAGGTCGTCGTCGTTCACCAGGATCAGCGACGGACGTGCCTTGCCGGCGGCAGCATCGACGACCGTCAGTTCGCCGTCGACGTCCAGTTCGAAACGGTCGGTGCGCACGATCTTGCCGGTTTCCGGATCCTCGTTGTAGAAGCCGACGGCGAGACGGTGGGCGCGCAGCACGGGATGCTCGGCCGGAGCGGTCTGGCGCAGGGCGAGACGCTTGATGGTGCCGTCCTCGTTCTCTTCGACTTCGGTGGCGATGGTGTTGATGCCGGATTCCTCAAGCCACTGGGCGCTCCACGCCTTCAGGTCGCGGCCGGAAGTGAGTTCCAGTTCGGCGAGCAGGTCGGCGAGGGTGGCGTTGGAGTAGGCGTGCTTGTTGAGGTAGTTGTTGATGCCCTTGAAGAACTTCTCACGGCCCACGTAGTACACGAGCTGCTTCAGCACGGAGGCGCCCTTGGCGTAGGTGATGCCGTCGAAGTTGACGTAGGTGTCGTTGAGGTCGTTGATCGGGGCGACGATCGGGTGGGTGGTGCTCAGCTGGTCCTGACGCAGCGCCCAGCTCTTTTCGCCAGAGCTGAAGGTTGCCCAGGCGTCCTTCCATTCGGTGGCTTCGGCGGTGGCGAGGGTGGACGTGAACTCGGCGAAGGATTCGTTGAGCCACAGGTCGTTCCACCACTTCATGGTCACGTAGTCGCCGAACCACATGTGGGCGAGCTCGTGCAGCACGGTGACCACACGGCGTTCCGCGTAGGCGTCGGTGACCTTGGATTCGAACACGTACTGGTCGCGGATGGTGACCATGCCGATGTTCTCCATGGCGCCGGCGTTGTATTCCGGCACGTAGATCTGGTCGAACTTGGCGTACGGGTACGGCACGCCCCAGGTCTTGGCGTAGAAGGCGAAGCCCTTCTTGGTGATGTCGAACAGGTAGTCGACGTCCTTTTCGAAGGCTTTGGCGAGCGCCTGGCGGCAGTACATGGCCATCGGCACGGTGCGGCCGTCCTCATTGGCGTATTCGGTGTGCCATTCGGCGTACGGTCCGGCGCAGATGGCGGTGAGGTAGGAGCTCATGGTCGGGGTCGGTTCGAACACCCACAGCTTGGTGGTTTCGGCGGCGTGATCGCCGAGCGTGCCTTCCTCGGTGACGGTTTCGTTGTCGGTCACGGAGGCGGTGGGCATGTTGGACGTGACGATCCAGGATTTGGCGGCGAGCACGGAGAAGTCGAACACGGCCTTCAGATCAGGCTGGTCGAACACGGCGTAGACGCGGCGGGCGTCCGGCACTTCGAACTGGGTGTACAGGTAGACGTTGCCGTCGGACGGGTCGACGCTGCGGTGCAGGCCTTCGCCGGTGTTGGAGTACTGGCACATCGCCTTGACGGTGACCTCGTTGTGCTCCTTGAGGTTCTTCAGTTCGATGCGGCTGTCGACGTACGCTTCAGCCGGGTCGAGGGTTTCGCCGTTGAGGGTGATTTCGCTGACTTCGTTGGCGATGAGGTCAAGGAAGCTTGACTCCCCCGGCTTCGCGTCGAAGGTGATGGTGGTTTCGGAGCCGAAATCCTTGGCTCCGCGGGTCAGGTCAAGCTTGACCGTGTAATGGATTGGCGCGGCGATGATGCTTTTGCGTTCTTCCGCTTCGATTCGGGTGAGGTTTGCTCCTGGCATGTCACTCCTTCTTTCTGGTAACAGAAGGCGGCGCGATCAGTTGTGCCGATCACGTCGCCTTGATTCAATTTATGGTAAATTTACGGCTTATTTCGCGGCGTTCAGTCCCATCGCGTCGTCCACGTCCTGCGCGATGTCGGCGACGACGGGGACGATCATCGGCTTGCGGTGCAGCTGTCGTGCCACCCAGCCGCCGAGCGTGCGTCGCATGATCTGCTGCAGCTTGTAGGTGTCGCGCGTGCCCTGCATCATCGCGTCCTGCAGCTGCTCGACAATCTGGTGACGGACCTTGTCGAACTCGCTTTCGTCTTCCGCGACCGCGTTGAGGTAGATCTTCGGGCCGGTGATGACATCCGCGGTTTCGGTGTCGACGACCACGAAGCTGGACACGAAGCCTTCGGTGCCGAGGATGCGGCGCTTCTCGAGTTCTTCGTCGGTCAGTTCGCCGACGGAATCGCCATCGACGTAAACGTAGCCGCACGGCACGGAGCCGACGACCGCGGCCTGGCCGTGGTACAGGTCGACGACGTCGCCGTCTTCGGCCAGCACGACGTTCTGCGGATCGACGCCGGTCTTGACGGCGATCATGCCGTTGGCCACCAAGTGGCGGTTTTCGCCGTGGATAGGCATGGCGCACTTCGGCTTGACGATGTTGTACATGTACAGCAGCTCGCCTTCGTTGCAGTGGCCGGAGACGTGCACGGCGGCGTTGTCTCGGTTGACCACGCGGGCTCCGAGCTGCACGAGCTTGTTGATGACCTTGTAGACGCCATGCTCGTTACCTGGGATCAGGGAGCTGGCGAGGATCACCGTGTCGAACTCGTTGATGGTGATGTCGCGGTGGTTGCCGTCGGCGATGCGTCCGAGGGCGGCCATCGGCTCACCCTGCGAACCGGTGCACATGAAGACGAGCTTGTCGTCCTGCACGTCGTGCGCCTTCTTGAGGTCGATGACGGTGCCTTCGGGGATGTGCAGGTAGCCGAGGTCGGCGGCGATGGACATGTTGCGCACCATCGAGCGGCCGACGAAGACGACCTTGCGCCCGTACTTGTGGGCGACGTCGACGACCTGCTGGACGCGGTGCACGTGCGAGGAGAAGCTGGCGACGATGATCTTGCGGCTCGCCTGCGCGAACGCCTGGTCGAGCGCGGGTCCGATGGAGGTCTCCGGCTTGACGAAGCCTGGCACCTCGGCGTTGGTGGAGTCCATCATCAGCAGATCCACGCCCTGCTCGCCGATCTTGCCGAATTCCACCAGATCGGTGATCTTGTGGTCGAGCGGCAGCTGGTCGAGCTTGATGTCGCCGGTGTCGATAAGCGAGCCGGCGGGGGTCTGCACGAACACGGCGAGCGCGTCCGGAATGGAGTGCGTGACGTTCACGAATTCCAGGTTGAACGGGCCGACCTTGAGCTTGTCGCGTCCCTTGACCTCGACGAGCGTCGGGTTGATGCGGTGTTCCTTGCACTTGGCCTCAACGAAGGCGAGGGTGAGCTTGGAACCGATCAGCGGAATGTCCGGGCGGAGCTTGAGCAGGTACGGCACGCCACCGATGTGGTCTTCGTGGCCGTGGGTGAGCACGAGCGCCTCGACCTTGTCGAGACGGTCCTTGATGTAGTGGAAGTCAGGCAGGATGAGGTCCACGCCCGGCTGCTCCTCTTCCGGGAAGAGCACGCCGCAGTCGATGAGCAGGATATGCCCGTTGTATTCGACCACGTTCATGTTGCGGCCGATCTCACCCAGACCGCCGAGCGGCACGATGCGCATGGAGCCCTTGCGGTACTTCGGCGGGGCGATCAGCACCTCGTCCTGCTGCGGCGCGGTGGATTGCGGCGCGGAATGCGACGGGCGACGGTTCGAACCGTTGCCGCCACGGGATCCACGGGAGCCGCCGTTGCGCGAGCCACCGTTGCCACGGCTGCGGGTGGAGGACTTGGCCTTCTTGATGGCGGTCTTCTCGGACTTCGCGGCCTTGGTGGTCTTGGATGCCTTGACTGCGGTTTCAGTGCGCTTGGCAGCCTTGCTGCCGCGCTTGTGTGTTGTTGTCTTTGTGGTTTCTTCTGTAGCCATTTCCTAGTTGGATTTCTATTACTAATTGTCTCCGCCTATGCGGAAACGAGGAATTTGGGTGCCTGCCGGCGTTCATGCGCGACAGGCCAGTCGCATCATGCGATTCGGTTCACAGCAGTCCCGCGGCGCGCATGCCCTTTTCCGCGCGCACGAGTTCCGCTTCGCCCGGACCGACGTTCGGCAGGCGCATTTCGGTGGAGTCGAGGATTCCACGCACCTTCAGCGAGGCCTTGGCCATCACGGCCTGGAAGCCATTGCCGTTCATCGCTTCGACGAGCGGCGCCAGCTGCACGGAGATGCGCTGCGCTTCGTGGATATCGCCACGATCGAACGCGTTGGCGAGGTCACGCATCGGACCGGCGGCGGCGTGTGCGATCACAGAGATGATGCCGACGGCGCCGACGGACAGGAACGGCAGGAACAGGCCGTCATCGCCCGAATACCAGGTCAGACCGGTCTCCATGCGCTTGCGCACCGCGCCTGCGATGTCGCCGGTGGCGTCCTTGACGGCCTTGACGTGGTCGAGTTCGGCCATACGACGGTAGGTCTCCAGCTGGATGTGCAGTCCGGTACGGCCCGGCACATCGTAGACGATGATTGGCTTGTCCGCGGAATCGTTGACCGCCTTGTAGTGGCGGAACACGCCTTCCTGCGACGGACGGGAGTAATACGGGGCGACCACGAGCACCGCGTCGGCGCCCGCCTCCTGGGTCTGCTCCACCATGCGCACGGTGTGCGCGGTGTCGTTGGAACCGGCGCCGGAAATGACCGGCACGTCCACGACTTCCTTGACGGCCTGAACCAGCTCGACCTTCTCCTCCATGTGGGTGGTCGGAGATTCGCCGGTGGTGCCGTTGACCACAAGACCGTCGGCACCATCCGCCACGAGCTGCCTCGCCAGCTGTTGCGCGGCTTCGAAATCTACGGCTCCGTCGGCCTTCATGGGGGTGACCATGGCCGGAAGGATACGTCCGAAGGGAGCAGGATCGAGCAGATGCATTGTACCGTCGTCAGTCTTAGGGCTTGTCATACAGCTAACGGTACTTCCCTCTGCGGACGCTTTCGATTTCGCGAGATGCGAAAAGTCACATTTTGGAAGGCCTGCCGACGATGACCGCGACGACGCACTGCAGGAAAGCGACGAACGTGAACACCATCAGCGGCACATGGTGGCCGCCGGTGGCCTGGACCAGCACGCCGAACATAAGCGGGCCGAGCGACGCGATCAGATAGCCGAACGACTGCGCGACGCCCGACAGCACCACGGTTTCGGCGCTGTCATGCCCGCGCAGCGCGATCAGTGCGAGCGCCACGACCAGCGAAGCGCCCTGCGCGCAACCACCGACGAACGCCCATACCGGCATGAGGTGAGGCAACAGCAGCATGCCAAGGCCGGCGATCAGCATGGGAGCGCTGGCGGTGAGCGCCGCGCAGACCTGGTTGCCGCGCACGTTCATGAGCTTAGGAATGACCAAGCCGGAAAGGATGCCGATGCCTTGGAAGATGAACAGATGCACGCCGGCGGTGGAGGCGTCGTAGCCGATGGATGCGGAGATGGACGGCATCCAGTTGGACATGGTGTAGAAGGCGGATGATTGCAGCCCCATGAAGGCCGTCACGTACCACGTCATCGGACGGCGCAGCACGCGGGCGAACACGCCATGCGACGATTGCGTGGAACATGCCGGTCGCTGTGCGGAATGTGGGTTTTGTGCGTTGGCCGTCGTGCTGCGATCGCCAATATCATCGATATCGCCAGTATCGCTGGTTTCAATGGTGCCGCCGGCGGAAGCGATAACGACTTTGCGATTGTGCAGGATACGCAACGCCCACAGCGCGGCGACAACCAGCGGCGGCACACTCCAGAAGGCGAGCGACGCGCGCCAACCGCCCCACATCTGCGCAAGCGGCGCGGACAGCAAACCTGCGGTGGCGCTGCCGGCGGTGATGCAACCGGAATAGACGCCGGTCGCCATCGCGACATGGCCGGCGTAGTCACGTTTTGCGATCACCGGAACCAGAACGTTGCCGACGGCGATGGCGGAAGCGAACACCACCGTGCCCAGCCAGATGCCGACGCCACCGCCGAACGAGCGGATGGCGTCGCCCGCCGCGATGCACAGCAGGGCCAGCAGAATCGACATGTCGATGCCGATGCGGCGTGCAAGGAACGTGACCAGCGGGCTGACCGCGGCGAAGGCGATCAGCGGAATCGCCGTCAATACGCCCTGCACGCCCTCACCCCACGCAAGGTCGGTTCCCATTTGGGCGAGGACCGGCCCGACGGCGGCGATGGCGGGCCGCAGATTCAGCGATACGAGGAAGATCAAAGCCACCCACAATCCGGTGGAGGACCGGTCGTACACCAGCATGTTTCGTTTTGAATTCATTCCGTTCCCATTCCCGCTTCCACTTCCGTTTACCGCCGTTCCAACGGGACGTGCCGCGCCTAGATTTTCCCTATCAATCTTCAAGCTCATCGAGCGCATCGAAGCAATCGTTGATGCCTTCGATACGCGCGTGCACCTCGTCTTCGGTATCGACGAGGCATTTTCCGACTTCGTCCACCATCAGGGCGATCAGGGCGAACGCCGCGGTGAAGCTCGTCAGCACGTGGGAGTTCAGCACCACTTTGAAGAAGGCGACGTTACGGCCGATGACGGCGTTGCGCGCCGAAATGTCGCCAATCACCACCACGGTCAGGCCGCGCTCAAGCATCACGTCGATGAGCCGCGAGAAGAAGGGAAGACGCCGGCCCACGCCGATGATGACGATTACGTCGCCTGCCGCATAATCAACCAGATCTTCGGCTATGGACTGGCCTGGATTCGGCAGAATATCAACGTTTCCGCGTAGCCGCATCAGCTGTTCGCGCATGTGCAGCGCCACGGGATAGCTGCTGCGGTACCCGACCACCGCCACATGCGGGGCCGTGGCCATGGCTTGGCATGCGGATGACAGTTGCGCGCGGTCGATGCCTTCAAACGTGCGTTTCAGGCTTTCCTCGTCACGGCGCAGATGGTCGGCGACCAAATCGTCGCACTGGGTGTGCCGTGAAAGCTCCGGAGAGCCAGGACGATGGACGCGACGCACGTCACGTCTGAATTCGCCCGCGTTCGCATAGCCGAGCTTGCGGTACAGGCGGCTGAGCGTCGGCTGCGAGATGCCGCTCAACTGCGACAATTCCACGGAATTGCAGACCAGCACGTCGGTCAGATGACCCAGAATGAACTGCGCGGCCTCACGTTCCGTCGCAGTCAGCGAATCGAAGGATTCCCGGATGCGCGCCACCAGGCCGAGGTCCGCGGCAGCATTGCCTTCCTCGTCCATGGCGTCCTTCGAAGCCCCCATATTGTCTGAAAGCATAATTCCAGAAGTCACGCTCATCGCCCTTCCCTGCAGTACATTCTCACGCGGCGCATCCGCTCTCCTGACGATGCTACCCCTTGCTTTCCGGGTTTCACCAGGTTTGGCCACCGACAACTGTCACGACGAATGAAGAATTTCAGATGCCGTAAGCACTGAAATGCATCCATCACAGGCAATGGCGGCGCCTCTTGGCAACGCGACCCACCATCAGGAGATGACCGACCATGGCAAAAACAGCTTACCCCACACAATCAACATCGCATATCGAGCGGATTCGGCATAGAAGAAACGGTGCCAAACCAGCGAAATGGGCGACTAACGCGGCAACAAAATCCCCGACTGTTGCGAACACTGTTGAACGCGGCATCGCGCCCGGCCGAATGCGAGGCGAACGCGGTGCGCAAGATCGTACGGCTGGTGGCACGCACCGGCTGCCGCACGCATATTCTGCACGTGTCCAGCGGTCTGAGCGTGGACGTGCTGCGGCGGGCGAAGGCCGAAGGACTGCCGGTCAGCGCGGAGACCTGTCCGCATTACCTCACGTTGGATTGCGACCATATTCCCGACAACGCCACCGCGGTCAAATGCTGTCCGCCGATTCGTGATCTGCATGAGCAGGACGCGCTATGGGCGGGGCTTGCCGACGGCACGTTGGATGGTGTCGTCACCGATCATTCCCCGGCCAGCGCGGATATGAAAGCCGGCACGCTCGCCACCGCGTGGGGTGGCGTTTCCAGTCTGCAGGTCGGATTCCGCGCGGTGTTGACGGGTGCGATGCGGCGCGGCTTGAGTTTGGCCGACGTCGTGCGGTGGATGTCGTGCAACACCGCACGGCTTGTGGGACTTGACGATCGTGACGATATAACGCCGGTATTGCGGGCCGATTTGGCGATTATTCGCCCGTACGAACGGTTTGTTGTGGATGCTACCGCTTTGGAAAGCCGCAATCCGATCTGCGCCTGCGATGGCATGACGCTTAACGGCGTCGTCACGCGCACGTTTGTAGCGGGGCGGGACGCGCTCTCCGGAGTGCGGGAGGGGAATCTTATCGTTCGTCCGTGAATCGGAATCCGTAAATCAACCATTCAACAAAAATCCCCAACCCGCCGACGGCCGGATGTCATTCGATGTCGGCAGATTGGGGACGGACGAGAATCAGGTCTCAGCCCAGGTAGGCGGCCGGGTTCTGGGCGAACTTGTCGGCGCAACCGGGGTTGCAGAAGTAGTAGGTGACGCCGCCGTATTCGCGGGGCGCGGCCGCGGTGGCCGGATCGACGCTCATGCCGCAAACCGGATCCTTCGCAACGTTCGCCGCGGAATCGCCCATATTCGAAGCCATGCCGTGGCCGTCATGACCGCCGCAGCAGTGTCCGGCGCCCATCGCGCCCATGTTCTCGGCTTCCTTCTTGGCCTTGTGATCGCTGAACAGTCCCATGATCGTTCCTTTCCGACTGTGCTGGTTGCCATTATTTTTGCTCGGATCGGGCTTGCGTACCCGATACGTCTTGTTTTTCGCCGCCTCCGCGTCCGGATCGAACAGGCGCAGCCGGCTTGCGTTCGTCACCACGCACAACGACGAGAACGCCATCGCGGCGCCGGCGATCATCGGATTCAGCAGCGTTCCGGTGAACGGATACAGCACGCCGGCCGCGATCGCGATGCCGATGCTGTTGTAGCCGAGTGCGAAGCCGAGGTTTTGCGCGATGTTGCGCATGGCGGCGTGCGTCAGGTCGAGCGCGTGCACGAGTCCCATGAGCGATCCGCCCATCAGTGTCACGTCGGCGGATTGGATGGCCACGTCGGTGCCGGTGCCGATGGCGAATCCGACGTTGGCTCGGGCGAGGGCGGGCGCGTCGTTGATGCCGTCGCCGACCATCGCCACCGTATAGCCTTGCGATTGGAGTTTTGCGATTTCGTCGGCCTTACGTTCCGGCCGCACGCCGGCAATCACATGACGTTCGTCGATACCGACCTGGCTTGCGATGGCGCGTGCGGTGGTCGGATTGTCTCCCGTGAGCATGACGGCTTCGACGCCACGTTTGCGGAGCAGTTCGATGGCTTGGCGCGAGTCGGCTTTCGGCACGTCGGCGACGGCGACGATGCCGGCGAGATGGCCGTCGATGGCCGCTAGGATCGGCGTTTTGCCTTGCTGCGACAGGAGTTCCATGTCGGCGATGATGGCGTCGAGGTTCGTATCGTGGATGGTCTCGGAGGCAATTTCGGAGGTATCGGACGTAACGTCGGGCATGTCGACGTCAAGGTCGTCGATCAGGTCGGTGTTGCCGACGGCGACGGTGTGCGGCAGACCGCGGAAGGTGACGCGCGCGGTGACGCCACGGCCGGCAATCGCCTGAAAATCGGTGGTTTGCGCGAGTTCCGCAACGTCCGCGACGTCGGCTTTTTCCGCAGCTGCGGCAACGATCGCAGCAGCGAGCGGATGCTCGGAATCACGTTCGGCGGCGGCGACAATCGTCAGCAAATCATCGGGACGCCGATGCCACACGCCCAACGGCAGCACATCGGTAAGGGTGGGTTTGCCGGCGGTGATCGTGCCGGTCTTATCCAATACGACGGCATTGACTTTGCCGCATGTTTCCAACGCTTCGGCGGAACGGACCAGCACCCCCATGCGAGCCGCGCGGCCAGTCGAGACCGTCACCGACAACGGAGTCGCCAGTCCGAGCGCGCACGGGCAGGCGACCAGCAGCACCGACACCGCGGCGACCAGCGCGTGCGTGACGCGCGGGTCGGGGCCGAACGCGAACCACAGCGCGCACGACCATACGGCGATGAGTACCACGGTCGGCACGAAAACGCCGGAGATACGGTCCGCCAATCGTTGCACGGGGGCTTTCGAGCTTTGTGCGGCGGCCACCATGCCGATGATCTGCGCGAGCACGGTGTCCTTGCCGACTTTCGTGGCGCGGTACCGCAGCGAGCCACCACCGTTGATGGTGGCACCCGTCACTTCGCTGCCCTCGGTTTTGGCGACCGGCATGGCTTCGCCGGTGATCATCGACTCATCCACGGTGGAGCTGCCGGATATGACGATGCCGTCGACCGGCAGCTGCTCGCCGGGACGGATGGCGATGATGTCGCCGACGCGCACGTCATCGATGGCGATGCTGGTTTCCTTGCCGTCTCGCACCACGCGGGCGGTTTTCGGTTGCAGACCCGCCAATGCGCGCATGGCTTCACCGGTGCCTTTGCGGGCGCGCGCTTCGAGCAGCTGGCCGACAAGCATAAGCGTGACGACCACACCGACCGCTTCGAAATATGGTTCGCGCGCATTGTCGGGCAGGACGTTCGGTGCGAAGGTGACCACGCAGGAGTAGGCGAATGCGGCCAGCGCACCAAGGCTGACGAGCGCGTTCATCTCCGGCGAGCGGTGGGCGATCGCGGCGAAACCGCTGCGGAAAATCGGCAATGCCGCATAGCCGACAATCGGCAGCATCAGCAGGAATTGCAGCCAGTTCGGCATCGGATACAGCATGAGCATGGTGGAGCCGAATACCGGAATCGTGCAGACGGCCGCCACGATAAGACGGGTGATGAGGGCGCGAATTTCCGATTCCGATCCGCGCGATTTGCCCGAATCACCCGAACCGGACGTTTGGACGGCGCCTTTTTGCGCGCATTGCACGCCTGTTTCCGCGGAACCGGATGCGTGGGCACCGTCAGCAGTCGCGCGAATGTCCGAATCGCCGGAATCGGACATACTGGCGCCGACGGAACCAACCGCGGAACCGGCGGCGGCACCGACACTTGCATGCTTTCCCGGCAGTATGCGCAACGTGCCGTGCAGCATGTTCATACCGCATGCGAAGGGATACTCGCCCGGCTGGTCGGGATGAAGCGTCAGCGTGGTCGTGCGGAAGGCGGGCAACGCAAGATCGACCCCGAAATCGGAGAACACGACATGCGACGAGCATTCGCCGTCTTCCTTGCGATCGAAGATCAGCCGCAACGGCATGCCCGCTTCGGCTTCGATGACGGCTGGGTTATACCCGCCTTTGACTTCGACGACCGCTTCCTGTACGCCGTCGCGCAACGGCGCACGATACGCTTTGCGCGGTGCGAAGAAGAACCACAGCACGCCCGCAGTAACGAGCAACGCCATAATAAGCGCGATTGCGATGTGCATATTCCAGCCGCCTTCCGTCCGTAATTGGCCTTCGATTTCGGCAAACACCATCACAATATACCCCTATAGGGTATATTGGCAAGAGGGACGAGCAAACTTCAGCCGTAGATAAAATTTTCAGCGCAGCGAGGAGGACGATATGAACGCCACACAACACGGGTACGCAAGCGACCAGAAGAGGATCATCGCACGATTGAATCGCATCGAAGGGCAGGTACGCGGCATTCGGCAGATGACGGAAAACGGCGAATACTGCATCGACATTCTGACGCAGATTTCCGCAGCGGACAGCGCGCTGAAGTCGGTGGCGCTACTGCTGCTCGACGACCATCTGCACCATTGCGTCGCCAAAGCCGCGGCGGAGGGCGGTACCGTCGCCGACGAAAAGCTGGCGGAAGTCAGCGCCGCCATCGCACGCCTTGCCAAATAATCGGAACAGATCCGCCATAAAAAAACTGCCGACGGAAGACACATGCACCCGTCGGCAGTTTGAAAAAAGAATTACGATTACAGGTCGAGGAAGTGGTCGAGGCCGACGGTCAGACCCGGGTAGGTTCCGGTGGAGACCTTGCGCACGGCCAGCAGCACGCCCGGCATGAAGGAGATGCGGTCGAAGCTGTCGGCGCGGATGGTCAGCTGTTCGCCGGAGTTGCCGAACAGCACCTCCTCGTGGGCGTTGAGGCCGCGAAGACGCACGGCGTGCACGTGGATGCCGTACACCACCTGGCCTCGGGAACCGCCGTCGGTTTCGGTGGCGTCCGGAACCGGACCCAAGCCGGCCGCCTTGCGCGCTTCGGCGATGCCCTGCGCAGTGTGGAAAGCGGTGCCGGACGGAGCGTCCACCTTGGTCGGGTGGTGCAGTTCGATGACTTCGGCGGATTCGAAGTACGGTGCCGCGACCTTTGCGAAATGGTCGGCGAGCACCGCGGAAATGGCGAAGTTCGGCGCGATGAACACGCTCTGGCCCTCACGCGGAGCTGCTGCGAGCGCGGCACGCACCTGGTCGAGTTTCTCTTCGGTCCAGCCGGTGGTGCCGACCACCACGTCGACGCCCTGCTTGACGAGGGCGAGCACATTGCCCAGCGACACGCTCGGCACGGTGAATTCCACCACGACGTCGGTGTTTTCGGGGGTGATTGCGGTCAGGTCGTCGCCTGCGTCGAGCGCGAGCGCGAGTTCGGTGTCGGCGGCGGCATTGACGGCGTCGACCACGTGCGAGCCCATACGGCCTTTGGCGCCGACTACGGAAACCTTGATCATTGCAGCTCCTTGATGTTTTCGCGGGCGCGCGCATGCCGTGCGCGCTTGCCGCGCGCATAATCGCATGCGTTTTCACACATGTTTTTGAATCACGCGCCCACGTCCATAACGTGTTCCACTTACGAATCTAAAGAGACGCTTCGACGCGCCAGCAGCCAGCCAATCAGCGCGAACGGAATCGAACAGCCCACGAACACGGCGGGCAGGCTCAATCCCGCGCTTGGATTGAAATGGTCGAGCACGATGCCGGTGATCATGGAGCCGAACGACGCGCCCATCGTGCCGGCGGTGCTCACCCAGGACAGGCCTTCGGTGAGCGATTCCTCGGGCACGGTCTCCTTGACGAGGAGGTTGCCGGAGGCGAATACCGGCGAAATGGTCAGGCCGGTGAGGATCTCCACCAGTCCCATCACGATCAGGTTGCCCTGGCACAGGTGGATCACCACGAAGCCGACGGTCATCAAGGCGAGGAACATGATCATGTGACGCCAGCGGGAGCCTTTGAGCTCGCGCGAGCCGAAGACCAGCGCGCCCATGCAGGAGCCGACGGCCAGCATGGCCAGCTGCACGCCGAGCACGGAGTCGAGGTGCAGCGATTTCATGACGGCGGTCATGGACGTGTCGAACGCGGTGAACGCCATGTTGAACACGATGAACACGGCGAGGAGCGGCAGCACACCCGCATAGGTGAGCACGTTGCGTTTCCTGCGGTCGCGATCGCCCGTCTTGAGCCGATCCAAATCGAAACGGTCCGCGGAAACCGCGGCACCAGCGGCACCGCCGGCCGCCAATCGCACGTCAGCATCGTCCGTATCGGCCGCGACGACCGTGATTTCGCGCAATACCGGCGGTTGAGTGTCACGCAATGCGAAGAACACGGCACCGCCGAACGCGCAGGCGAGGGTCGGCACGAACAGCTGTGATACGGGATGCACGGACGCGGCCAGGAAAGCCGCCAGAATCGGCCCGAAGATGAACACGATCTCGTCGATGGCGGATTCGAGCGCATACGCGGTGTTGAGCAGGTCCTCCTTGTCGGCGCGGTCGAGCACGTACGCCCAACGGGTGCGTACGAGCGCGCCGAACGAGAACTGCGTCATGCCCATGACCACGGCAAGCACGAACAGCAGCGGAATCGGCACGCGCATCAGTGCGGCGAACGCGAAGCCCAGCATGACGATGATCTGCACCGTCAGGATCACCGGACCGACCTTGCGCTGGCCGAACCGGTCGAACAGGCGCGCGTACAGCGGCGTGACCGCGGCGGTGGCGAGCACGTACGCGGCGCTCATCACGCCGGCGATCGTCCAATTGTCGTACATGTGGTTGAGCGCGAGCACGATACCGAGGCCCATCATGGACATCGGCAGTCGCGCGATGGCTCCGGACACGCAGAACGCCTTCGTGCCGGGAATGCGGAAAAGCTGCGCGTATGGCGATTGCGTTTTCTGCGATTCGTGCGGTTCGTGCGATTGCGATTGCGGTTTCGCGCCCGTCACGCCGTCACCTTTCCCCGGTAGATGAACATGTCGTCGAACAGTGGCGGCACTTCGCCGTCGGCACTGCCGCCGAGCCGGGCGACCGTCTCGCTTGCCGTGCGGTGCGCGATGCAGTCCAACCCCTTGTGGTCGTAGAAGCTCACGTCGCAGTCGGAATCGGTGTGCAGGTAGAACGCGGGCACGTCCCATGCGGCGAAATGCTCCTGCATGCGTCTCCAAAGCTGCCCGCCCACACCGTGGCCGCGCACGTCGGGGTTGACGATGAACAGTTCCAGCTCGCCCATGGTGGTTTCGTTGGCGCGCCCTTCGCGTTCCAGATCGAGTTCCACCGAGAAGCCGGATTTCAGCGCCGCCATATGCTTGGCGGCCTCCGGATCGGCGTCGATGCGGCGTTCCAAGGCCTTCATTTCCTCGCCGACTTCGATTTCGTCGAGCTGCGGCGCCTCGCCGGCGACGCGGATGAACGTGACGCCCGCGAGTGTGCCGTCGGCGGCGAACGCGCCGTTGGCGAACGTGGTCGGCAGCAGGTAGTGCAGCACGAAATATCGGGAGATCAGCCGCGACATGTCCGCGCCGACCTTGTCCACATCCTGCGGCCAGGTACGGTCGAACAGGTCGACCACCGCGTCCAGATCGCCCCAGACGATGGGACGGAAGACGATTGCCGATGCGTTGTTTGTTCCGGCACCCATGCCGGCGTTCGGGATTGCGGTTGCGCTGTTCGCAGCCATATCAAACACTCCTTAACTGTCGTTGCGTCCGGCATGTGCGCCCGCCCACACATGCTGCACGAGGGTAGCGGCGTTCCTCCACAACGCTGCCTGCATAGCGGTTTCTCCCGCAGGCAGGCCGGAAAGCGCCGCTCCCCCGCTTTCTTCGGTCAAGGAGCCATTGCGCACCGGCACTAGTCGTTGTCGGATTGCTGCGGAATTCCGTAGCTCAACTCGGCAAGGATCTCTTCTTCTGTTTTGTCGAGGGCGTCAAGCTCCCGATCGGCCTCGTGAGGCTCACTCACATAGTAGAGACAGGCGTCGATTGCATCCAACGGCACCCCTTCCATCGCCGCGAGCAGCAGGCGGTACAGGTCAAGCTGTGCGAGCTTCTCCTTGATTTCGTCCGGTTTGCGTGGTTTTACGCCGGTTTTCCAATCGACCACGGTGTAGCGTTTCGTCTCGTCCGTTTCGTCGAGACCGCCGAAGAACACCGCGTCGAGTTTGCCGTTGACGATGGTGCCGAGCTGGGGCATGTCGACGACGAGCTGGCGTTCCGCCCATGCTGGACGTCGTTTTGCCCACGGCGAGGCGACGAGACGACGCTGCCAAGCGGCCAGTTTCCGTTCGTCTCGCAATTGGGCGTCCTGCGATGGTGCGTTCTGCGATTGCACGCCGCCGTTGTCCGCGTCGACTTGCGTATCACCTATCAATGCGATCAGTTCCGCACGCGACTGCGCGGCCATGCCGGCAGCACCTTCCGTACCGCCGATGCCGTCGACGTCCGCATCCGCCATGATGAAACGCTCAGCCCATGCGTGGAACCGCGTGCCGAGCTGTGCCGCCGGCGAGGCGACGTGCGGAATCGGACGGACCAGACCACGCCAGTAGGCGCGGGAGTCACGCTCGCCCATGGAGCCGGCGCGCGCTTGCAGCGAGGTGACGTTTTGGCGGCCGGCAGCAAGGATACATTCGCCTTTGGCACGCACGGCCTCGTCGAAGGCGTCCTGCGATTCGCCTGCGTCAGCCACGTCCGGTTCCGGCATGAGATGTTCGTCGGCGACGAGCAGTTTGGCGAGACGCAGCAGTGAGTTTCCGGTTTCCGGCGATGGCGTGGCGGATTCATCGGCAACGTCGCCCTGCGTTCCCGTGGATTCAGCGATATTCGGTTCGTCGGATTCGACGGCACGTACCTGTTCGGCCGCGGCACGCAGCCTGTCGGCGACATCGGCGCTCAGATCGCACGGCCAAGGCAAAGTATGGTCGTCCGAGACCGGTTCGAGCGGCGTGTTCCACGCATCGCCCACCACGGCATTCTCGAAATCGCGGGCGTGTTCGCCTACGAAATAGCCGTCGGGCAGGTCAAGTCCCAGCGTGTGCGGGGAGCCGTCCACATCGTCGGACAGGTTGTCCGGTTCGCGTACCGCGGTGACGATTCCGTTCATCGAATCGCGCGTCTCCAGCCAGAAATTCGACGGCGCGGCGCTTTTCTTTCCCTCCGCCAGGCGGGAGTCGCGGCTCGTCTCGTTGCATCCGTTGTATACGAGCAGCGCCTCGTAGCGGGCGCGCGTCAACGCCACGTAGGCGAGACGGCGTTCGTCGGCGTGCAGTCGGCGGCCGTATTCCTCCTGTTGCGTCAGGTACAGGCTTGCCGGATCCATTCCTTCCATATCGTCGACGGCCATGGTTCGCAAGGTGCCGAACACCTCGTCGTCGATCACTTCCGCATCGTCCAATCCGTCGAGCGATTCCACGGGATTGCCCCCGATGGGCGCGTCGTGCGGGAATCGTGGCAGGATATCCGCGTCGGCGCGCACCGGAACCGGCACCGCGGACGGGTCTTCCAGCCAAGTGTGGGCTTTTTCGAAGTATTCCGGCGGCTCCCATACGCCGTCGCGCCGACCGCCCGGATGGTCTTCGTCCGTTTTGACGCTCAGGCGGTCGCCTTGACTGGACGGGAAGGTGCCGTCGCGCATGCCGACCACGGCCACGGCGTCCCATTCCAGGCCTTTCGACTGGTGCACGGTCATGAGCACCACATCGACGGGGGTATCTGGTGCGGTGGCGTTGTCGTCGGACGCGTCACGCAGCGAATCCATCCACGAGATGAACGCGCGCAGGCTTGGCGTGCCCTGCGCGGCGATTTCCTGCAAGTAGGTGTCCACCAGAGACAGCATCGCGTCGAGTGACGAAGCGGCATGCGATGTGACACGATTGCCGGCATCCAGATGCCGCATCCGTTCGGCGAGCAGCAGGTCGATGTCCAGTCCGAGCGCGGTGATGGCCGTGCGTACCACTTCCGGCAACGGATGGCCGGCCGTGCGCTGCACCTGTTGGATGACGCGACCGGCGTGGATGACGCTCGCGGCTCCCGTACGGCTCAATACGCCGTCGACGAGGTGCCGCAGATCGCCGCGCAGCAGCACGTCGATCAGGAAGACGGCGTTGGGCACTTGGTCGCGGTAGGCGCGCACGGTGGCGCGGATGTCGGCGTCGGACGGATTCGCATCCGCCTCCACGATGCCGGCCGACACGAGCGCGCGGTAGCGTTGCGCGGTGTTGAGCCGTTCGGCGATGCCGGCGAGCGCCTGCAGATCGTCGGCGGACAGACCGAATCGTGGCGTGGCGAGCAGCCGCATGAGCGCGGCGCTGTCGGTGTGGTCGCATACGACGTGCAGCAGGGCGAGGATGTCTTTGATTTCGGGACGTTCCAGGAGTGCGGCCTGGCCGACGACGAGTGTGGTGAGGCCGGCTTGTTCCAGTGCGTCCTCGTAGGCTGGCATCTGCGTTTTGGAGCGGAACAGGAGCGCCACGTGCGGACGGTTGTCTTTGGCTCCGTCGGCGAGCTCGTTTTCGGTTGGCGTGTGCAGTGCGATCGCTTGTTTGGCGAAGCGTACGATGGCGTCGATTTCCTGGCCGAATGTGGCGTAGCCGAGCACGCCGAGCGTACCTTCGGGGGCATTGTCGATGTTGGCGAGCGGGGGCACGTCCACTTCGCGCATAAGCGAGCTGCCGCGACGTCTGGCGGGCAGGCGCAATGGTTTCGTCAGATTGTTGGCCGCTTCGAGCACCATGCGCGAGTTACGTCGGGTGACGGTCAGCGTGTAGGGCTTGTCGGTGGCGTCGTGGCCGAAGTCGTGTTGCAGCATGCGGAATGCGCCTGGGCTGGCTCCTCGCCATGCGTAGATCGATTGGAAGGGGTCGCCGACGGCGTTCACCGCGCTGCGATGGGTGGAATCGGCGTGGAACAGTGCGGTCAGGAGGGCCGCCTGCGTGGTGGAGGTGTCTTGGTATTCGTCAAGCAGCACGTGCGTGTAGCGTTTGCGGTAGGTGGCTCCGATGGAGGGGAATCGGGTGACGAGTTGGAATGCGGCGATGGTGAAGTCGCTGAATTCGGCCATGTTGAGGGCGCGTTTTTCGGCGTGGTAGTCGGCCACGAGGTCGAGTAGCAGGTCGCGTTTGCGGGCCGTGCCGGCCAACTTCGCGGTGTTGTGGACGCACAGTTGGTGGCATTGGGCGCGGTATTCGCGTTTGCGCGCTTCGAAGGCGGTGTCGGATTCCTTTTTCTTCTGTTTCGGAGCCTTGCCCACTTTCGGCTCGTCATCGGGAACGTCCTCGTCTTCAAGCGCTTTGGCCACTTGCGCCACGAACGCCTTATCCCATGCGCGCACGCGTTCCACGGCTTCGTCGAAGCTGGTGCAGTCGCTGCCGATCATGGCTCCTGCGATGGCGTTGGATAGGGTGAACACGTTGCCGGCGATGGTGGAGAATTTGCCGAGTTCGTCGCCGCCTTGGTCGAAGGCCATGAGCTGGTCCATGTGCTTGTCGAGCACGGTGTGGATGAGCTGCAGCGCTCCGGCTTCGCTCAATGGCTGCGTGTTTTGGTCGAAGCCGACGAGCAGGCCGTATTGGCGCACGATGGTTTGGAAGAACGCGTCATAGGTGGAGACTTCCGGTTTGAGGAAGGCGACGCGCGTACCACGTCCGGCCTGGTTGCGCGTCACGGCAGCGGAAACGCGCGAAAGCAGTTCGGAGGCGGCTTTGCGTGTGAAGGTCAGGCCCAGAATCTTCTCGGGACTGATGCCTTGGTCGATGAGGGTGATGATGCGGCGGGTCATGGTGTAGGTTTTGCCGGAGCCGGCGCCCGCCACCACGACCACGTCCTCGTATGAGGGGGCTTGGATGACGGCGGCCTGTTCCGGACTGTCGGTGAATTTCGGCGTGGCGGCCGGCGCAGTGCCCATCGCATCGCCCTTTGCTGTGGCCCCGTTCGTTGACATGCTTCCGTTCATACCGTTGCTCCCGTTCATGCCACGGTCCTTTCGAATACGGTGTTCTGCTCGCCTTGGCAGGCCGGGCAGACCCCACTGCCGTACGTTCTGCAGTATCCGACGTGTTCCACGGTCGGACGCGCGGTGATGCGGGTGGCCCGGCTCGCCGCGGCCGCATAGAAGACGCGGGAGATCATGGTCAGCGACCATACCGTCATCTTCGACCGCGATTCCAGAAGTTGCTTCCAATGTTCTTCGCTGACCTGCGCCGGCCGTTCGACGTCGTCGAGGCCGCTGGTGAAGACGCTGGCCATTTTGGGCACGTATTTGCGGGGTATGAAATCGCCCGCGTTGATGCTTCCGCCGGCGAACAGCGCCTGCTGGTGGTACGCTTCGTCGCCTTGCCCTTTGCGTGGCGCGGGTGCCGCGTATTCCATGACGTGGAACAGGGCGCTTTGGGTGATGTCCGGCATGGTTGCGATCGCCTGCGCGCCGCGTTTTCCGTCGTGTTCCGGGAATGCGAGGCCCAGCTGGTAGCAGACGAGCTGCAGGTCGCTGAACAGGGAGCGTCCATTCGGCACTTTGCCGGTTTTGTAGTCAATCAGCCGTACCTGTTCGCGGCCGTCTGCGGTACGGCGGTGTTCAAGACGGTCGATTCTGCCCGACAGGCGTACGGTGAGCCGGTCGCTCATGCCGGTTTCCGGCCAGCCGCCGACGAGCGCGCCCATGATGGCGATGAGTTCGTCGCGGGAGATCGGAGCGTTGCCGTCGATGGCGTTGTAGGCGTCGAGGATGTCGTCGAAGTCGAATTGCGCGGCGAACTGCCGTTCCGCTTCGGCATGGTCCAATGTTCCCACGGTGATGGTTTCGGTGTTGTTCGACGGGTATCCCGTACGGTTCGACTTGACGAAATATGTGGCGATGTTGCGCAATGCGACCGATGCTTTCGCGTCCTTGCCGAGCGCCTTGTACCGTTCCTCGGGGTCGTCGATGGCGTTGAGGTCGCCACGTAGGGTCTTGTATCGGCTGATCATCCATTGGGTGATTTCGTCGATGTTGTCCTCGTCGCTTACTGCGGTGTGGTTTTGGGACAGGTCGAGGCCGGCTTCGGTGGCCTGTTGCGCGACGGCGTGGATGAGCGAGCCGAAGCTGGTGGCCACGCTGCCCATGCGTGGGCCGGCGAAACGGTTCTCCAGCATCCAGCACACCGGGCACGCCCACAAACTGTCCACGGCGGATGGAGAAAGGGTGACCACGTCGGATTGGCCGTCTGTTTTTTCGATGGATTCCGGTTGTTCGATAAGCTTCGCCTTGTCGGCATGCTCCGTTTTCCCGTCAGATTCCATCTTGCCGTCGATTTCCGTCATATCGTCGGCTCCCGCATGTTCCGTAAGGAACGCCCAATTGTCGGGATTCGCGGCGGCGATGCCATGCGATGCCAACAACGCCAAGGCTTGCGCGGCATCGCGCGCTTGGGGGGAATCGGCCGGCGCATGGGCCAGCACGCTTCGCGCGGCGGCGACCAGGCCACGCGGGTCGGCCTCCAGTCCCGCGTATTCGCCGGCCTCGCCGACCGCCGTGTACACGCGTGTTTCCGCATCGGCATCCCGGTCGCGGTCGAACCATTCCGGCAGGTAGCCGTAGAGGAAGTCGGACGGCACATGGTCTTCGTTGAGGACCGCGCTTACCGTCACGCGCTCATCGGCGCGGGTGAGCGCCACAAGGAGGCTTTTCTGTTCGGAGGCGAGCACCGCGGCGAGCTGCGCGTTTTCGCGGCCTGCGGAGGTGACGATGTCGTCGGACAGTCGTCCATGCAGCATGATGTCGGCGAGCTCCTCCCCGCCGAACAGGGTGTTGCGCGGCGCGAGGTTCGGCCATTGGCCTTGTTGGAACGCAGGCATGAATACTAGTTTCCAATGTTTTCCGGCAGCTCCGGCGGGCGTGGCGAGCGTCACGGCCTGATCGATCGGCGCGGTGTGCGCCAGGGAGTCGGCTTCGATGGCGAGCGCGCGGACCTGTTCGATGAACGCGTCGATGGTGTGCGCTGCCGTCACGCCGTTCGATTCGCCGCCGGACGCGTAGCTGAACAGGCGCATCGCGGTGTCGAGCCGGTCGTTGGCCGCGCGGCCTTCGGCGTTGTTGCGCAACGCCGTTTTCTGCCAGATTTCGGCTTTGCCGAACGCCTGCCATGCACAGTCGAGCATGTATTGCGGTTCGTGGGATGTCAGGCGTGCCTCCGACCGCAGGGTATCGTCAAGCGTTTTCCACAGGCGTGCGAAGGCTTGCGCTTGGGGGTCTTTGCGGCCCAGTACGGAGGCGATCGCGTCGAGCACGCGGTCAGTGTCGCCTTCCAATAGCAGGATGTACAGCGCGTTCATGCCGAAGGATGGTTCGTCCGCGTCCTCAGCGGCACGCTCTCCCGTCATCAGCCGGTCGTCGGTGTCGATTGCCGGCAGGCCCATGTCGGCAGCGTTTTCCGTGTCCGACGCCGATGCCGCCACGCGTGCGGTGTGGAAGGTTTCGACGTAATCGTTCCAATCGTCGATCAGCTGTGGCAGCAGCGCGCGTCCGGACGTGTCGGACGTGGTCGGATCGGCTGTATCGTCATGCAAAACCGTGGCCAGCGAGCCGAGCGCGTTCATCGCCGATTCGACCACGCACAGCCGAGCCGGACGTTCGCCGGGGGTGGTGATCAGCGGCGAGTTCATGATTGATGCGACGCGTGAGCGCACGTATGCGCCGGCCGTGTCGAGGTTCATGGACGAGGTGGCGATGCCTTGCCGTTTCAGTTCGGCCAGTTCGATCATGGAGAACAGGCCCTGCACGAACGGTTCGTCCTTGAGGGGGTGGGTCACGCTCGAATAGCGTACGGGCACGCCGTCGGCGCGTAGCCGTTCGCCGAACGTGCGCACGGTGGCGTTGTCGTGGGCGATCACGGCCATGTCGTTCCAGTCGCGGCCGTATTCGAGATGTTCGGTTTTGATTTTCCACACCACGTCGTCGAGTTCTTCGACGGTGGAACGGTACATCGCGGCTTCAAGACTGCCGTCGTGCGTCTCCGGTATGGCGATGGCCGGCATTTTGCCGGGGCGGTTCGCCAGCGCGTCGTCGGTCGATTCCGTGCTGGCGATGGTCAGGCTCACGCGGCTCGCCACCGCGGCCAGGTCCGTGCCTTCGGCCATATGGGACGGTTCCAGCCGTACCAGTCGCGTGCCCAATCGCGATTGCGCCATGTTGAACAAATATTCAGGGTACGATCCGCGGAACGTCTGCACCGCCTCGTCGGGGTTGCCGACGAGCAGCAGTCGCACGCCACGGTTGCGCAATGCGGTGAGAAAGTCGAAGCCGGCGAGTGTGGCGTCCTGGAAATCGTCGACGATGACGAGTTTCGGCAGGTCGGACGTTTCGGCTTCGTTCACGGCGGCCGCGGCGTCGATCATGAGCTGCGAGGCGTCGAGACGGTATTGGTCCGGATATGCCTCGTTGATGGCCTGGTTGTATTCGGCGCGCAGCGCGAAGGCGAGCCGCCATTGCACGCGCAGTCGTTCGCGTCGTTCGTCAAGCGTGCCGTGCTCGTCGGCAGCGCGGGAAATCAGCGCGTCTTCGAGTTCCGGTTTCGCGCCGATCTCGTTCATGCGGGCAAGCATGTCGCGCAGCTGGTTGGCGAAGGCGTCGGTGGCGTCGTCCACCACCATGCCCGACCAGTCGGCGACCACGAAGTAGGTGCGCAATAGCGCGCAGGTGGAGCATTCGTCGCCGTGCTCGGCATGTTCGGCATGCTTGGCGAGCACGCGGCGGATGACCACATCCTGTTCGGCCCCGTTGAGCAGTTTCGGCAGGGGTTGTCCGGCATGCGATCGCACGGCGGTCATGATGCGGAACGCGACGGCTGGCAGGGTGGTGACGGGGCGTGCCTGCGAGATCGCGGACAGTTCGCGGATCACGGTGTCGCCGAGCCGGTCGGCCACCTGTCTGCCGGAGACCGTCATCACGGCGTACGCGTCGCCATGCCGCTTCATCGCAGCGACCAGCATGTCCAGCGCGAACCGGGTCTTGCCACTGCGGGGTGCCCCCGCAACCAATGTCGCGTCATCGAGATCGTCCACATCCATCATGTCTCCCCAGCTTAGCCGAACGGTCCGGCTACGAATCGCATATCATCGTCCGAAGCCGTCCTGAAAACGTCATCGTGGACACCGCCATCTTTATATATGGACATCGATACCCTCTACAAAGTTTTTCGGACACCGCCACCAATAAGATTGACTAGCGGCGCAGCCCGGGAAGGTTCAACAGCGAACAGACGGCCTGCCCATGACGACGAGTACGGTCGAAGCATAGACGCAACGCACGGAACCGGGCAGGAACTACAGGAAAGAGGAAGCATGGAAGCCTCAAGGAGCATTCCCCCTCAGATTCCCGGCTACACACTGATCAAACGGCTGGGCTCCGGTTCCGAAGCCGACGTGTACCTGTACCAGCAGCTTTCCCCGGCCCGTCAGGTGGCCATCAAAATCAGCAAGAACACGCTCGACCCACGTGCCGCGGTCCGCTTCCGTTCCGAAGCGAATTTCATGGGGCAGATCTCCACACACCCCTACATTCTTTCCGTCTATGAGAACGGCGTGACCGTCAACGGGCGCGGCTACACCGTGTTCGAATACGCTCCGGGCGGCAATTACAAGACGTTCCTCGAGCATGGCCGTCTCACCGCCGACCAGATGCTCACCGTCGGTATCGATCTGGCGAGCGCGCTGTTCACCGCGCATCGCAAAGGCATCATCCATCGAGACATCAAGCCCAGCAATATTCTCATCAACGCGCACAATATGCCCATGCTCGCCGATTTCGGCATCGCCGGGTCCGTCTATGGGCGTCCGGGTGTCGGCTTCACCATCGCGTGGGCCGCGCCGGAGGTGCTTGCCCAAGGCGGTGGCGGCAATGAATCGTCCGATATCTATTCGCTTGGCGCCACGCTGTTCGCCATGCTGATCGGCCAATCGCCGTACGAGTATTTCTACGCCGATGTGCTGGGCGATTCCCAACGGCAGGTGCGGGCCGAACGGCTCAAGTCCGTCATTCTCAACAATCCGCTGCCCAAGCTCAACCGTCCCGACGTGCCGGCCGAAGTGGAACGGGTGTTGCGTAAGGCCTTGAGCCGTACGCCCGAGGATCGTTACTATTCCGCGTTGGAGTTCGCGCGCGACATGCAGCGCGTGCAACAGGCCTTGTATGGCCGTGCCGTGCAGACCACCGTCGAGGGTGTGCCGGATTATCCGCAGAACATGTACGCGCAGACTTCCGCATTCGACCAGTCCGCCCCGGTTGCGAAACAGCATGCCCGGTGGGCGAAGCCGTTGGCCGTCACGGTTGCTGCGGCGGGCGCCGCGGGCGTGGTGGCGGTCGGGGTTGCTTCCCGAATC
>OGOY01000938.1_pt1 | contig 33152 bp, 23 predicted proteins | sample 1552811 | NCBI WGS metagenome assembly OGOY01 (sample SAMEA2580132, study PRJEB22360) | human gut metagenome | biome: human gut; feature: human-associated habitat; material: faeces | place: Denmark | collected 2008/2010 | reverse complement strand
CCTCGCCGTAACCCTTACCGCCGCGAGTGTTGCAAGCCAGCTGATAGGCGCGCGGGTCAAGCTTCTCGTACAGTTCAAAAGTGCGCTTCTCGATGATTTTCACGCATTCAGCGCGGGTAGCATGTTCGGGAGCCTGCAGATCATCCAATACGTCACCGACATGCTTGCGAACGTGTTCAACCATCATCTCCCAGTGGTTGCCGGAGTAGTTCTGCAGGTCATTGAAGTTGGTATCGTAGTCGTAGTAGAACTCCAGATATGGACCCATAGGAATGTATCCGATGAACTTCTGCAGAGCCGGCTCAACAAACTCGCGGCGCAGTGCTGGAATGTTCACGGCAGACCATGCCAGCAGTTTCTCAAAGGCTTCATCTGTAACATCCACACCCTTGACAAACACCTTGCACCAGATCAGGTGATTCAGGCCGATGACCTCAACAAAGACATCGTTAGGATCTTCCTTGCCATAAATTGCCTTCATGGCAGTGCGAATGACCGTGGGTCCGTTGCACAGGCAGGCGTAGTGGATATTAGAGTGCCGCTCCAATGCCTCGCCTACCATGCCAGATGGGTTTGCCAGGTTAATGAGGTAGCAGCTCTTCTTTGCGTGGTTCTCGATGGCCTTTGCAATCTTCAGCATAGCCGGGATGGTCTTGAAGCCCATGATCATACCACCAGGAGCCGTAGTTTCCTGACCAATCAAACCATGCTTGAAGGGAATCGTTTCATCCATGTTGCGGCCATCGGACATACCTGGGCGGATGGTGGTGATAACGAAATCCGCATCCGTGACAGCTTCGTCCAGATCCATTGTCAGGGTGATCTTGGTGGACATGCCGGCCTCAGCGAACATCTTCTGCACATACTTTCCGGTGCAGTTTAAGCGGTACTCGTCGATGTCCATCAAGCGCCACTCGGCGACCTTGAGGGTTTCGCGGCGCTCGATAAGCATTTCCGCAATATCTGGCAAATAAGAAGAGCCAGAGCCAATATTGGCGAGGATCATAGAATTCTTATTCATAATACTGTTCTCCTTTATGTAATAGTTTTTATAAGCAAAATCATTTAGCCTTCTGAGGTTCATTCTTATCCTTGTACAGGACAAGCATAGCAATCAGTGTTACCACAAAGGCGAGAGCTGCGGCAATACAGCCGTTTATGAAGTTTGCGCCATTCTCGGCGCTGACGAAGCCAACCACACTCAGCACATTCGAGGGGCCAACGGAAAAGTAACCAACTTTCATAATACCAAGATACAAACCGGAAACCGCGCCACCAATGACGACAGGCAGGAATGTTTTGGGATTGGGTAAAATTATACCGAAAAGCGTTGGCTCCGATACGCCGCCAAGGGCGTTAGCAATTAAGCTAGTTAACGCATACTGCTTCTGCTCTTTGGATTTCGTCTTGATCATGTAACCTACACAGCAGCCCATTGTCAAAAAGTTTGTCATAACCATAGCAACCGGCATGTAGGCATATTCGACACCTGTCGTCATCAGGGTCGTCAGACATGCGAAGAAGATGGGACGCCCTACACCGAATGCTGTGATGAAAGGAATCATTGCACACACGATCATCGTCTCAACCGGACCTGCAACCTGATACAGTCCAAGAACTGCGCCACAAAGCAAACTACCGATGTTGAAACCGAGAGGGCCGAGGAAGCAAAGTTCCAACGGCAGCATAATGGCAACCGTACCAAACGGAACTAGCAGAACCTTCAAAGCGTTGGGAACGATCTTGTTCAGTAGCTTTTCAATGTAGCCCTGAATCCAGACAACTAATAGAATAGGAACAATCTGGCCACTGTACTTGACATTGGGAGCAGCGATGCCATATACCGTGTAGCCCGTCTCCCCTGCCAGTGCCGTTAGTATATCTGGATATAACATAATGCAGGCAAGCGCTACCGAGATAAAGCGGTTCGTGTTATAGAACTTCGATGCCGTCATGGCGAGTAGAATGGGCAGGAAGTAAATGATGGCCTGTCCGACATAGTAGAAGTTTGTGTACAGTGGGTCAGTATCGGCCACAAGGCCCAGCATTGTGGGTCCGATAATCGCAGCTACTACATTCGCCATGCCGATAACCACAAACAGCGGAATCAACGGAGAGATTGATGCGGAGAATGCGTTCAGAATACTTTTCAGGATACTCTTGGGCGTTATTTTGGGCTTCGCAGTAAGTTCCGGATCCTCGTTTTCGGGAATCGCCTCCTCACGATGTACTCCGGAAATCTTGACGAATTCCTCATACACATTGTCGACTGCGGGACCGAGAATGACCTGAATTTCGCCATTGTTGTCGTACAATCCCATCACGCCTGGGAGCTTTTTCAATGACTCTTGCTCCACCTTGCCGTTGTCTTTTAAGGTAAGGCGGAGACGGGTCATACAGTGGTATGCGTTTACGACATTTTCTTTTCCACCTACACGGTCCAGAATTGTCTGCGCCAAATCTGTGTTTTTACTCATGATATCCTCCTTTTAATATTTGCTCCAGCGTGCGCATCGCTTATGTTGGCTTTAGTATAGCAGATATGCATCGCTATAAATAGTCAGATTATTTTCCTACAAAGAGGAAAATAATCTGTATTCTTTCGTTCTTATGTGATATACTAAAAAGGTCAAAGGAGGGGGACACTATGAAAGAAACTCGGATAAAGCGACTTCTATCCTATTTGATGGTTACAGAGGGCTGGCATTCGGCTGAAGAGCTCGCCTCTTATCTCCACACTACTACCAGAACTATCCGCAATTATATACACGAATTGCAGTCGCGTCCAGATGTAATGATTGAATCATCAGTTCGTGGATACCGCTGGGCACCGGGTTCCTCTATCGCTTATGTGGCAATGTACCCTACTGATACAACACCGTTTACGCCAACAGATCGCATGCTCTATGCCCTGCGTCACTTTCTCTGGCTTGAAAAAATACCGGTTGAAACTCTTATGCAGGAATTAATGGTAAGTGACCGCACCTTCGATCAGGATTTGAATCGGCTTCGAAGACTATTTCGACAGTTTGGCTTATCTCTACATCGCCGTCGCGATGTATTGCTGCTTACAGGCATGGAGACCGGACGTCGCCGTTTGATTTTATTTTGCATAAAGCAAGTCTCTAAGGTAGAGTATCTCACACTTGATTTCTTGGTTTCTGGCTTTCGATATTTGGATGTGCAATTTGTCCATAAGACTTTAATGAGTGTTTTGCCTAAGCATAATTTGCACACAAATGGCTACCAAGTCTATGAATTACTCCTTCTTATGTTAATTCAAATCGAGCAGATCCAACGCGGAAATCTGATTGAGCCTCTGCAGAATCAATACCAATTTATTTCTCAAAGCCCTGACTATGCGGCCTCTGTTGAGATTACGACACAAATTAGTCGCCATTCCGCAATCGCCTACACATCATCCGAGGTATTTTACCTTGCACTATTACTTTTTTGTAAAACTGCTTGTATAAGTGATATCTATCCGTCCGGTATTCCATTTTATGAGGACAACAAAGCTGCTACACAAGGTTGTTTGCACACCGCAGAACAATTGTTAACCATCAATTATTCGCAGGAGAACTTTCCCGCTCATCTTGCACACTATTTTTCGCGGATGCAAGTACGCCAGCAGATGCAATTAAGTACGCCCTGTACCCTACTGCGTACTCTGCGTAATGTACACCCGCTATTAGTAGATACCGCTGCTCAAATGCTCTTGACATACACAAAAACCATTCCGTTACCTAATGCCGCTCAGGAAGTCGGTTTTCTAGCGCTATTTCTGGCTGATTATATGTACCACCGAATGTCTTTCGAGAGCCGATTGTCTGCCACTCTGATTTGTCCTGACTTCGAAAGCCTTGCATTAAATACTCGAAATGATTTAGCAGAGCATCTAGGAAATACTCTTACGATTGACCATGTAATGCAGACTACCGACCTCGATGATTTGCCAGCAAGCGACCTTACAATTTCTGTAATCCCAATTAAAAGTCGTTCGCACACAGTATTTATTTCCCCCATGCCAAAGTCCGAAGATTATCGATTAATTCGTCAGGAAATTCAGCAAATTAAAGCAGCCAAACGACGCAAACAGCTCAATGCATTTTTCAGCAGTTATATGCGCCCTAAAACATTTTTCATGGATATCTCGCTCACCAACGAAGATGACGTATTGCATTTCTTATGCCAGAAATTGCAAAAAGACCAGGTCGTAACAGGAGACATTGAATCCGACATCCTCACACGCGAAAAAATAGATCCATCTGTTTTTTATGAAATGCTAGCTGTTCCTCATTACTGCGGCCCTAATGTTTCCCGCAATAGCGTTTATATCATTTATAATCGTGCGCCAATCTCCTGGGGCGACTCGTGTGCCAACCTGATCACGCTAATTGTAATGCAGCCAGATTTACAAGACGACATGAAAAGTCTCTATGGTCTACTAACTCTGATGTTTTCCAAACCCAAGAACATCCAGCTTCTTTCGGTCGCTAAAAACTATGAAGAGTTTTTGGCTATCCTTCCAACACTGAATCTGGAATAGTCAATTTGCAAGAAGGAGAAAATCATGGAACGCAACAATATCCGACTGCAGTACAGCCCTCCGGTCACACCAACCTCCTTTTTATATTGCTCGCCTCTCTGGTATTGGGGTACCCGACTAACAACTGTACACCTGCTTCGTTTATACCACTCATCGATGAAAGATCCATTATTTTATATCCGATTGTTCGGCCATGTTCTGGCCAAGGTGGTTGGTATCACTTTATTAACAACATTTTCCTCTTCCGTGTCATCGCACCTCCCCTGGAAGAACGATATCTGTCGTTGTAACCGCATCATAAGCAGTTCGTAGTTCAGCGTATCGAAATATTTGGACAAGTCTACGGATACGGCGTATCTGTATCCTTGCTCTGTATATTCCTTTACCTTCTGAATTGCCTGTTGGGCACTCCGTTTACGCTGATACCCTTATCTTATCCTTCCAGAATCAACTCCCGAGATTCGTTGTGCAGCATAACACTCACCTTCTTTGACTCTGTTATATCACTTTTTCTCAAAAGTTAAAGTACTCTCTGCTGTATTATTGAAAATTGCTATATAAAGAATCATGAAGAAACATTCTCTTTTAGCGTTTACTTTTCTCCTTCTTTCCTTTATGGTATAACGCTTTTGTAAGAAGTCCCGCCGCCTGCAAAGGGGCGTTTTATCAACCTTTAAGCTAATATGCTCTAACTCATATCATAAATGGAAAAAATCACCCTGTCCGGTATGCCGGAACCCATGCTGCAACCCCTGTATGCCCGCGCCAAGGAAAGCCAGACCCACGGCGCAATTCACGATGACACCGCCGTGCGGCTGGTGCAGCAACTGAACTATAACTTTGACTTTTCCAGCAAGGATGCCGCCATGCACAACGGCGTGATTGCCCGCGCTCTGGTGCTGGACAAGCTGGTTTCTACCTACCTGGCGCAGCACCCCGGCGCAGTGGTCAACATTACCTGCAGAGCATCTCCTTGCTTCTTACATATTTTTTATAATGCAGCAAACCCAATATTTTCTGAGTGACACACCGCACCACGGTCCACCAACATTATTCTTTATTTTTTACATTATTCACTCAAAAAGCAGGGCTCGGTGCCATTTCCGCACCGGGCCCTGCTCTATTTCCAATTCCTAATTTCTCATTGCTAATTCCTAATTGAAAAAGCCCCTAACTTAGTTTTCCGCTTCCACCCTGTGCGTCATACAGCTCTTATAACTGTTTTCCAGGGCGGTTTCCACTTTGCGGTAGTTGCGGCGGGCAACAGCGGTGAACAGAACATCCACCATGCACATCTGGGCAATGCGGCTGCTCATTGCACCGCTGCGGTGGCTGATTTCCGGCGATGATGTGTACAAACACAGGTCCGCAGCCTGGGCCAGGGGGCTGTTGTCGAACCGGGTCAGCGCAATGGTGGTGCCTCCCCGGGCGGCGGCCAGGTGCAGGCACTCCATCACCTCGCGGGTGGTACCGGAGTTGGATACAAAAATGCCCACATCCTTTGGCCCCATAGTTGCAGCATAAGTAAGCTGAATGTGCAGATCCTGCGCATAACAGGCGGACTTGCCAATACGGATCAACTTATAATACAGGTCCTGCGCTACCAGCGATGATGCATTCACTCCGAACAGCCGCACACTGTCCGCCTGGATGATTTTCCCCGCGGCACGCTCCACAATGGCGGGATCCAGCAGCTTCATTGTGTCCTCAATAGCGCAGATGCTGCTGGTTTTCACCGCGTCCGCCATCTCAGTGATGGTGTTATAGTCCCGGATATCAGTAAAGAATCCGCTGCTCTCCCTCTGGGCAGTGGGAGCGTTGGTCTCGTTCAGCTCGTTGAACAGGGCTTTTTTCATATCCTTCAAGCCGTCAAAGCCGATGTGCTTGCACAGCCGCACCCAGGCCACCTGAGTGGTATCGGCTTGTTTGGCCAGCTTGGCAATGGGCAGCACAAACACGCTGTCCACATGGCTTAAAAAGAAGGACGCTGCCTTTTTTTCGGAATCATTCAAATCATCATACAAGTCCCGAACACGGATTTCGATGCTGGTCATGGATGGTCCCCCTTTCCGGTTATTGGCTGATTTTACCCATCACAACGGGGTGTGCAGCACCGGTTGCTCCGGGGGCGTTGTTGGGCTGGCCGTACATGGCTTCGTTCGCCAGCACGGCAAAGGCCACAGCCTCCTTCGCGTTGCTGTCCAAACCAAGCTGCTCGTTGGTCATCACCTCGCAGCCGGGCAGACAGTCGGCAATATGGGCCAGCAGCGTGGGGTTCATGCTGCCGCCCCCGCCCACGATCATCCGGTCCGGCTTGACGGGGCAGTAATCCCGCACGCCCGCGCTGATGCACTCCGCCGTAAAGCGGGTGGCGGTGGCCAGCACATCCCCCAGCGGCACATCCAGTTCGTTGGCTTTCTTCAGCAGCTGTTCCACATAGGCATCACCGTACATTTCGCGGCCGGTAGTTTTGGGCGGGGTGCGCTTCAGGTATTCGTCCTGCATCATCCAGGCTAACAGGGCGGGGTTGACCTGAGCGGCAGCAGCCATTTTGCCGCCGTCATCATAGCGGGCTTTTCCGTTCGTCATGCGGGCGGCAAGGGCATCGATCACCATGTTGCCCGGCCCGGTATCAAAGGCCAGCACACCATTCAAGCCCGCACCGCGGGGCAAAAGCGTGATGTTGCCAATACCGCCAATGTTCTGCAATGCCACATTGCGCTGCGGGTCCTGGTAAAGCAGATACTCGGTATACGGCACCAGCGGCGCACCAAGGCCGCCTGCAGCCATATCCCGTACGCGGAAATCGCTCACCACGGGGCAGCCCAGTGCTTCCACGATCATTGAAGCTTCGCCGATTTGCAGGGTGCCGCGCACTTTGTAGCCCAGGTAGTCCTGCTCCACCGGGGCATGGAACACCGTCTGCCCATGGCTACCCACAAAGGCAACATTCCGCGGGTCCACACCCGCCTGCGCGCAGACTGCCAGGCAGGCGTCTGCGCTGAGCTTGCCCAGCAAAAAGTTCATTAGGCAAAGTTCCTCGCTGCCGCCAAAGTTCCCTGCCGCCACCTGTAAAATGCGGCTGCGCACAGCATCGGTGAACGGCAGCGTGACAAACGCCATCTGGCGCACGTGGGTGTTGGTGCTGCACCCGCTGATTTCCACCAGCACAGCGTCAATGCCATCAGCCGAAGTACCGCTCATCAGGCCGATTGCCAGTTTTTTTGCCTCTGCATCTTTGCACAACATTGTCATGCTCCACCCTTTCGTTCAGAGGGGTACTGCAAAACCTTAGGGCAACACCGCACAATTCCCGCCTTACGGCTTATGCACCGCTTCGGCGGCTGCGGCACGGCATCTGCGTTGCCAAAATGCTCGATAATGTCGGGTTGCGGTACCCGCATCGTGCTTCGGGGGCAAAAGCCCCTCGCACTCTGCGACCGCTGCCCCTGCTTCGGTTCGCTGTTTCCGCCACTGGCGGCGCTCACCTTTGCAGCATCCAGTATTATCTGCGCTTTTGGCTTAGCATCTGCCGCACCTCGCTCGCCGTATCGGCACTTAGAATTATGCGGTATTGCCTTAGAAATTTTGTACAAAAATATCCTCAACTTTTTTGAAACAAAATTTCTAAAGCCCCCTTTTCTTTTTATTATAACGCGAATATAATGAACATATCAAGTCATTATTTTGCCATATCGCGGGGCAAAAAATCTTTTTCTCTCGTTTATTCTTTGCATCGTGCAATTTGGTAAGCTTTTCTGATATAAAATTTCACAGCGTTTACCGCAACAGGAGGTTTCCCCATGGTTCTGAATGGTCTTGACCACCTGGCTGACGCCGCGCCCTGGCTGAAAGGGCGGCGGCTCGGCCTGATCACCTCGACATCCGGCGTAACTCGGATGCTGACATCCGGCATTGATGCCATCCACGCGCAGTTCCCGCTGACAGCGCTGTTCGGCCCGGAGCACGGCGTACGCGGCGACCATGACGCCGGTGCTACCGTGGAAACCTACACCGATCCCGCCACCAGACTGCCGGTGTACAGCCTGTACCGCAAGGATTCCCAGCACATGACGCCGGAGATGCTGGACCTGGTAGATACCGTGATCTATGATATCCAGGATATCGGCGCGCGGTTTTATACTTACATTTCCACCCTGCTGTATGTGATGCGGGACTGCGCCGCCGCGGGCAAAGAACTGGTAGTGCTGGACCGCATCAATCCCCTGGGCGGCAAGGTGGAGGGCGGTTTGCTGCAGCCTGGTTTTGAAAGCTTTGTGGGGGCCTATCCCCTTACAACCCGGTACGGCCTGACCCCCGGTGAATTTGCCCGCCTTGCCAACGAGGAACAGCACATTGGCTGCCAGCTGCATGTGCTGCCGGTGCTGGGCTGGAAACGGGAGATGCTCTTTCCCGAAACAGGGCTGTACTGGATGATGCCCAGCCCGGCCATTCCCAACTTTGAAACCGCGCTGCTCTACCCCGGCACCTGCCTGACCGAGGCCACCAACATTTCGGAAGGGCGCGGAACCTCGGCCCCATTCGAATTGATCGGCGCACCGTTCATCAACGGTGCGGCATTGGCTGACCGGATGAACGCTAAAAAGCTGCCGGGCGTAATTTTTACCGCGGCTTACTTTACGCCCAGTGCTTCCAAACATGCAGGCAGGCGCTGCGAGGGCGTACACATCCACCTGACCGACACAAAAGCGTATGACACCATCCGCACCGGCACCGCCCTGCTGTATGCCATCCGCGAGATATACCCCAACGATTTTGCCCTGCGCCAGCCCGAAGACGAAAAAGCCCTGCTGCCCATTAACCGCCTAACCGGCAGCGATGTACTTGCCCACGATTGGCCGGACTTTGACGCGCTGATGGAACGCTGGGAGAACGAGGCAAAAGCGTTTGATGAAAGGGCAGCGTTTGCGAGAATGTACGAATGATAAGTTAGGAATTAGCAATGGACAATTAAAAAGAATAATGGCGGTGGATCGCGGCGCGGAGCGCCGCTCAGGAGATATTAGGTTGGTTGTATTATAAAATGTGCGATGAATATAAACCATCTGGTTGCCCACTTATAAATTGTGGTAGGGTGGGGTCACCTGGCCCCGCCGAAACCGAGCGACATGACACATTGAAAATACGTCATTTATCCCATGCCCGTCTGGGGCATCGGGGACGCCGCCCCCTACAAACAAAATATTGGTTCATCACAAAATTTTATTTGTTCCATCCCACGCTCCACCCTAAATTCCTAATTTCTCATTGCTAATTCCTAATTTTTCCCCCAACTCCTCCCTCCTAACTAAAAATTTCACTCATAATCAGAAGGAGCCTAAACATGACAGACCTTGAACGTATCGGCCAGCGCCTTGTCACTGGCTTTCCCGGAACCGCCATCACGCCGGAGCTGGTGCAGGTGGTCAAAGAATATAAGATCGGCAACATCATCCTTTTCCGCGAAAACATTGCCAGCGCGGACCAGCTGCGGACCCTGTGCGCTGACCTGCAAACCCTCATCCGCAGCGAAACCGGCCACGACGCTTTTATCATGATTGATCAAGAGGGCGGCGCTGTGACCCGCCTGCCGGAAAGCTGCATCAATGCACCAGGCTCCATGGCGCTGGCCGCCACCGGTGACCCCGAAACCACCTATCTGGCCGGCAAGCTGACCGGCGAAGAGCTGCGCAGTCTGGGCGTCAACTTTAACCTGGCCCCCAGCGTGGATGTCAACTGCAACCCTGCCAACCCCATCATTGGGGTGCGCAGTTATGGCGATACCCCCGCCACCGTGGCCAAGTATGCCGCCGGTATGATCCGCGGCCTGCAGGATGGCGGCGTGCTCTGCCTGGCCAAACATTTCCCCGGCCACGGCGATACTTCGCTGGACAGCCACCTCACCCTGCCCTGTGTAGACAAGCCCCGCGATGAACTGGAACGGATGGAGCTGGCTCCCTTCCGCGCTGCCATTGCCGACGGCGTACCCGCCATCATGACGGCGCACATCCTGTTCCCCGCGCTGGATGACAGCGGTGTGCCCGCCACCATGTCCCGCCGCATCGTCACCGGCCTGCTGCGCGGCGAAATGGGTTTTACCGGCCTTGTCACCAGCGACTGCATGGAGATGCAGGCTGTGCAGAAGTTCTTTGGTTCGGTCAACGGCGTGCTGGCCGCCATGAACGCCGGGGTGGATCTGGTGCTGCTTTCCCACACCACCCTGCTTTCCGGCGAAGCCGCCAAGGCTGCCGCCGAAGCTTTGCAGTCCGGCAAACTGGACCGCAAAGAGATGGAAGAAAGTGTGGACCGCATTCTGGCCGCTAAGGCCAAGCTGGCCGCCGTGCCCGCCGCCGCGTTTGATGCGGAGCAGGCCGCCGCCCTGAATGACAAGCTGCTGCGCGCCACCATTACCGAAGTGCATGTACCCAAAGCAGGCCGCCCTAACGTGGGCGGGCACCCACTGTGCCTGGGCTGCCAGGTCTACCGCACCGGCCTTGTGGGCAATGTGGTGGACGATGTGCAGCAAAGCTTCCCCGTTATGATGGCCAAAGCGCTGGGTGGGGACGGCTTTACCACCCCCATTGATCCCAGCGAGGATGAAATTTACGAGTGGGTGCGCCGCGCCGAAAGCTACACCAGTATCGTGATCGGCACCTATAACGGCCATCTGCACCCGCAGCAGCTGGAAATGGTCAAAGCACTGGCCCAGAACAGCGGAAAACCGGTCACTGTAGTGGCACTGCGCAACCCGTATGACCTCTTCCCCCTGCCGGAAAGTGTCTATACCCTTGCCGCGTATGAATACACCGCCCGCAGTACTGCCGCCGTGGCGGATGTTCTGCTGGGCCGCCATGCCGCAACAGGCCGCCTGCCCATTGCCACGCCGGAACAGGAGGCCCAATGATGCCCTACTATGTTGGCATTGACGGCGGCGGAACCAAAACCGCCGTGGAGCTGCGCACCCGCGGTTCCGCAGCCCACAGCCGCGCTGTGTTTGGCCCCCTGAACTGCAACAGCGATCGCACCGCTGCCACCAAAACCCTGACCGATACGCTGGCCTGGCTAGCTGCCCAACCGGAAGGGCTGGCCGGGTGCGATGGGCTTTGCATCGGCAGCGCAGGTATCAGCAACCCGGATGCTTACAACTTTATTCAGGATATCATCCGCGCAGGCGGCTACACTGGCCCGCTGCAAATCGTTGGCGACCAGGTCACGGCGCTGGCCGGTGCCTTGGGCCAGCCGGTGGGCACTGTGCTGATTGCAGGCACCGGTTCCATCTGTTACGCCCGCACGGCCGATGACCGCGAAGCCCGCAGCGGCGGCTGGGGACATCTGATCGACGACGAGGGCAGTGCCTATGCACTCGGACGGGATATTCTGCGCGCCGTGGTGCGCGCTGCCGATGGCCGTGCCCCCGCCACAGCTCTGACGGAGCTGGTCGCCCAGCGCCTGGGTGCGCCAGGCGTGCAGCCGGTTATCCGCTTCACCTATGCCCCCACCACAACCAAAAAGGAAATTGCCGCCCTGGCCCCCCTGCTGGACCCTGCCTTGCAGCAGGGCGATGCCGCGGCGCAGGCCATTATTGCCCATGCCGCTGATGAACTGACCCAGATGGCTGCCGCCGCCATGCAGCCCCTTGGTTTGCAGACCGGCAGTATGGCCCTGCTTGGCAGTGTGCTGCAAAAAAATGAAACCCTGCGTGCCGCTGTTATCACCCGCCTGACTGCCCAGTTCCCCACCCTCACCTTCCCCGAACCCGTTGGCGATGCCGCGGATGGGGCAGCGGTTATGGCGGAAAATAGTTAGGAATTAGTCATTCGATATGGATATCGTTACCTGTCCCATTGATCTATTCTTTCCTCTCCAATCCAAACCGAGACAACTCCTACCTCCTCCTTCCTAACTCCTAACTTACTTCTTGCTACTAATATCCACACACCCAAATTGGAGGTTTCCCATGCCTGATATGCTTGTTAAACTGTATGACCTGCCTGATGAAGCCCCGGCCCTGGCGCGGAGCCACGCGTTTGGGGTCGAGATCCGCCGTGCCATGGCGCCGGACCGCCAGCGCGTGCTGGATTGGGTGCGCACCCACTCTGGCGACTGCGCTGCCGGTGAATGCGCTGTCAGTTTTGCCCATACGCCCATTGGCTGCTGGATCGCCACCCGCGGCAGCGAGATCGTGGGTTACGCCTGTTACGATGCCACCGCACCGGACTTTTTCGGTCCCACCCGTGTGCTGGACAGTGAGCAGGGCCACGGTGTGGGCACTGCCCTGCTGCTGCGCTGTCTGACCGCCATGCGGGAATACGGGTACGGCTATGCCATCATTGGCAGCGTTGGCCCGGTGGAATTCTATCAGAAAACCTGCAATGCCACCGTTATTCCAGATTCCGACCCCGGAATTTATAAAGATTTTTTGCGCGGAATGGAAAAAAGAGCGGAAAAGCATTGATAATTAGCAATGAGTAATTAGAAATTGAATGTAGGGCAGTGTCCGGTGCGAGATTTGCACCGGGCGCTGCCTTTTTATGTTCGAATTCCATTTGTTTGCAGCGTCCGCCGTGTATTTCAACGTTTCTCCCCGGCGCGATGAGGGCATCGCGCCCTACAGGATATTTTGTTGTTTACCACACATTTTCAAAACCTAATATTTCCTGAGCGGCGCAGCGCGCCGCGGTCCACCACAATTATTATTTATTCTCTATTCATTAAAATTCATTAAGCGCTCCCCCAACTCCTCCCTCCTAACTCCTAACTCCTAACTCCTAACTAAAAAATTCCCGGCCGTTCCTTGGAGGAGAAACGGCCGGGGTGAAGGGGAAGATATGGTGTAGAGAGGAAACGTTACATGAAATTCAGCGCAAAAGCTTTTGCTTTACATATCAGCCAGCAATGCTCTTGTACTGCTCATTGACTTCCTTGGTCCAGTCAGCGCCGCCCATGTCGTTCCAGCTCTGCTTAAAGCTTTCCCAATCGGCTTCGGTCTTCTGGCCCATGATGTACTCAATGATGAAGGAAGTTGCGGTATCGGACAGCGTGGAGGAAGCGCGCTGCTCAGTAGCGGTTGCACCGCCGTAGAAATAGTTGGTCTCATAGAAACCTGTCTCGCGTGCGGTCAGGCCAATGTCAATACCCATGCCCTTTTCCAGGCGGCTCTTGTACTGGCCCCAGGAGGTGCCGCGGTTTTCAGAGTTGTTGCCGTTGGTCAGCCAGTCATCCATATAGTCGTACATGACTTTCTCGTACTCAACCTTCAGAGAATCGCGATCCTTTGCCTCATAAGCTGCCCAGATTTCGGGGCGGTAGGTTGCCCAAGGTACCGGGAAGTAGATGTAAACCGGCAGATAGAAAACGGATGCGCCGTTCTCGGCTTTATCCAGACCATTGAAGATGGTCTTATCGGTCGCGCAGTTTTCGTTAACAGCCATGCCCAGGTTGATCAGCTTGACAAGAGCTTCTTCTGCGTGTTCGGGGGCGTTCTTGGTAACAACGTTAAAGAATTGGATGGAAGCCTGGTTCATAGCGGGCTTTGCATTGCCGCCCAGGTTGGGCAGGTTGATTTCTTTCCAGTCGGCGTCGGGGTTGGCATCCTTGTTCTGGTTCAGCGGCCATGCGGGGATGTAGTAGGTACCAAAGGTAGCGCCAACCTGGTCAGAGGTAACGCGCTCGGTGAACTGGTCAGAGTTCCAGGTTGCAAAGTCGGGTGCCAGAGCACCGCGGTCATACAGGTCTTTCAGGCCGTTCAAAGCATCGACCATCTCGTCCTGAACGATACCGTTGACGAGTTCGCCATCGCGCATGATCCACTTGTTGGGGTATGCACCGTAAGCCTGGAAGTAAGCGGCCAGAGCAAAGTTGGTGTTCAGCACGCTGGACGTGGAGCCGAGGCCTGCGGTATCCTTGCCGCCGTTGACGGTGGGGCCGTACTCAGCAAACTTGACCAACATATCGTTCATTTCCTGCACATTGGTGGGTTCGCTCAGCCCCAGGGCATCCAGCCAGTCAGAACGGTAGTACAAACCGGCAACGCCTTCGGTCGGGTCCAGTGCAGCGGGAATGCCATACAGCTTGCCATCGCGGGAAGCATACCGCATGGGGGCTTCGCCCAGCATGTTCAGAATGTTTTTCACATCGTCGCTTGCATCGTTATTGTAAGCGTCGGTCAGATCACGCAGGTAATCGCTATCCAGGAATTCATAGAAGTTTTCGCTATCCAGCATGACGATATCAGGAAGCTCGCCGGAGCTGAACTGGAGAGCTAGACGCTCGGAAAGCTGATCGTTGGGAACCATCCACAGGAAATTCAGTTCAATGTTCAGGTAGTCTTTTGCCAACTGGACCAGAGAGTTGGTTTCGGGGGTGGTGCCGTCTTTCACGCTGCTGTCGGCGTCCCAGCCAACGCAAACATTCAGGGTAACAGTCTCATCGAACGGCGTCATCCATTCCAGGCCTTCGGGTAGGTCAGCAACGGGTTCTGCTGCGGTAGTGGCGGAGGAAACAGCGGTGGAATCAGATGCTGCGGTTGCGGTGCTGGATGCTACAGCAGAAGAGCTGCCGCCGCAAGCGGAAAGGGCAAGTGAAAGTGACATAGCTGCTGCCATCGCGGCAGCGCTGCGTTTCGTAGACTTTTTCAAAGTGGTCCCTCCTTTTGATTTGGTTGGGGGCAAACCGGGAAGCAGCATGTGGTGGTATGTTCGGCTCCCCTGCCGTCCCTGTCATTCCGTACAAAAACTAGCGCGCTTCGTATAATCTTATTGTACTCACTGCAAGTGTCATTTTCAATCAATAGAAATTGACATGGAATGCTGTTCTGTTTACATTTCAGTTAGGGCAACACCGCATAATTCTAAGTGCCTATACGGCGAGCGAGGTGCGGCAGATGCTAAGCCAAAAGCGCAGATAATACTGGATGCTGCAAAGGTGAGCGCCGCCAGTGGCGGAAACAGCGAACCGAAGCAGGGGCAGCGGTCGCAGAGTGCGAGGGGCTTTTGCCCCCGAAGCACGATGCGGGTACCGCAACCCGACATTATCGAGCATTTTGGCAACGCAGATGCCGTGCCGCAGCCGCCGGAGCGGTGCTTAAGCCGTCAGGCGGGAATTATGCGGTATTGCCCTAATTCTTCCGCGCCGGGCTTTCATCCCCACTGCCAACTCCTAACTCCTCCCGCCTAACTCCTAACTTTTATTTTCGCTCTCAAAATACTGCCTCGGCGTTACCCCAGTGTTGCGTTTGAAGAACAGGATGAACGCCGACGGCGAGGCAAAACCGGTACGTTCGGCCACATTTTTGACCAGTTCCCCCTGGGCGATCAATTTCTTCGCGTGCTGCAATTTGGCCTCGTCGATCTGGTCGGAAAGCTTTTTGCCGGTATTGATGCGGTAAAAGCGGGACAGATACGACGGGTTAAAGCCGGTCATGCGGGCAAGGGCAGTCAGGGAAAGGTCATAGTTTTCCACGTTGTCCTCAATATAACGGTTGATCCGCTTGATGATGGCCTGGGTGCTGTGCGTTTCGTTTTCCTCGCGCTGGCGGCAGGTTTCGGCGCACAGGTCGGTAAAGCGGTGCAGCATTTCCAGCTGGGTGGCGGCACCGCTGCGCAGGTAGGCGTTAAACAGGTCAAAGCAGGCCGTATCGCGGGCGGGCTCTTCTCCCAGCTGTTCGGCAAAAATTTCCCGCCGCACGTTCAGCAGCAGGGTGAAGAGCAGCAGCTGCTGTTCGCTGTCCAGTTGGGGCGGTTCGGCAGCATCAAAAAATGTTGTCTGCATCATGGTGCATACAGTATCCGCAGTGCCTGTGCGCATCAGCTGGTCCAACTGCTGCAACAGTGCCGAAAACTGGAATTGGTTCTGGATGGAAGCGCTGCCGGTGCCCAGCAGCAGATCCGCGTAAGTATTTTCGTCCACGATCAGCAGGCGGCCGGCGCTCTGGTCCACCATGCGGTAGATGCGGTTCAGCAGGCTGTACTGCTCGGCCAGATTCTCAAACGGTCCGGCGTTGCCAACCACCACGCTGACCGGGCAGTTGGCGGTATCGCTCAACTGCTGCTGCAACGCTTCAAACACAGCATACAGATAATTGGTTGCCGGCGGGTTTTCCGGCGCAGCACCCTGCAGCAACCACACAAAGGTTCCGCTTTCCGGCATCAGGGATTCAAACACCAGCTGCGGGAACTGCGCGGCCAGGATGTTATCCGCCAGCATCAGGCTTTGCAGATGCTCCGTTGCCTCGGCTGCGGTATCTTTGCCCAGAACCATGGCCACGGGGCGGGTGGGGTCCAGCGTCATCTCCAGATTGGGCAGGCTATGCTGGATCTGCTGCCAGCTGCCGCCGCCACGCACAAAACCTTCCAGCGCAGCGCGCTGCAAAAAGCCCTGCATGCGGGCATAACGGCGCTGCATTTCGCCCTGCTCCAGCTCGGCGCGTGCTTCGGCTGCGCACTGGGCAATCTCCTGATCGATCTTGTTCAGTACCACCTCGTCGCCTTCCATTTTGAGCAGATACCCATGGTACAGCGGCGATTTGGACGCCTGATGGATAAACTGGAAATCATCAAAGCCACTCAAAAACACGAAATGGATGTGCGGCCACAGCACTTCCGTTTCCCGCTGCAAAGCCAGGCCGTCCATATCCGGCATGCGGATGTCAGACAACACCACATCCACCTTGTTGTTTTGCAGAACGGATAACGCGTGCAGGCCGGAAAAGCTTTTCAGCACGATCACATCACCGCCGTACCGGCCCTCAAACTGGCTGGCAAGGCCCTCTACAATATTTGGTTCATCATCCACAAGCAACAGTGTCTGCATGGCTGGTTTCCTCCTTTTGGGGCTGCCCGTTTTGCTGTTCGGTGTTCAGCGAGTGAGCGGAATGCAACGGCAGCCGCAGGCTGACCCCAAAGCCGCCCAGCGTGCCATGGCTCACCTGCAAGTCGCCACCCTGCATCTGCATACGCAGCTTTACGTTTTTCAGGGCGGTGCACTCGGCCTTGCGGTCAGTGCTGTTCAAGTACTGGGTCAGTTTTTCCAGCTCAGCATCTGGGCAGCTGCCGTTATTTTCAACATAAATATTCAAAAATTCAGGTTCCATCTTAAACCGCAGCTGGATCAGACCGTTCTCCATTTTTTCCACGCCGTGGTTATATGCGTTCTCGAACAGGGGCTGTAAAATAAAGCGCGGCACGGCGAGTTCGCGGTAAGGTTCCGGCAGGGGCTGCAGCTGCACCGTGATGCGGTCACCAAAGCGGATGGTCTGTATCTCGGTATAATCCACAATGTTCTGGTACTCCATCGCCAGGGTAACAACCGGCTGGGCGCTGCGGGTAATATAACGGTAGTAAGAGCTTAATTTCAGGCTCATCTCGGCAATGCCGTCGGTGTCCTCCATTTTGGCCATTCGGTACAAATGGTAAAAGCTGTTGTACAAAAAGTGCGGATTGATCTGCGCCTGTAAGTATTTGATCTCGGACTGATAAGCGAGCTCTTTATTATGATATGCCTGTTCCAGCGTGGCCTGCAGCTGGCTGCCCAGCTGGGCAAAAGCGTAATGCAAAAAGTCCATATCATTGCTGATGGCAGGCCCGCCGTTGGGGTCCGGCAGTAGCATCCCGGTCTGCTCCATTGTTTGCAGCTGTTTGGCGATTTGGCGGAACGGCTTTGTGATGAGCCGCCAGACCAAAAACAGAAAGATTCCTACCGCCAGCAGCATAATTATCGTCTGCACGCCGATCCACACTGCAAAGGAGGCTGTTACTTCCCGCAGTGCATCGGTTCCAGCGTAACTGGCAGTCCACAAGCTCCACGAACCAACAGGCTGCACGATGCGCAGATATTCAGCAGCATCCACTTTGGTTTCCGTGCTACCGGTGAATTCATTCAACACGGCATCCTGGATATCCACCACCAGGGCGGCGGGGGCTGATGCGCTGCCGGGGCTGCGCACCGTAAAGATGTTGCTGCCGTCCGTACAATAGATGGCCGTGGTCTGGCCGTTTTCCGCATATTGGCTGCACAGGCGGGTCAGTGCGGCGGTGGAAAGTTCCGCCCACACCAATGCGGTGGATGTTTTATTGTTGAAACTTGTGGCGTCCGATACCAGATACAGCCGCCCGCCCACCGTCAGCACAGCACTGTGGCCGGGCGCAGCGTAATATGCTTCAATCAGCTGCTGCTCCAGGGCGGTGGGGTCGTTGTACGTGCCGGAAGAATGAATGGTTTTATTCAGCGAGGGAAAATACGCTGTGGTAGATTGGATCAGACTACTGGTATTCTGCATGGTGTATACCTGCTCTGTCATACGCAGGATGGAATCATACAGCGCGGGAAAGCTGGCCTGCCGCGGAGTAAGGGTCAGCCGCAGGGTGACAGAACGGGTCAGGGTATATTTCATCTGGGTGCGGATGCGCAGCAGCTCAGTGTTCAGCTGATCGGTAAAATTCGCAGCCTGGGCAGTGTAGGCTGTTTGCCAGTCCTGCATAGCGCTGCGGCGCAGGCGCAGGGTAACGGTAATGCCGGCAGTGTAAACCGCCAGCACCGAAACTAGAAAGATGCTGATAAGCCTGCGGGACAAATTGAAGGAAAGCTGCGGGGTGCGGTCCTGCGGCATGGGGTGGGCCTCCTTTGAACAAAATTCATGCGTTTTTACCATTATAGACGATTTTACCCACTTTGCAACATAACGAATTGTTGATATCGCATCATCAATTCTTTATAATGCCTTGCAGAAAGCCCCAAAACCCGTATGATGGAAGCATGAAACAACGCCGGGCCGCCCGCTGCCCCGGCAAAAAACGAGCCAAACGGAAACCCAGGAAAAGAGAGAAGGAGGCGCCCCATGCTGAACGATGCCCAGAACCGCAAACTGATCGGCAAACTAAAGCGCGCGCTGGAAGTGTTTGAACCCTATGTGTTCACCAAAATCGCCCAGCTGCCCTATACGATGTACGAAACTGCCGACCGGCTGGAGACTGTGCCGGATGCCACCCTGGCCGCTGTGCCCGAAACCCGCCCCACCGGCAAAACCTGGGGTGGTGAGGGCCGTTACTGCTGGTTTTTGACCCAGTATACCCCACCGAATGAGCTGGCCGGGCAGCCGCTTTACCTGTACCCGGAGCTTGGCGGGTACGAGGCCATGTTGTGGGTGAACGGCGAACCCTATGGTACCTTTGCCACCAAAATTGTCGTAACCCGCCATGGCAACCATTATTGCGACTGCTTTACCCGCGCTGCCGTTCCGGGCACCCCGGTGCAGCTAGCCATTGAATTTTATGCCGGGCATTATGTCATTGGCGAGCAGCCGTTTGAGGAACGCCCCCACCGGGATTTTCGGTTTACTGCGGATAAAATTTCTGTCTGCATTAAAAATCAGGATGTGTTGGACTTTATTCTTGACCTGCGGGTCCTGCTGCAGCTGGTGGAGAAACTGCCGGAAACTTCTTTCCGCCGCGCAGAGATTTTGAACGTATTAACGCAGGTGCATCAGGTGCTGTACTATGACCCAACGGCCACTGATGCCGAGACCTGGCACACCAGCCTGGCCGCAGCACGCCGCGTGATGGCCCCCGCCCTGGCCCAAAAAAACGGTGGCAGCGCCCCCACTGCGGACCTTGTGGGCCACAGCCATATTGATACCGCCTGGCTTTGGCCGATGGACGAAACGATCAAAAAGATTGCCCGCACCGCAGCCAACCAGTTCAACCTGCTGGACCAGTACCCCGAGTATCGGTTCATCCAGAGCGCTGCCTACCACACCTGGCTGATGGAACAGCACTACCCGCAGGTATTCCGCCAGCTGCAAAAGCGGGTAGCCGATGGCCGGTTTGAGCTGAACGGCGCGGTCTGGGTGGAATGCGACTGCAACATTCCCTCCGGCGAAAGCCTTGTCCGCCAGTTTTTATGGGGCACCCGGTACATCCGGGATAAGTTCGGCAAGGAGCAGCGGGTATTCTGGCTGCCGGATACCTTTGGCTACAGCGCCGCCCTGCCACAGATTATGCAGGGTTTTGGCGTGACCGGATTTTTGACCACCAAGCTTGCCTGGAACGATACCAACCGCTTCCCCTATGAAACCTTTGTCTGGAAAGGCATCGACGGTTCCAGCGTAGTAGCACACTTTTTTGTGATCGATACCTGGCCAGACCCGGCTGGGCTGCTGGAACGCATTGAGGGGATTGGCTACAAGGACCACATTGCCCGCAAGCAGGCGTTCCCGGAACGGCTGGTGGCCTTTGGCTATGGCGATGGCGGCGGCGGACCGCAGTTTGAGATGATCGAAGCCGCCCGACGGCTGCAGGATCTGGAGGGCTGCCCCAAGGTCGAATATACCTCTGCCGATGCCTTTGTGCAAAAGCTCGAAGCTGCCGCCCCTACCCTGCCTGTGTATGACGGTGAGCTGTATCTGGAGCTGCACCGCGGCACCCTGACGGCCAAGCAGCAGATCAAAAAGAACAACCGCATGGCGGAAAACCTGCTGCGCATGCTGGAGCTCTGCCTGACCCGCAGCGCTGTTGCCACCCACACCCCTGTGGACGGCACTGCCCTGCGCCCGCTGTGGAACACCCTGCTGGTAAACCAATTCCACGATATCTTGCCCGGCAGCTGCATTGCCGCCGCTAATGACCGCAGCCTGTATGATATGGCCGAGATGCTGCACACCGGCAGCGAACTGCTGCGCAGCTGGTTTGCCCCCGCGCAGAACTGTTATACCGTGCTGAACCCGCTGGATGAACCCTGCCGCGATGTGTTCTACCTGCCGCAGATTGCCTCCGGCTTTATAGCCCAGGAGCCCGGCGTGACGCTGCAAAATGTGGTTCTTGCCGATGGCACCGCCGCCACCGCTGTGTATGGGCTGGAACGCCCCGCGCTGGGCGCTGCCGTGCTGCATTTTGTTCCCGGTGTACAGCCCGCCCAAACCAGCCGCTTTGTGTATGACGGCAAAACGCTGACCACCCCGCTGCTGCAGGTACAGTTTGACGAGCTGGGGCGCATTACCTCCCTTGTTACCCGTGCAGACGGCATGCAGTGGGCGGACGGCTCAATGAATACCCTGCTGATGGCAGAGGATGTTTCCGCTGGCTGGGATGGCTGGGATATTGACGCCGACTGCATGATGAAATTGCAGCCCGCCGCCCGACTTACCAAGCAGACCGTGACCGCCGATGGCCCGCAGGAGTTCCGCCTGCACAGCCGGTATGAACTGGGCACCGCAACAATCCTTGAGCAGGACATGATTTTCCGCGCCGAAAGCACACTGGTAGAATGGCAGACCGTACTGCACTGGAACGAAAAGCACCGTGTGCTGAAAGCGGCATTCCCCACCAATCTGCGCGCCAAAACAGCCCGACACGAGATCCAGTTTGGCTACATTGAGCGCCCCACCACTGCCAACGATACCCGCGAGCAGGCCATGTTCGAGCGCTGCAACCACCGCTATACCGACCTTTCGGAGCCGGGCCGCGGGCTGAGCATCTTCAATGACTGCAAGTATGGCATCAGCGTTCAGGGCGGAACCATGGCCCTGACGCTGGCCAAGGGCGGTACCCGGCCCGATGAGCGCGGCGATGTAGGCACCTACACGTTCCGGTACGCCATCCAGCCCCATGCGGAAGGCTTCAGCGCCAAGGTGCCCCGCCGCGGCATGCGGTTCGACCGTCTGCCCACCGTGCTGGCTGCCGATGCGCCCTCCCCTGCCCTGCTGACCACCAGCTGCCGCAATGTAGTGGTAGAAACCGTAAAGCCCTGCGAGGACGCCCAGAACGCCATGATCGTGCGCCTGTATGAATGCGAAGGTTCCCACACTGCCCCCGTTGCCCTGCATCCCGGCTTTGCCGTGACCGCAGCCCACCAGTGCGATATGGCAGAAAACGCCCAATTCTCCGTTGACCTCACCACCCTTGCCCCGTTCAAACCGTTTGAGGTAAGAACGGTGAAAATCGAATATTGATAAAAGTAGGAGTTAGGAGGGAGGAGTTAGGAAATCATTGAAACGTTGGATTTGACTGTCAGTATTGATACTGTCTGGCGTTTTCTTCAGAAAGCAGGATACCGCCGGAAGAAAAAGTCTCTTCATGCCAGTGAATAGAAGCGTCCCCGATGTGGCGCAGAAGAGAAAAGACTGGAACGGCCTTATATCTGGATTCAAGGCAAGAGACCTTGTGTTTCTGGATGAAAGCGGATGCAATACGGATATGACAAGGCGGTATGCCTATTCGCTTGGAGGAAGCAGAGCTATTGATTCCGCACCACTTTCCAAACCCAAGAACACGACCATTCTGTCATCGATTCAGTTGGATGGGACACTACGCTATACGACTTTCTCAGGCGGAACGACTGTGGAGAGGTTTAAGCGGTATCTGGAAACTGATTTGCTGCCTCATCTGAACGAAAATTCTGTTCTCATAATGGATAATATGAAGTTGCACCATGCAAAGGCAGTAAAAAATTTGCTGGACAGCTCCGGTGTTCGATACATTTATCTTCCACCATATAGTCCTGATCTGAATCCTATTGAAAAACTTTGGTCGAAGGTGAAGGCTTTCCTTCGTAAATTCAAGGCGAGGACGCTGGATGCTCTTCCAAATGCGATTCAGAATGCTTTCCACGCTGTTACTGTCTCTGATTGTTCCGGCTGGTTCCGCTTCTGCGGATATGCGCTTTAATTTTGAAAATTGCTATAAACAGAGCCTGACGGCAGCGCTGTAACCCAAAAAGGAGAACCGCCATAGATATGAACCGTTTGCGGACAAACTGGATCTGGCTGCCAAATTGGATACCGGAAGATGACAGCGATGCCTGCATTGTATATTTCCGCAAGGAAATGATGGTGGACGACGCATTGCCCGCCAAAAAAGAGATCAAGATCACCGCGGATTCCCGCTATAAGCTGTATATAAACGGGAAGTTTGTTCAGGAGGGGCCACAGAAGCCCCTGGATCAGAAAGAATGGTTTGTTGATACTGCCAATGCTGCGCCCTACCTTGTGCCGGGGGCAAACGTTGTGGCGGTTGAGGTGCTGCGCTTTGCGGCAAGCCAGAATGATTCCCTGTACCGCACCAATACCCCCTGCCTGTACATTGAGGACTGCACGGCTGATAACCCTTCCTTTGCCGGGAAAAACGGCTGAAAATGCACCATAAACCGTGAAATTGCCATTGTAGGGGAAGCGGGCCGCCCTGCGCCGATCCACGCGCAGGAAAATGTCCATGCCACAGAATTTTTTGCGGGGTGGAAACTGCCCGGATGCAGCACCTAAGCTGATTTTTAACATTGCAATGGCAGATGCCATCAGCGCAGATGACCGTTTGGCACGGCAGGCAATGGAAGCATTCCGCCGCTCACAGCGGCCAGATGGCTTAATCAACGCAGATGCCCCCACCGTCAAGAGTAATGTGATCCCGGCTTTTTCCATTTATTATTTGCTGATGGTCCACGACCATATGATGTATTTTGGCGATAAAGCGCTAGCTAAGCGCCATCTGCCAGCCATTGACGGTATCCTTGGATTTTTTGACAGGAATCTTTCGGAACAGGGCCCTGTGGGGAAAAGTGGCGGCCCGATCATGCGTCACCGCTATTGGTCGTTTATTGACTGGGCTGGTGTGTGGGATTCCGGTGTACCGGCTGCAACCGGAAAGGGTAGCGGTTCGGTTACAATGGAAAGCCTACTTTACCTGGATGGCCTGCAAAAAACTGCTGAGCTGGCTGAATTTGCAGGCAGAACCGATACCGCTGCGGAGTACCGGCAGCGGGCAGGAGCACTTTCGGATGCAATCCGTACCCATTGCTTGGGGCAGTATCAGGGCACAACACTGGTTCAGGATGGGCCCGGCATTGAAGAATATTCGGTACACTGCCAGGTATTTGCCGTTCTGACTGGTATTGTTGAACCGGCAGAGGGAAAGCAGATGCTGGAAACCGTTGTGGGGAACCCGGAAGTTCCGCAGGCTTCTGTTGCGTTCATTTTTACCTGTTCCGCGCGCTGGAACGCTGCGGCTGGTACGAAAAGACAGATGACCTGTGGGAAATATGGCGCCAGATGGTAGAGAATCACCTGACGACCTGCGTGGAGAATGACACAGATACCCGTTCGGACTGCCATGCGTGGGGGGCATTGCTCTGTTATGAACTGCCTGCAGTGATCCTTGGCGTTCGCCCAGCGGCTCCCGGCTTCCCAAAAGTGCGCATCGAACCCCAGGTGGGTACGCTCCGTGAAGCAAGCGGCGATGTCATCACGCCGCGCGGCATGATCCATGTGGAGTGGAAGAGAGATGAAGAGAATGCTTTGCACCTGCACTATACCCTGCCAGATGGGGTTGCCTATGAGAACGAAGAGGTGTGAAAAAAGGCTATAGTATAAGAACAGCAAAAAGCATATGCTGAACGGCATATGCTTTTTGTGTTTTTAACAGATTGGGCCGCCGAAATGGTTGGTGATGTCATAGACATCAGCATAAAAGTCAGCAACAGGCAGAGCCTTGTTTATAACGCAAAAAATTGCGCCCCTGCACGGCGGCAGCAGAACCGTACCCCCTGGCCATGACAGCTGTTTTACTGTCTGCCTGACATAAAAAGCAAAGAACCCGATATTGAAAATAACGAACACAGGGCCCAGTACAACCACGCACCGGGCCCTGCCGTATCTCAAATTCCTAATTACTCATTCCTAATTTCTAATTGAGATAACTCCTCCTTCCTGTCTTCCAACGAACCTCAAACGCCCATATAATGCACTGCATTGTAAATGCTGATCAAAATAATAATGCCCATCAATACCAGGAACAGCTTGTCCACGGCACGGCTGCTCATCCGCTTGTTCAGCGTGCGGCCGGCAATGCCGCCGCCGATGCCGCCGGCAATCATCAAAACCAGGGCGGGCAGGGTGAATTCCGGCACGCTGTGGGTGATAAGGGTGGTCAGCAGGCTGGTGATCTGGCTGAACAGAATGATGTACAGACTGTTCTGCGCTGCGGTCTTGGTTTCCATGCTGAAAAAGTAGAACAGCACAACCAGATTGATGGGGCCGCCGCCAATGCCCAAAAAGCTGGACATCAGCCCCAGCACCAGGCCAATGATAACGCAGAATGTCGGGTTGGTAATATGCTTGCCCTGGATGCGCGCCTTGAACAAGGTGTACACAAAAGTGCCAATGGTGATAATGGCCAGGCAGATCGACTGTACCACGCCAACCGTGTTGGGGTTGGGGAACATGCCCGCAATGGTGCTGAACAGCTGTTTGCCCACAACGCCGCCCACTGCGGCGCCAATGGCCAGCGGGGTGCCGGTGCGGAAATCCACCCGGTTATCGCCAGCGGCAATGTTTTTGCCCACGGTGTAGCAGCTCATGGAAAGCACGGTGCACCCCGAAAGAAAACTGATGGTTGCCACGCTGGCAAGGCCCAGCATATCCAGCACCGGCTTGATGATAACACCGCCGCCAATGCCGCAGATCGCCCCCGCAATGGACGCAAAAAAACTGACACAGAAAAACAAGATTGAAATCATGCGTCTTTTCCTCCTCCGGTACGTTGATTTTGATAAGTTCATCATACCGTTTTGGAAGAAAGCCAAACTACCATAAATAAGAGCATTAGTGTCGAAAAATCGACAAGCATGCTCCGCAGCCTTGAGGAAAAACAGTATTTTGTGGTATAGTTTATCTGTAAAAATCCACCGGGGGGTACACAATGCAAAACCTGAACTTTTTGATCAAGCCTGCATCCAGCCAGTGCAACATGCGCTGCCGCTACTGCTTTTATGCTGACGAAGCCGCCGTGCGCTGCGGCCAGAGCGCCGCAGGCATGACCCGCCCCGAAGCCGAAACATTGATTCGCTCTGCCTTTGCCGCCGCGGAACCCGGCGCACAGGTCAGTTTTTCGTTCCAGGGCGGTGAGCCAACGTTGGCCGGACTGGACTTTTTCCGCTTTTTTATGGCCAAAGCCGCCGAGCTGCGCCCGGCCAGGGTGCACATCAATTATGCGCTGCAAACCAACGGCCTTGTGCTGAATGATGAATGGGCTGAGTTTCTGGCTGCCAACCAGGTTCTGGTGGGCATCTCACTGGATGGAACCAAGGAGCTGCACGATAATACCCGCCTGGACGCCAAGGGGAAGGGCACCTGGAACCGTGTAACCGCGGCATTGCATGTTTTGCAAAAGCATGACGTAGAAGTAAACCTGCTGTGCGTGGTCAACCGCGCGGTGGCCCGCAGCCCGCAAAAAGTCTATGCTTCGCTGAAAAAACTGGGCGTCCGGCATTTGCAGTTCATTGCCTGCCTGGATCCCATTGAGGGCGAGCGTGGTGCGCAGCCCTGGGCACTGACGCCGGAAGCATACGGTAAGTTCCTGTGCGGCCTGTTTGACGTTTACTACCGTGACTGGGTCAACGGCGACTACACCAGTGTGCGTCTGTTTGACGATTACATCCACATGGCGATGGGTATGCCTGCAGGCACCTGTGCCACCTCTGGCAGCTGCGGCGCTTATTTTGTGGTGGAGGGCGACGGCACGGTGTACCCCTGTGACTTTTACTGCCTGGACGAATGGGAGATGGGCCGCATTGGAGAGCAGAGCATCCCGGAGCTGGCCAACAGCGAAAAAGCCCGCCTGTTTTTGCAGCAGGGCGAGCGCAAACCCGATGCCTGCGCCGACTGTCGCTGGTACAGCCTGTGCCACGGCGGCTGCAAGCGCGACTGGGTGGAGAACGATGGCAAGCTGGAAAACTACTCCTGCCTTGCGTTCAAGGAATTTTTTGCCTATGCCGAAAGCCGGATTTTGGAGATCGCACGGGCGGAAGCGGAATACTATCGGAGGTAGGAAGTAGGAGCTTTGGCGGCGAGTGAAAGCACGGCGAGAAAAAATTAAGAATGAGTAATTAGAAATTTGAAATAGAGCAGGGCCTGATGCGTAATGGCATCGGGCCCTGTTTTTATTATAGATAAACAACAACCGCCTTTCCTTATGCTTTACCTAAAGCACAGGAAAGGCGGTCGTTGTTAAATAAGCGTATCTTCTTTCAGAAATTTACAGCGCGCGGCCAGAGCATCGGCCAAAACCTGTGCGCGGTTCGGTTCGCCAAAATGGGCCTGTTCAAAAATAGCAAGCACATCGTCTTTGCATCCATCCAGCGCCGTGAGATCCAGCGTTTGCAGGCTTTTTTTTGCAAGCGCAAGCTGTTCCTGCTGTGTGGCAGCGAATGGTTTGGCTGTGGCATCGGCCAGGGCGTTGATTTTGGTGGCATATTGGTCAAACCACAAGCTGGTGCCGCTGTCAAAAATTGGTGCAAAGCCCATCCATTCCAGCGTTACCGCGTCACGAATCGCTCCAAAATTGCCGAAATGCCGATCTTGATTGCAGATCAGATAGTCCAGAATCATCATCTGCTGCAGCTGTTCCGTAACATCCGGGATACCCAGTTTTTCGCAGCAGTTAAGGAAATGCGCATAGGTACTTACGCCGTCCCCGCGGGGAAAAGCAGAAAAAATATAATAACCACTGACAAAATCCTGACGGTCGGTCGTCATATTAGTGCAGACGGAATAAGGCTGGCTACCCTCAAACAGCAAGCTATACTCCACATGTGGGATTCCCAACTTGCGGCAGAGCAAGGATGCTGCTGCCTCATTGAACGGTTCCTGTTGCGCCATGCCGCTGCCGCCTTTTACCAGTACGCGCTGGCCGTTCAGTATCTTCCATTTTTTCTTCAACCAGCCGTCGGAGGTGTTGCAGGGGGAAACGAGATCAATGCTGTCCCGCTCCGGAATCTGCCCAAACAGGATATTGCCGACATCCTCCGAAAAATCGTTATGGTAGAAGTTGACCTTGCGCCATTCCAAGGGCTGCTCTGCAGGATTGAGCCAGTATTGATCGGACAGACTTAGTGCAAAACACTTCATCATCAAGGTACTGGCGGATAGTTGTAGTTTTTTCTGGATCTGCAGGGCCTCCAGCGCATGGTGAAAGCCTGAACGGCTGGCCGGAATGGTACGCCCGGCCAGCCAAAGGTTCAGATTCTTTGCAAACTCCCTGCGGTCAGCAGAAAACAAACCTATTGGCAGATGGGCGGGCTGAACAACATCCTCAACGCGGTATACTGTGCCGCTGGTATCGTTAATGCTCAGCACAGCAACCGGCAATTCGCGGTGCATCAAAATATACTTCAACGATCCAGCCCACCTTTCCCTTTGATGATATCCATATTATACAAGGAACGGAATGTTTTCGCAACATTTTGGTGATTCAGTATCGCATACACAAAGATGGTAGAGCAGTAATGGCAGCACAGCGCACCCATACCTGATTTCAAACCCCTCTGCGTGTAAACAGCGGTTCCAGGGTCACGGTTTTGACAAAATCTTTCTGCCCATCGGCCAGCTGGTCGTTGATGATGGCAACAGCGGTGCGGGCCATTTCGCGCAGGGGCACTTCAACACTGCTGATGGCCGGGGCCAAGTAGGGCATCAAGGTATCGCCGCAGGTAACAACCTCCACATCCTGCGGTACACGCAGGTTTTGCTGGTACAGGTATTGCAGTGCACCGGCGGCGTAAATATCACCCCAGGTCAGCACAGCGGTAATACCAGGGTGAGCCTGCTTGAGCTGCTCAAGCGCCGTAAAGGCAGTGCGCGGGCTGGAGGTTTTGCCGTTGTTCACCCAATATTTTACATCCGGGGCCGCCTGCATGGCGCGCAAAAAGCCATGCAGACGGTCTTTTTCTACATCGGAGTCCAGATCACGGTTCAGGTAAACGATTTCCTTGTGCCCCTGATCCAACAGGTAGCGGGCAGCGGTGTACATGCCGCTTTCGTTGTCGATCAGCACGCGGTTTACGCCGCGGCACTCCGGTGAGCGTTCCAACAGTACCACTGGCACGTTGGCGGCGCGCAGGTACATGCACACATCGTCCCGCAGGGCGTTGGGTCCAAAGCCGCCCACCACAAGCCCGCTGATGTTGTAATTCTGGAAGGTTTCCAGACGTTTGAGCAGGGTATCGTTATCCACACTGTCGCAGTAGAACAGCATGGTGTTAAACCCTTTGGCCGATGCCTCGGACATGAGTGCTTCGGACAGCTGGGAGAAATACGGCAGGCCATTGGCACTGCGCAAAATCAGCCCAATGAGCGGGGTCTGGGGGCCGGGCGGCACCCGCTGGGTGCGGTAGCCCACCGTGGAAATGGCCTGCAGGATCGCTTCGCGCTTGTCCGGCGCAACATACCCACTGCCGTTCATCACGCGGGAGACCGCCGCTACCGATACTCCCGCCGCCGCGGCGACGTCTTTCATGGTTACTTTTTTCATGGCTCTACCTCATCAGCGAAAGATTCTTTATAAGCAGTATAACACAAGAAAGAATGTGAAAAAAGATGTAAACTAAAAAAATGTTTATATGAAAAATTTCACATTGAATTTGATAAAAAGCGCCATTTTACTTCATGGAATCTGCGAATTGATTGGCACGCCACACCACGGTATAATACAGACAGAACGACAAATAAACCGTGAAACGCAAAATAGAACGGAGGCTGTGCAAGATGAAACAGAGTAAAATTGGCATGATCGGCTGCGGCATGATCAGTGAGGTGTATGCAAAAAATATCACGGAACGGTTTGGCGATTTGCAGCTTGTTGCCTGCGCAGACCTGCGCATGGAGGCAGCGCAGGCCCGCGCCGAACAGTTTGGTACCAAAGCCATGACAGTGGACGAACTGCTGGCTGACCCCGACATTGACATTGTGCTGAACCTGACCATCCCCGACCAGCACGCCGCCGTAAGCATGGCGGCGCTGAAAGCCGGCAAAAACGTGTACAGCGAAAAGCCGCTGGCCATTCACATGCAGGATGCTAAAGAGCTGGTGGAGTACGCCAAGGCCCACAACCTGCTGCTGGGCACCGCGCCGGATACCTTTATGGGTGGTGGTTTGCAGACCTGCCGTCAACTGCTGGACGCAGACACGATCGGCACGCCGATCGCCGCACAGGCGTTCATGATGAGCCGTGGGCCGGAAGCCTTCCACCCCAACCCGAAGTTCTTTTATGAAGAGGGCGCAGGCCCGGTTTTGGACTGGGGACCCTACTACATCACGGCGCTGGTCAGCCTGCTTGGCTCTGTCAAAAGTGTGGTGGGCCGCGGCAAGATCACCTATCCCGAACGCACAGCCAAAAGCCCCCGCTGCCCCTACCAGGGCCAGCAGTTCCCGGTGGAAGTTCCCACCTATGTAACCGGTATCCTGACAATGGAAAGCGGCGCGCTGGTAAACCTGACGATCAGCTTTGACATGCAGTTTGCCTATTGGGACAGCGACATGCCTTACCTGACGATTTACGGCAGCAAGGGCAGCCTGAATGTGCCCGATATGAACAAATTTGAAGGCCCCGTAACGGTGCGCAGGGGCGATGCCCCGGCTGAGGAAGTGCCGGTCAACTCCCCCTACACCGAAAACTGCCGCGGCCTTGGTCTGGCCGATATGGCCCATGCCCTGCAGACCGGCGAAGCTTACCGCCCGTCCGCTGAACTTTCGCTGCATGTGACCGAAGTAATGCTGGGGCTACTGGAATCTGTGGAAAGCGGCAAGGAATACCAGTTGACCACCACCTGCGCCCGTCCGGCTCCGCTGGATGCCGCCGCGGCTCAGGCATTGCAGCAATAACAGGGGAGGGAACCACCCATGATCGCCCCCAACTACCCGCCGGAAAAACAAAAATCTGCCATGCCAAAGCGCCCCAACGTGATCTGGGTGCTGGCGGACCAGCTGCGCGCCCAGGCGCTGAGCTGCAACGGAGAAACCAACATCTGCACCCCCAATATTGACCAGCTGGCCATGCGTGGGGTCAACTTTACGGCGGCGGTATCCGGCTACCCGCTGTGCTGCCTCTACCGCGGCAGCATGCTGACCGGGCTTTACCCCAACCACTGCACGCCGGGGCATGATAAAGGCCTGCCGCCGGAGCAAAAGACTATCACCCATGTGCTGCACGATGCCGGTTACCACACCGCCTATTTTGGCAAATGGCACATGGATGCCGAGAGCGCGGCTGCGGCCATCCGCCCCAACCGTGAAGTATTCCACATTGTCAAGCCGGAGCACCGCGGAGGCTTTGACTATTGGCTGGGGGACGAGAACAATAACGAACCCTGGGACTGTTACGTGCATGGTACCAACAGCGACTGCACCCGCCTGCCCGGCTTTGAAACTGACGCATTGACGGATAAATTGATCCGGTACATGGACCGGCCGTTCTTTGCGGTACTCAGCGTGTTCCCGCCGCACAACCCTTCTTTGGCACCGGAACAGTTTGCCGAAGGATTGTGTGCAGAAAATATTAAACTGCGGTCCAATGTGCCAAATGTGCCCTGGGTCAAGCAGCAGGCCCAGCGGGAGCTGGCCGGGTATTACGCCATGGTGCGCAACCTGGACTGGAATGTGGGCCGCTTGGTGCAGGCGCTGGATAAGCTGAACCTTGCAGATGATACCTACATCGTGTTTTTCAGCGACCACGGCGATATGCACGGCAGCCACGGGTGGTTCCGCAAAACCAACCCATACGAGGAATCCTGCCGGGGGCCGTTCATCATCTCCACCGGGCACGGCTGCATGTACAGCGTGGCACCGGGGCTTTTGTACGGTGCCAACAACGCCTGCCTGTGCGATGCCCCGCTGAACCATGTGGATGTTGCCCCCACCACCCTGGGCTTGTGCGGCGTGGCCGTGCCGGATTGGATGCAGGGGTACGATTATTCCGGCTATGTAACCGGCAAACCGCTGCCTCCGCAGGAACCGGATTCCGCTTACCTGCAATGCAACGAGGTAACCGGCCACCTGAACAGCACCGCCGAACCATGGCGCGGTATCGTGACCCGCGAAGGCTGGAAGTACGTTGCCCTGCCGGGTGAACCGTGGATGCTGTTCAACCTGAAAGATGACCCCTATGAACAGATGAACATGGCACAAATCACCAACTACCGGGAGATATTGGCCGATTTGAACAAGAGGCTGCAAGCCTTGATTGACAAAACGGGGGATGATTTTACCCTGCCCAAGATCGAAGTGCCGCACATCCGCAAAAGCCGCGGCAACGATGTGTATTACGCACCGGATAAAAAACTGGAGTATTAACGAAGCAATTATAGCAATTTTCAATAATACAGCACAGTACTTTAACTTTTGAGCAAAAAGAGGTGTAACAGAGGCAAAGAAGGTGAGAACTATGCTGCACAATGAAGCTCGAAAATTGATTCTGGAAGGATACGATAAGGGCATCAGCGTAAAGGAACTGGCAAAGTGCTTTTCTGTAAACACCTGTTCGATATATCGTTTGCTGAAGCGCCGGAACGAAACAGGCAGCTACGAAACTCAAACGAATCTCCGTGGAAAGAAGCCCAAATTGTCAGATGTAGATCATCAGCACATCCTTTCGCTTCTGGAAAAACAGCCGGATATCACATGTCTGGAAATCATTGAAACGTTGGATTTGCCTGTCAGTATTGATACTGTCTGGCGCTTTCTTCAACAGGCAGGATATCGCCGCAAGAAGAAGTCTCTTCATGCCAGTGAACAGGAGCGTCCCCGATGTGGCGCAGAAGAGAAAAGACTGGAACGGCCTTATATCTGGAT
>OGOY01000931.1_pt1 | contig 33481 bp, 26 predicted proteins | sample 1552811 | NCBI WGS metagenome assembly OGOY01 (sample SAMEA2580132, study PRJEB22360) | human gut metagenome | biome: human gut; feature: human-associated habitat; material: faeces | place: Denmark | collected 2008/2010 | reverse complement strand
CGACTTAGAGGGCACGTGCCCTCTAAGAACACCTCGCCAGCTGCGCTCAGCTGGATCAGCCTTTTCGGGGCAACGGTTCTGGAATCATTTTGTTCCTGCACGATGCTTTTTGTACAGCCTGATAGGGCGTTCTGTTCCTGCCCGATGCGTTCCCAAACAAAAAAGGACACGGCGCACCGTGTCCCTTCTCCGCATCGAACCCCGCAAAACGAAAAAATGCCCGAAAGCTTATGCTTCCGAGCATTTGAATCTGGTGACCCGTACGGGAATTGAACCCATGATTCCGCCGTGAAAGGGCGGTGTCTTAACCTCTTGACCAACGGGCCGAAATGGTAGCGGCAGCAGGATTCGAACCAGCGACCAATCGGGTATGAACCGAGTACTCTAGCCAACTGAGCTATGCCGCCACATGAAAAGCAGCTTCAAAACCGCCATTTCCGGCGATTTCTACAATTCCTGCGACTATGATAGTATACTACAAATAGAACCAAAAGTCAAGCGCTTTTGCGAAATTTGTAGATGTGCACAGGCAGAGCGCTGCTTTTTTGCTGTTTTCAAGAAAATTTGCACAAATCCGGGCGCTATTTCTGTTTTGGCGGAAAAATGGCGGCGCAGACCACGCCGAACACCATTGCCGCCGTGATACCGGCAGAAGAGGCGGTCAGACCGCCCATGAACACGCCCAGCAGCCCCTTTTCGTCCACGGACTCCCGCACGCCCTCCGCCAGCAGATTCCCGAATCCGGTCAGGGGCACGCTTGCACCGCCGCCGGCAAACTCCACCAGCTTTGGATAAAGCCCCACCGCCGAGAGCACCACGCCTGCCACCACATATGCCGTGAGGATTCGTGCCGGCGTCAGCTTCGTATAATCGATGAGCACCTGTCCCACGGCGCACAGCGCACCGCCCACCAGAAATGCCCACAGCAAATCCATTCCCATGTCTTTCACTCCTTATTTATCATCTATCGTTGCAACAGAGTTATCTCTACCAAATGGGAGATGCCCGGAATGCTCTCGCCCTGCTGAGATGCCGTGGGGGACATCAGCGCCCCCGTGGCAGCGAACAGGATCTGACGCATAGCGCCGGTTTGCAGCGCCGGCAGGAAGTGGCCGCACAGCAGGCTTGCGCTGCAGCCGCAGCCGGAACCGCCGGCATGGGTGTCCTGCGTCCTGGGGTCAAACATCATGGCACCGCAGTCCCGGTGCACCCTGGTGATGTCATAGCCCTGTTTCATCACCAGATCGCACAGCAGCTCGCTGCCGATCAGTCCCAGATCGCCGGTGACGATGGCGTCATAGGCGGAGGGCTGTGTTCCCGTGCCCTGTAAATAGCGGACAATGGTGTCTGCGGCAGCCGGCGCCATGGCAGCGCCCATATTGCTGGCATCGGTCACGCCAAGATCGACGATTTTCCCAATGCATCCGCCTGTGACGCAGATTCCGTCGGGCACGCCGTCCGGCTGCTGTAAGATCACGGCACCCGATGCGGTGCACGTCCACTGTGCCGTGGGCGGGCGCTGTCCACCATAGGCGAGAGGAAAGCGGAACTGCCGTTCTGCGGTGGAGAAATGGGAGGAGGTCACAGCTGCCGTGTATTCGCCGATGCCGGCGGATGCCAGCAGGGAAGCCGTCAGCAGTCCCTCCGCCATAGTGGAACATGCGCCGTAGATGCCCAGAAAGGGGATCTCCAGCGGCCGCAGCCCGTAGGTAGAACCGGTGCACTGGTTGATAAGGTCGCCAGCACAAATGCAGCTGATGTCCCCATCGGTGAGGGCGCACTTTTTCAGCGCCAGACGGACGGTCTGCTGCTGGAGGGCGCTCTCCGCCTGTTCCCAGGTCTTTTGCCCGAAGTGTGCGTCCTCCTCCACGTGGTCGAAACAGCTGCCGAACGGTCCCTCGCCCTCTTTCTGCCCGACGACGGAAGCATAGCTGATGATGCGGGGCGGATGGGGGAATTGAAACACCGCACGTGCTCTTGCATGAATCATAGAATCACCTCGCTGGTAGTGTGCCACGGGGACGGGGAGTTTATGCATGGGGTGCGGTGTGTCCGTATAAAACGCACCGCAAACATTCACAAAAACCATCGTGCAGGAACAGAGCGATTCTGTAATCGTTGCCCCGAAAAGGCTGCTCCAGCTGAGCGCAGCTGGCGAGGTGTTCTTAGAGGGCACGTGCCCTCTAAGTCGCTGTCCGCAGACAGCGAAATTCCCTGCGCCATGCTTTTGGCGCACGGAGAAGGTGGGTGAGAAAAGCGACAGCTTTTCGAGGGCGGAGCGAACAAGACCGCTCCGCCCTGTGTCCCGCTTGCTGTGCCATAGTTTTGAAAACATTCCGGTGGAATGTTTTCAACGGACTTTATCCTTGTTGAAATGGGCGGACACGGCTCGCCGTGTCCCTACAAACAGATTGAAACCCTCTCCGTCCCTTTCAGGGGAGGCGAAAAGCACAGCGCAGCCGTTCCGGCAGGCATCCTGTTTTGATTTGCGTGATTTTCTTTCAATTCCTATTGACGAACTAGGCGGGATTGTGTTATAATGAGCAGGAACGGGGAATTTTTTGATTCCCTCAGCATGACATACAGAAAGGATTGTTTTTTCATGGAAGAAAAAAATTACCACTTTGAAACCAAGCAGCTCCACGTGGGTCAGGAACAGCCGGATCCGGTCACTGACGCAAGAGCCGTTCCGATTTATGCCACCACCTCCTATGTCTTTGCAAACTCTGCACAGGCAGCAGGCCGGTTCGGTCTGACCGAACCGGGCAACATCTACACCCGTCTGATGAACCCCACCACCGATGTCTTTGAGAAGAGAATCGCTGCACTGGAAAACGGCGCTGCTGCGCTGGCAACTGCCACCGGTTCCGCTGCCATTGACTACGCCATCCGGAACATCGCCGGCGTCGGCGACCACGTCGTTTCCTCTCAGACCGTGTACGGCGGCACCTACAACCTGTTCGCCAACACCTTCAAGGAAATCGGCATCGACACCACATTCGTGGATGCCCACGACGTTGCTGCCATCGAAGCTGCCATTCAGCCCAACACCAAGGCTGTCTATGTGGAATCGCTGGGCAACCCCAACTCTGATGTCGTAGACATGGAGGCAATCGCAGAAGTGGCACACGCACACGGCATTCCGCTGATCGTGGACAATACATTTGCCACACCGTTCCTGTTCCGTCCGCTGGATCACGGCGCAGATATCGTGGTACACTCCGCAACCAAATTCATCGGCGGCCACGGCACTGTTATGGGCGGCGTTGTCGTTGACGGCGGCAAGTTCGACTGGGAGCAGAACGACAAGTTCCCGGGTCTGACACAGCCGAACCCGTCCTACCACGGCGTTGTATTCACCAAGGCTTGCGGCAACATCGCCTATGTGATGAAGCTCCGCACCACCCTGATGCGTGACACCGGCGCAACCCTGTCGCCGTTCCACTCGTTCCTGCTGCTCCAGGGTCTGGAGACTCTGTCCCTGCGTGTCGAGCGCCACGTGGAGAACGCCCTGAAGGTGGTTGACTTCCTGAAGAATCACCCCATGGTCAAGAAGGTGCACCACCCGTCTCTGGCAGAGGGCAGAGAAAAGGAGCTGTACGACAAGTACTATCCCAACGGCGGTGCTTCCATCTTTACGTTTGAACTGAACGGCACCAAGGCGCAGGCACAGAAGTTCACCGAATCGCTGGAACTGTTCTCCCTGCTGGCAAATGTGGCAGACGTGAAGTCCCTGGTCATCCACCCCGGTTCGACCACACACTCCCAGATGAATGACGAGGAGCTGCTCCACGCCGGCATCACCCCGACCACCATCCGTCTGTCCATCGGCACAGAGCACATCGACGACATTCTGGCAGATCTGGAACACGGTTTTGAGGCTGTGAAGGAATAAAAATCTGCTTTACCGTCCCGCTTCGGGACAATCGCAAATAAACGCAGCAAGCCGTCCTCCCGGAGGGCGGTTTTGTTCGAAAGGAGGATACTGCATGCAAGTTTACGCCGACAACGCCGCCACCACCAAGCCCAGCCGCACGGCTCTGGATGCCATGCTGCCGTGCTTTGAACAATTCTACGGGAATCCGTCCAGCCTGCACCATGTGGGACAGGCCGCCGCTGAGGTGCTGCTTCAGGCACGGCAGGACATGGCGGACTGTCTGGGCTGTGAGGCACGGGAAATCTACTTCACCTCTGGTGGCAGCGAGGCCGACAATCAGGCGCTTCGCTCTGCTGCATGGGCAGGGGCACGAAAGGGAAAGAAGCACATCGTTTCCACCGCTTTTGAGCACCACGCCGTTCTGCACACGCTGGAACAGCTGAAGGAGGAGGGCTTCACCGTCACCCTGCTGGATGTGCACGAAACCGGACGCATCACGCCGGAGGAGGTGGAGGCTGCCATTCAGCCGGACACCTGTCTGGTGAGTGTGATGTACGCCAACAACGAGATCGGCACCATTGAGCCGATCGCCGAGATCGGCGCCGTCTGCCGCAAGCACGGCGTGCCGTTCCACACCGATGCGGTGCAGGCAGCGGGACACGTGCCGATTCACGTGCGGGAGCAGAACATCGACATGCTTTCTCTGTCCGGCCACAAATTCCACGGCCCCCGTGGGGTGGGTGCGCTCTACGTCCGCAAGGGCATTCCGCTGCGGAGTCTGATCTGCGGCGGTGCGCAGGAGCGGGGCAGGCGTGCCGGCACGGAGAATCTGCCGGCGATCGTGGGCATGGCGGCGGCGCTCAGGGAGGCTTGTGCTGCACTGCCGGAACACACCGCCTATCTCACCGGACTGCGGGACAAGCTCATCGAGGGACTGCGCACCATTCCCCATAGCATCCTCAACGGCGAGCGCACCCGGCGCCTGCCGGGGAACGTCCACTTCTGCTTTGAGGGCATTGAGGGAGAGTCGCTGCTGCTGCTGCTGGATGCTAAGGGCATCTGTGCCTCCTCCGGCTCGGCGTGCACATCCGGTTCGCTGGATCCCAGCCACGTGCTGCTCGCCATCGGCAGACCCCACGAGATCGCCCATGGCTCTCTGCGGCTGTCGCTGTCGGCGGAGAACACACCGGAAGAAATCGACTATCTGATCGAAACCATCCCCCAGGTTGTGGCGTATCTGCGCAGCATGTCGCCGGTATGGCGGGATTTGCAGGAAGGGAGAAGAAGCTATGTTATACAGTGAAAAGGTCATGGATCACTTTATGAACCCCAGAAACGTGGGCGTGATCGAGGATGCGGACGGCATCGGCGAGGTGGGCAACGCCAAGTGCGGCGACATCATGAAGATCTACCTCAAGGTGGACAATGACATCATCACCGACGTGAAGTTCGAGACCTTCGGCTGCGGTTCTGCCATTGCATCCAGCTCCATGGCAACGGAGATGATCGCCGGAAAGCCCATCTCGGAGGCGCTGACGCTGACCAACCGTGCCGTTGCAGAGGCACTGGACGGGCTGCCGGCGCACAAGATGCACTGTTCCGTGCTGGCGGAGGAGGCCATCAAGGCTGCCGTCAAGGACTACTACGACAAGAACCATATCGAATATGATCCGGCGATTTTCCGGGAATCGGCGCATGAGGAAGCGTAAAAGCTGCGCTGTTCCGTGTGATTTTGAGAGAGCACTTCGAAATGAAGTGCTCTTTTTTGATGCGGTTTTGCGGGGATAAGCGGGAAAGAAGCTGCTGAGCGGACACGGCACAACCTGTCCCTACGGGAAATGATAGAAAAAACATGTGGCAAAACAAAAATGATTTTCATTGCTTTCCTTATCAGGCTGCTCCAGCTGAGCGCAGCTGGCGAGGTGTTCTTAGAGGGCACGTGCCCTCTAAGTCGCTGTCCGCAGACAGCGAAATTCCCTGCGCCATGCTTTTGGCGCACGGAGAAGGTGGGTGAGAAAAGCGACAGCTTTTCGAGGGCGGAGCGAACAAGACCGCTCCGCCCTGTTTGCCGTTTGCTGTTATGTGATTTTGGAAACGTTCCGGTGGAACGTTTCCAACGGGATTTTCCTTTGCCGAAATCGACGGACACGGCACAACCTGTCCCTACGGGAAATGATAGAAAAAGCATTGTGCAGGAGCAAAAAGATGAAGAATATAAGCCTCCCCTGAAAGGGGAGGTGGGCGGCAAAGCCGCTCGGAGGGGTCAATTTCGTTGCAAAATCAAGACAAAGAAAAATTGCAATGTTAGAACCCCTCAGTCAGTGCTGCGCACTGCCAGCTCCCCTTTCAGGGGAGCCTTACTTCCCTTATCTTTTTGTTAACGAATCCACCCTTGATACAAACCATTGAACACGGCACATCAGCGGTGCGCATTTTTCAGCTCGGCGCATACTTTCATCATCTCCCGTACAAATTTGCAATCTCACAGAAATAAGGCTTGCTTTTTTCCGTCGAATACGGTATAATAAATTGAATAGGAATTTGTACTGTCAGAGTCTGCCGGACGCAGACTCTCCAATGGGAGGATTTATCAATATGCCAAAGTATGTATTTGTCACCGGAGGCGTTGTCTCCGGTCTGGGTAAGGGTATCACCGCCGCTTCTCTGGGCCGCCTGCTCAAGGCTCGTGGCTACAAGGTCACCATCCAGAAGTTTGATCCCTATATCAACGTGGATCCCGGCACCATGAGCCCCTACCAGCACGGTGAGGTCTTTGTCACCGACGACGGCGCAGAGACTGACCTGGATCTGGGACACTATGAGAGATTCATTGATGAGAGTCTTTCCATCAACAACAACGTCACCACCGGTAAGGTATACTGGACGGTTCTGAACAAGGAGCGCCGCGGCGACTATCTGGGCGGCACCGTTCAGGTCATCCCCCACATCACCAACGAGATCAAGGAGCGCATCTATCGGGTGGGCAAGGAGTCCAACGCCGATGTGGTCATCACCGAGATCGGCGGCACAGTGGGCGACATCGAGAGCACACCGTTCCTGGAGGCAATCCGCCAGTTCGTCACCGAAGTGGGCAGAGGCAACGCCATGTACATCCACGTGACACTGGTGCCGTACATTGCCGGCTCCAATGAGCTGAAGTCCAAGCCCACCCAGCACTCCGTCAAGGAGCTGCTCTCCATCGGCATCCAGCCCCACGTGGTTGTCTGCCGTACCGAACTGGAGATTCCGGAGGACATGAAGCGGAAGATCAGCATGTTCTGCAACGTGCGGGAAGAGGACATCATCCAGAATATGACAGCACCCTCCCTGTATGAGGTGCCCATGATGCTGGAGAACGAGGGTCTGACCGACAGCGTCTGCCACCATCTGGGTCTGGAGAACCGCAAGCCCGACCTCAGCGACTGGACTGCCATGGTAGACCGCCAGAAGCACGCCGACAAGGATGTTACCATCGGTCTGGTGGGCAAATATGTGGCATTGCAGGACGCTTATCTGTCTGTGGCAGAGGCACTGCACCACGGCGGTATCGTCAATGACGCACGGGTCAAGATCCTGTGGATCGACTCCGAGAAGATCACACGGGAAACTGCGCCGGAAATGCTGAAGGAATGCGACGGCATCATCGTGCCCGGCGGCTTCGGCGACCGCGGCATTGAGGGCATGATCGAGGCGATCCGCTATGCTCGTCTGAACAAGGTGCCCATGTTCGGCATCTGTCTGGGCATGCAGATGGCTGTGGTGGAATTCGCACGGAACGTGGCAGGATTCCCCGATGCCAACTCCTCGGAGTTCGACCCCGACGGCGAGCACAGCGTCATCCACATCATGGAGGATCAGAAGAACGTCACCGACATGGGCGGCACCATGCGTCTGGGTCTGTACCCCTGCAAGCTGACTCCCGGCACCCTGGTGCGGGACATCTATCAGGAAGACCTCATCTATGAGCGCCACCGCCACCGGTTCGAATTCAACAACAATTTCCGGACACAGCTCACCGAAAAGGGACTTCAGATCGCCGGTCTGTCGCCGGACGAGCGTCTGGTGGAGATCGTATCCCTGCCGGATCATCCGTGGTTCATCGGCGTACAGTTCCATCCGGAATTCAAATCCCGCCCCAACAAGCCGCAGAAGCTGTTCGCTTCCTTCATCAGCGCAGCCCTGAAAAAGCGCGGCAACTAAGCCAGCGGCTGGCAGTTCCGGAGGTGTAGCATTTTATGAGCAGAATGTTGATCGTGGACGACGAAGAGAAGATCCGTGCCGTCGTTCGGGAATACGCAGAATTCGAGGAATTCGAAGTGACGGAGGCACGGGACGGCATGGAAGCAGTTAATCTGTGCCGGGAAAACGACTATGACATCATCATCATGGACGTAATGATGCCCCGTCTGGACGGCTATTCCGCCTGCAAAGAGATCCGGAAGCACAAGAACATTCCGGTCATCATGCTCTCTGCACGGGGGGAGGAGTACGACAAGCTGTTCGGGTTCGAGACCGGCATTGACGATTATGTGGTCAAGCCGTTCTCGCCCAGAGAGCTGATGGCACGGGTGCGTGCCGTCCTCGCCCGCAGCCAGGCGGCAAAGGCTGCGCCGGAGGGAACGGAACAGCGCCTGAAATTTCAGGGGCTGGAGATCGACCTCGCCGGACGGGAGGTTTACGTGGACGGCAAGCGTGCTTCCATGACACCAAAGGAATACGATCTGCTGTTCTATCTGGTCAAGAACAAGGGACTGGCGCTCTCCAGAGACAAGCTGCTGGAGGAAGTCTGGGGATATGACTTTTTCGGGGACGACCGCACTGTGGATACGCATATCAAGATGCTGCGCGGCAGCCTTGGACCGTACCGCAACTTTATCGTTACCTTGAGAGGAATGGGATATAAGTTTGAACCTGATGCATGATCTCCATCATCTGCGTGACCGCAATTTACGGCTGAGCACGAAAATCTGGCTGTTCTTTATGCTGTTTGTGTGCATTGTCTTTCTGCTGATGTGGCTGTTCCAGATCATCTTTCTGGAGTGGTTCTACGAATCCATGAAGATCCGGGACACGGCAAAGGTGGCGCTGCACCTCGTGGAGTACTATGAGAAGGACGGCTTCGAGGACAAGGCGAACGAGATTGCCCTGCAAAACGAAATGTGCATCGAGCTGCTGGACAAGGACGGCAAGGAAGTCTACTACGACTGCATGTACAACGGCAAATGCCTGCTCCACGGCGTAAACAGCGGCACGTTTTTCTACCTCATCGACCTGCAAAACAGCCAGAGCGGCATCATCTGCCGGCGGGTGTTCAACGAAAGCTTACAGAGCGAGATGCTGGTCTACGGCTGCACCATCTACCGGCAGGACAAGACAGTCGCCGGCTATCTGCTGCTGAATTCGCCGCTGGTGCCGGTGGAGTCCACCGTTTCCATCCTGAAACGGCAGACCATGATCATCACGATACTGCTGGTATTCTTCGGCTTCCTGCTCTCGTTCTTCACGGCAAATCACATTGCCACCCCCATCATCAACATCACCGCCTCCGCCAAACGTCTGGCGCACGGCGACTATCAGACACCGTTCGAGGGCGGCGGCTATGCGGAGGTGGACGATCTTGCGGAGACGCTGAACTACACGGCGCAGGAACTTTCCAAAACCGACGAGATGCAGCGTGACCTCATCGCCAACGTATCCCACGACCTGCGCACGCCCCTCACCATGATGAAAGCGTATGCGGAGATGATCCGGGATCTCTCCGGCGACAATCCGGTGAAGCGGGAACAGCACCTCAACATCATCATCGAGGAGACCGACCGGCTCTCCCTGCTGGTGAACGACATGCTGGATCTCTCCCGTCTGGAGAGCGGCACACAGAAGCTGAACTACAGCACCTTCGACATCTCCCAGTGCATGGCGGAGATCGCCCACCGCTACGAGGGCGTTTCGGAGCACATGGGATATCACATCCACTTTACGCCAGCACCGCCGTGTCTGGTGCACTGCGATGAGAGCAAGATCGACCGTGTCATCGGCAACCTCATCAACAACGCCATCAACTACACCTCCAAGGAGGACAAGCAGGTGTTTGTCACCCAGATCAACACGCCCAACGGGGTGCGCATTGAGGTGCGGGACACCGGCGACGGCATTGAGGAGGACAAGATCAAGCTGATTTTCGACAAGTACTACCGCTCGGAGAATCACAAGCGGGAGGTCGTAGGCACGGGACTGGGTCTGACCATCGTCAAGACCATCCTCAAAATGCACGGCTATGACTACGGCGTGAATAGTAAGCTGGGCAAGGGCTCTACGTTCTGGTTTGTCATCCGGGATGTAGTGCATGCGCCGGAACAGGGAAACGGAAAAGAATAAGAGCTCTAAAGATTCAGCGGGAACTGCATGCGGAATGCGGTTCCCGTTTTTTTGCGGGGCGATGGCGGAAAGCATCGTGCAGGGACAGAAAGAATCGGAGTCGTTAGATTCGTCAGGCTGATCCATGTCCCTACAAAATGAATCCAGATTCACGCTTACTACCCCGTATTTTTGATGACAATCCAAAAAATTCCTCGGTTTTCCCCGGAATTTTAGGCGGTGCACGCAGAATTTTCACCGGATTTGCACAATCAAATGCGATACTTATCTTACAGAAAAAGAACGGGATTTGGGTACTCTATGATAAAGAAAATACCACCACTATGAATCCATCGCAACACGGGGCAGTAAAAACGAAAGGAAGCGTGCAGACTATGCAACACAAATGTTTCGCCTGGGCCATGAGCATGGCAATGGCTGCAGCCATTGCCTGCACCGGCTGCACTTCATCCGATACCAATCCCAGTGCCGGTTCCGGCACATCCACCCAGATTACCACGGCAGCCTCCGACACCAGCGCCAAGGAAACCGATTCGAAAAAGAGCACCGCCAGCGCAGAATCCCTCTCCACACTCCAGGACAACGTCACCGGCGGCGGATTCGGCGGCGGTATGCCGGCAGGCGATCCGCCCTCCGGCACACCCGGCGGCAATTTCGGCAAGAACGCACAGCGTTCCTGAACCTGTGCTCTGCGGTACGGCAGGGACACAGGACAAAATCCCCCTTGAAATTTTCTTTCCTTTCAAATTTCCATAAATTTGCAAAAGCGCACGGTGTCAGAGCCGTGCGCTTTTGCGGTTTTGGCAGGAGAAAATTACGCACGATCTCTCACGGACTATTCGCATGCTTTTCAGTCCGTTTTCAAGCCAGTTTCACCAAACGAACACATTCATCCGGTATACTAGAACCATGCTCAAAGAGAGCATGTAACATCCTCTAACCGCTCCGTGTACACCCCGATGCGGAGCGGAATCCCCAATAATCCCTATATCATAGCAAAAAACGTCCCATTTACCCCGTGGGGCGTTTTTTGTGTCTTTTGGCGTGCGGGGAAATCATTTCATATCACAAAAAAGAAAAATGAGGCTCCCCCTGAAAAAATAAGGCTCCCCTGAAAGGGGAGCTGGCAGTGCGCAGCACTGACTGAGGGGTCCATTTGGGAAATTCAAAACAAATACAAAAGGTTTCACAAAGACCCCTCCGAGCGGCTTCGCCGCCCACCTCCCCTTTCAGGGGAGGCTCTCATAAAAATGGATTTGCATGCCCCCTTGCAAATTCGGCGGATTCATGGTATACTGATAACAACCTCAGAACAGAAAGGACAGTTTCATGATTACAGTTTCCAATGTCAGCCTCCAGTTCGGCGGCGACACGCTTTTCAAAAACGTCGATCTCCAATTCAACGCCGGCAACTGCTACGGCGTGATCGGTGCCAACGGTGCCGGAAAGTCCACATTCCTGAAGATTCTCTGCGGACAGCTCAAGCCCACCACCGGCGAGGTCAATATTCCCAAGAACCTCCGCATGAGCGTCCTCAAGCAGGACCACTTCGCCTACGACGAATACACCGTTCTGGACACCATCATCATGGGAAACCAGCGGCTCTACGACATCATGCAGCAGAAAGATGCCCTCTATGCCAAGGAGGATTTCTCCGAGGAGGACGGCATTCTGGCTTCGGAGCTGGAGGCGGAATTTGCCGAGCTGGACGGATGGGAGGCAGAATCCAACGCCTCCAAGCTGATTCAGGGGCTGGGACTGTCGGAGGAGCTGCTCTATCAGCAGATGGCAGACCTGTCCGGTAACGAGAAGGTAAAGATCCTGCTGGCGCAGGCGCTGTTCGGGAATCCGGACATCATCCTCATGGACGAGCCGACCAACCATCTGGATATTGACGCCATCGCATGGCTGGAGGACTTCCTGTCCGAGTACTTCGGCACGGTCATCGTGGTATCCCACGACCGCCACTTCCTCAACGACGTCTGCACCCACATTGTGGACATCGACTACACCAAGATCAAAATGTACGTGGGCAACTACGAATTCTGGTACGAGTCCAGCCAGATGATGCAGCGCCTCATCAAGCAGCAGAACAAGAAGGTGGAGGACAAGATCGCCGAGCTGAAAACCTTTATCGCACGGTTCTCCGCCAACAAGTCCAAGTCCAAGCAGGCGACCTCCCGCCGGAAGCTGCTGGACAACCTGACGGTGGAGGAGCTGCCGGCATCCAGCAGACGCTACCCGTTCATCGGCTTCGACATGGATCGGGAGCTGGGCAAGGAGGTATTGCAGGTCAGCGGCATCTCCAAGACCGTGGACGGCGTGAAGCTGCTGAACAACGTCAGCTTTACCCTGGGACGCACCGACAAGGTGGCGTTCATCGGCGAGAGCGAACAGGCGATCACCATGCTGTTCAAGATTCTCATGGAGGAGGAGCAGCCGGACGAGGGCACGTTCAAGTGGGGCGTTTCCACCTCGACCTCGTACTTCCCGGTGGACAACTCCGCCTACTTCAACGACAACGACGACTCCATTCTGGAGTGGATCCGGCAGTACTCCACCGCAGACGAGACCGAAACCTATCTGCGTGGTTTTCTGGGGCGGATGCTCTTCTCCGGCGATGACATTTACAAGCCGGTCAAGGTGCTGTCCGGCGGGGAAAAGGTGCGCTGCATGTTTGCACGCATGATGCTGTTCCACTCCAATGTGCTGCTGCTGGACAGACCCACCAACCATCTGGATCTGGAGAGCATCACCGCCGTGAATAACGGACTGGTGAACTTCAAGGGCGTTGTCATCCTGTCCTCCCACGACCACGAGATTCTGGAAACCGTGGCGAACCGTATCATCGAGATCACACCGGAGGGCTGCATCGACCGGCAGGGAACGTATGAAGAGTATCTGGCGTGGAAGAAGGAGAACGGGAAGTAAGACGGCTTTGCTGAGTTACTGGAAACAAACATTTTTTGTATTGTAGGGACACGGCGTGCCGTGTCCGACGGTTTCACACAACAATAGCAAAGAAAAAAGGAACACAGGTGGCTGTGTCCCTTTTGGTTTATGATTGATTTTGAAAGATGAGAAAACGTTTCCAAGCGGACACGGCACGCCGTGTCCCTACAAACGTGTGCAGAGCGCCTCGCCGGCTGTTTACTTTGCCAGTGCCTGCTCTGCGGCTGCCAGCTTTGCGCTGCAAACGAACACTTCCATTGCCTTTTGCAGCTCCTCCTCTGTGGGGAATGTGGGGGAGATACGGATGTTCTCATCCTCCGGATCGACACCGTAGGGGAAGGATGCGCCGGCACCGGTGAGGACTACGCCTGCCTCCTTGCACAGCTGGACAATGCGCTTTGCGCAGCCCTTCTGGTTGAAGGAGATGAAGTAGCCGCCCTGGGGGTTCGACCAGCTGGCGATGCCCAGATCTGCCAGTTCCCGCTCCAGTGTGTTTTCAACGATCCGGAACTTCGGGGCGATCAGAGCCTTGTGCTTCTTCATGTGCGCTACCAGATTCTCAAACTTGCCGCCAAAGAAACGCAGGTGGCGGAGCTGGTTGAGCTTATCGTAGCCGATGGTGGAGAAGCCCAGCGCATTCTTCAGGTACTTCAGGTTGTTCTCGCTGGCTGCGATCATGGCAATGCCGGAACCCGGATGGGTGATCTTCGAGGTGGAGGCGAACATATAGCAGATATCCTCGTTTCCAACCTTTCTTGCCTCTTCCAGCAGGTTTGCCTGTACCGGCGGATTGTCTACCAGATGGTGTACGCAGTATGCGTTATCCCAGAAGATGCGGAAATCCTTTGCCTTGGGCTTCAGGGCTGCGAAACGCTTTACCACTTCGTCGCTGTATACCACGCCGCCCGGATTGGAGTACATGGGCACGCACCAGATCGCCTTGATGGTGTCATCCTCTGCCACCAGCTTTTCGACGATGTCCATATCCGGCCCGTCTTCCTTCATGGGAACATTTACCAGCTCCATGCCGAGGAACTGGCTGACTGCAAAGTGGCGGTCATAGCCCGGAACCGGACAGAGCACCTTTACCTTATCGTACTTGCCCCACGGCTTGCTGCCCATCACACCGTTGGTCATAGCGAGGGACATTGCCCAGTACATGATATTCAGGCTGGAGTTGCCGCAGACGATCACGTCCTCCGGCTTTACACCCAGCATAGGTGCAAAGAATGCTTTTGCCTCCGGCAGTCCGTCCAGACAGCCGTAGTTGCGGCAGTCCAGACCGTTTTCTGCCCGATAGTCCTCTTCCGACAGGCAGGTGAGGATGCCGTTGGTCAGATCCAGCTGCTTCGGCGCCGGCTTGCCGCGGGACATATCCAGCTTCAGACCCTCTGCCTGAAATGCAGCATATTCCTTCTGGCACTGCGCCTGAAATGCTTCCAGTGCTTCCCGATTCATCTCTGATACTCTCATTGCTCTCACACTCGGCTCTTTGGAGCCTACTCCTTTGCATAAATTGATTGGGACGGCGAAATGGCGTCCGGAAATCATGCGTGTTGTACGGCACGCGGCCTTATCAATATTATAACACATCTTTCTCTGGAGTGCAAGTGTTCTTGCAGAAAAAACAAAATTTAATATTTCCGGCATTTGTCAGGGGTTTTTTCGGCAGATCCCCCGAAAAAGGGACGGTCGGACTTCTGTAAAAAGGTTTTCTTCTAAGTTATGAGAGGAGTTTGCGGTCTGTGCTGTGTCCGCCGTGAAACTGCGCCCCCGGAACGCTTCCCCCTGACGCCGCATAGAATGTGGCAAGAGCGCATACAGCGCAGAAGCGGAGGGACAGTGATGAGATCCAAATATGTGATATGGTTTGCCGGCGGCGACCGGCGGCAGCAGTATGCGGCGGCACGGCTGGCGCAGCGGCTGGAGGCGGAGGTACACGTGCTGGGCGTTTTGCCGGAGCACCGGAAGGTTTCCGGCGTGCTCTGGTGTCCGGAGGGCGTTCCCGCAGCGCCCTGCGATCTGCTGGTGCTGCCCATTCCGGCGAGTGCGGACGGCGAAACCGTTGCCGCACCGCTGGGGCCGTCCCCCATTCCTCTGGCGCAGCTGGCGGCCGGCACAAAGTCCGGCGCACTGGTGCTGGGCGGGAAGTGCAGTCCGGCGGTGCGGACGCAGTTTGGGGCGCAGCAGGTGGAGGACTATCTCGGCCGTGAGGAGCTGTGCCTTGCCAACGCCGTCCCCACGGCGGAGGGCGCCATCCAGACCGCCATGGAGCAGATGCCCACGACCCTGCACGGCGGCAGTGCGCTGGTGGTGGGGTACGGCAGAATCGGCATGGCGCTGGCACCTCGGCTGCGTGCGCTCGGGATGGAGGTCACGGTGTGCGCCCGCCGCTGCGAGAGCCGTGCGCTGGCGGAAATGCATGGCTGCCGAGCCGTGCCGCCGGAGGAACTGGGAGCGGCGGCAGCGCAGTGCAATCTGGTGTATAACACCGTTCCGGCACTGCTGCTGGAGGAGCCGGTGCTGCGCCAGATGCCGCCGGAGAGCCTGATCGTCGATCTGGCATCCCGTCCGGGCGGCACGGATTTTGCGGCGGCACGGCGGCTGGGGATTCCGGCACTGCTGGCGCTGGCGCTTCCGGCAAAGGTCGCACCGGCGACGGCGGGCGAGATCATTGCGGACACCATCTGCAACATTCTCAAGGAGAGGGGATTCGCCCATGAACGATCTGACAGGTAAGCGAATCGGGTTTGTGGTCACCGGTTCGTTCTGTACCTTTTCCGCCGCTTTCGCACAGGCAAAACGCCTGCGGGAGTCCGGCGCAGTGCTGACGCCGATCTTCTCGGAGCACGCCGCCGGCATGGATACACGCTTTGGCACGGCGGCGGTGCGTGTGGCAGAGCTGGAGGAGATCTGCGGCAAAAAGGCGCTCCGCACCATTGCGGAGGTGGAACCGCTCGGCCCGAAGTCCATGCTGGATGTGCTGGCGGTGGCACCCTGTACGGCAAATACAGCGGCAAAACTGGCGCACAGCATTACGGATACCACGGCGACCATGGCGGTGAAATCCATGCTGCGCCGGCAAAAACCCGTGGTGCTGGCGCTCGCCACCAACGATGCCCTGCGTGGCTCGGCGAAAAATATCGGACTGCTGATGAATACCAAGCACTATTATTTCGTGCCCCTGCGGCAGGATGCGCCGGCGGAGAAGCCCGCCTCCCTGGTGGCGGATTTCGAACAGCTGCCGGAAACCGTGTCCCTTGCGCTGGACGGAAAACAAATTCAGCCTGTGTTTTTCTCGTAGACACAAACCGTTAACAACCTTATGGTATACTAAAAAGCAGGTGGAAATCGACAGCTCGGTTTCCACCTGTTTGTGACTGGACGAAATATGCGGATGAAACGGGGAGAATGCATCAATGGCATGGATCATTTTGAAGCAGGCGGCGATCATGCTGCTGCTGAATCTGGTGGGCATCATCGCCTACCGCACAAAAATTGTGGACAAGAACGGCGCCCGCCAGTTCTCCAGCTTTGTGCTGGAGATCGTCACGCCGGTGCTGGTGGTGAACGCCTATTCCGAGGTGGAGTACGAGTTCCGGCTGGTGGTGAATATGCTGTGGACGTTCCTCATTGCGGCAATCTCCTACGTGGTGGCGATCACGGCGGCGTACCTGCTGATTCGCCGGAAAGCCGGCAGGGAGACGGAGATCGAGCGCTTCTCCGTCATCTACAGCAACTGCGGCTTCATGGGCATCCCTCTGGCGAGCGCCCTGCTGGGCAACGAGGGGGTGTTCTACGCCACGGCGTTCCTCACCATCTTCTTCTGCTTTGCGTGGACGCACGGCATCATGCTCCTCACCGGACAGCACGACCGCCGTGCCCTCCTGAAAAAGTTCTGCTCTCCCACCATGATCGGCATTGCCATCGGACTGGTGCTGTTTTTCTGCCGCATCCAGCTGCCGGGAATCCTGCAAACCACCTTTGACTACGTGGCGGGGCTGAATACGCCGATGGCAATGGTCGCCTCCGGCATCAGCGTGGCGCAGGCCAACCTGCTGCAGGCGGTGCGCACCCCACGGGTGTACTACGTGAGCGCCGTGAAGCTGCTGGGCATTCCTCTGCTGCTGACGCTGCTGTTCCTGCCCCTGTCCTTTATCCCCATGGAGGTGCGGACGGTGGTGCTGGTGCTCATGGCAGCGCCCTCTGCGGCGATGTGCACGCTCCAGTGCCAGAAGCACAGCATGAACGACGTGTACGCCTCCGGCATCTTTGCCATGACAACGATTTTGTCCATGGCGGCAATGCCGGCGGTGGTGAAGCTGTTTACCACGCTGCTGGAACTGGTGTCGGCGTGACCTGCCGGAATGTGTATACGGTGTAAATTTTATCGGATTTGGCACTTTTTCAGTTGCAATTCGTAAAAATTTGTGATAAAATGAATAAATAAGAGAACCTCCGGATGGGTACGTGAGAGAAACCGGAGGCAAGAATCCGATTGTTCCGGAAACGGGATGGTCGGATATGTTTTGAAAAGAAAAGGAAGAACGTCATGAACGATTGTGGCATTAGTAAACTGGATCTCAAGCGGAGAAACCGCATGCAGATCCTGCGTGTGGTGCGGGAGCAGGGGCCGATCTCCCGTGTGGATATCTCCACGGCACTGCAAATCACCCGTGCGGCGGTTACCATCATCACCAATGAAATGATCTCCCAGCACATTCTGGAAGAGATCGGCGAGGAGCCGGTAGAACCCGGTGCGGCAGTCAAGAAGGGACGCCGGAAGATCCTGCTGGACATCAATGCAACGTATCGCTTTGCATTGGGCGTGTACGTGGATGAAAAGGAGATCTCCGTCGGACTGACCACATTGAATCTGGAGACCATGGACAAGAAGGTTATCATCCACGGCGGCAATCTGACGGCGGAATATGCGGCAGGGATCATTGCCTCCACGGCGAAGACCATGCTGCAAAACAGCTGTCTCACCTCGAAGAACCTCATTGGCATCGGCATCGGCGTGATGCCCGCTGTGTGGCAGCAGCTGGGCGGCGAGACCACCGAGGACGGCGTGCTGCAGTTCCCCCTGTTCCAGCGCCTTCTGACAGACCGCTGCAACACCACCATCTATCTGGGCAGCGCCGTGACGCAGTTCGCCATGGCAGGGGTGCAGTATCAGGCACGGAACCACGTCATCAGCAACCGCCAGCTCTTCCTGCACTGGGGGGACAACCACTTCTACGCCATCCCCATGCAGGGCGCAGAACCGCTCCATGACATTTGCAGCAGCCGGTACTACGTGGAGAATATGATCGTCGTGCCGGACGGCAGAGAGGCAGAGGGCTATCCCCGTGGCAGTGTGCGTGCAGAACTATCCCTCAGCGCCATCCAGAAGGACGTTTCCGCCGTATTCTCCGAGGCACAGACACCGGCGCTATACCAACTCACAGACGGCGACCTGACGCAGGTCACGCTGGCCTCCCTGCTGACGGCATCGGAGGAGGACGTGGCGCTGATTCCGGTGACGGAGCAGATCATGGCGAAGTTCAGCCTGCTGCTGAATAACCTCCGCTGTGCCTATTTCAGCGACAGCGTGTGTCTCCACGGCTTTGGCTTCACCCAGCGGAATCTGGAACAGGTGCAGACGTACCTGCGGGAGTACACCGAGGATACTTTCGCCGATACCGTGTCCCTCAGCCCCATTCAGGAGCGCTACCGCTTCCTGTGCGGCTGTATCTACGCCGTGCAGGAGGGCTTCTTCCGGCGAGGCGGACTGAGCTGAGAATTTGAATTGCTTTGTACCCGTTTCCGGCATCGCCGGAGACGGGTTTTTTTTGCGGGAACAGGCTCAAAAAACATCGAAACGCAACGAGGGCACCCCCTCTGGCGGATGCCTTTGGGAGTGCCCTCATGCGTGGCGCAGAAACTGCGCACAATTCAGTTGCGAAACAGATTACTCTGTGTTAACTCTTACTTTCTCTTCTTGGAAACCAGAGCTACGCCGCCGATAACAGCTACAGCTACAGCAACGCCAGCGATCGGCAGTGCGTCACCAGTCTTCGGAGAAGAAGTGGAAGCAGCAGCAGCCTTCTTGGTGGTTGTAGCTGCCGGAGTAGCAGCCTTAGCGGTTGTGGTAGCCTTCGGAGCTGCAGTGGTTGCAGCCTCAGTGGTAACAACCGGAGCTTCGGTGGTAACAACCGGAGCCTCAGTGGTCGGCTCTTCGGTGGTCGGCTCGCCCTTAACAACGATAGCGCCGGAAACCGGAGTGGTCAGACCGCCGTCGCCGTTTACGTTCTCGAACTGTGCCTTTGTGCCGTCACGGCCAGTAGCAGCTGCAGTGATGGTGTAAACGTCGCCAGGCTGAATGTCAGTATCCTTAACATCGAAGGTCAGGTATGCAACAGTTGCGCCCTTCTTTGCAGCATCATATGCCAGAACGTTACCGTCACGGTCAGCAGCGGTGCTCAGGAACGGCAGCCATGCGAAGTCATATGCCTCAGAGAAAGCAAACTTCAGAGCCAGAGTAGACTGGGTGCCTTCGATAGAAGTGCAGTCCAGTTCGTCAGTATTCCACTCAGCGCCCAGGGACAGCTTTACGAAGTTGTTGTCAACGCTTACCGGAACCTGGATCTGTCCAGCCTTAGCCTCTTCAACAGTTACTTCAACAGTGCCGATGGTTGCAGTGCCGCCAGCTGCGCTTGTCGGAACAGCCAGAACAGCAGCAGATGTAGCTACGATAGCAGCAGCAGAAAGAGCTGCCATTGTTCTTTTCAATGTAGTTTTCATTTTTCTATTTCCTTTCAAAAATAAATCTATGTTATGCACCCGGCGCAATATGCACCTTACGCCGGACACAGTAACAACGCACGAATTTGGGAATTGGGATTTGCTTACTTGCCGATCACGTCAGACCATACAACGTCCTTACCAGCAGCTCTGTAAGATACATACTGCAGGATGTTGAATGCGTCATCCATGGAGATCTCAGCATCTTCCGTCTTCTTACCAGCCTTGGACTCGGTATCAACGTCGCTTACATAGAATGCCAGCTTCTCCAGCAGTTCGTCAGAACCGTCAGTGAAGGTTACAGTCTTGCCAGCTGCGCTGGAAGAATAGTACTGCAGGGTATCGAATGCATCGTCCATGTCAACGTCGCCGTCCAGCTGAGTGTCACCCTTCATTGCAACTGCAACAGTGGGCTTGTCTTCCAGAGCGGTCTTGTCAGCATCGCCAACGTAGTAGATGTCAACTGCGCCCTTGTAGTACGGAGCAGTGTAAACATCTGCCGGAGTCTGCAGGAAGCCAAAGTAGCTTGCATCCAGATCCTTGGTAGTGCCGTCCTTCAGGGTAGCAACAGCAGATACGATCAGCTCAGAAGCATCAAAGGACTCTTCATCAGAGAAGTATACGCCCTCGCCAACCTCAACGGAGATGCTCTCGATGTCCTTCATCGGGATGATGTCGGTAGAAGTAGTGGTTGTAGTCTCACCGCTGCCGGAAGTGGTGGTAGTCTCACCGCTGCCGGAAGTGGTTGTGGTCTCACCGCTGCCGGAAGTGGTAGTGGTCTCACCGCTGCCGGAAGTGGTTGTGGTCTCACCGCTGCCGGAAGTGGTTGTGGTCTCACCGCTGCCAGAAGTAGTTGTGGTAGTGGTGGTATTGGTATCCGATGTTGTGGTAGTGGTGGTTTCCTTATCCTTCAGCTCGTATGTTACCGTACGGGTTACATCGAAGGAAACGGTACCGGTTGTTGCGAAAGTAACTTCAACTTCCTTTACGGTGTCGAAAGATACGAATTCCTTATCCGGATTCTGCTTTGCAACGTAAGCCTTAACAGCGTCCTGCTCAGCGTCCGGAATCTCGAATGTCAGGTCATATGCGCCATTGGTTGCGCTAGCCTTGAAGTTTGTGCCCTCGTTCAGAACAGCAGCAATGTCAGCAGCAGAGATGCTCAGCTTTACGTTTGCATCGCTCTGGGTCAGAACGTCGTTTACTGCGCTGATGCCCTTGTCGAAGTAGCTGCCGTATGCAGCAACCAGACCGTCAACGGTCTTCGGCTTGCTTGCAGCAGACTCGAAGCCGTTCTTTGCAGCGAAATCAACGATTGCAGCAACCACTGCATCGGCATTTGCATAAGAAGTTTCCTCGAAGGACTTTGCTGCGATTGCCTTGGTCAGCTCGGTGTAGCTGCTGTAGTTTGCAGCAGCCTCGCCCAGGATCTTGCTGAACTGTGCAACATCAGCAGCCGGAACAGCAGCCTGTACCTGTGCAGACAGATCAGCAACCACTGCGTTCAGGTACTCGTCAAAAGCCGAAACGGTGTAAGCGGTGTTGTTCTTGTCGTTGGTGATAGAACCGGTTACAGTAGCTTCCTTGCTGTTTTCCAGATCGGTGGAAACAACGAAGCTGTAGTGTACCTTCAGGATGGAAGCGTCTACGGTGTAGTCAACGCCCAGCTCGTTCAGCTTGTCCTGAATCTGCGGAACCATGTAAGCGCTCAGATCAGCGTCACCGGAAACGGTGAAAACGCCGTCCTTGACGGTCAGGGTCGGATTTGCAGAAGCGGAAACGATGTCCTTAACCAGGCTGGTGTACTTGCCGGTGCCGGACAGGCCTTCCACGATGCTCTTTGCGTCAACGCTGTACTCGCCGTTTACATCCTTTACATAGCCGGCCATACGGGTGTTCCAGTCGGAAACCTGCTTGCCGTCCTTGATCTCGGACTCCGGATTTACATACAGCAGCTTGTCTGCGGTGATCTGCGCTGCATCCGGCTTTACTGCTGCGGAGCTGGAGATTGCCAGTACCTGGCCCATAGCCACCGGTACTGCAATGGCTGCAGCGAGAACTCTGTTAAATTTCTTCATTCTCTTTTTACCTCTCTCTGTAAGAATTTTGTTTGTATTGCCGTCCGTCAATTTGGGCAGATACGATACATGGCGGATACGGCGCACCCCGTTCACATTGCTGATATGAAACTCTGCGGCAGACGCCGCAGCCGGTGTGTGCCGCCGTTTAGCGGCAAGAAATGAATATTTACAAGTACCCGCAAAAGGTCTTATAAATAATTTACAAGTGTATTTTAACATATTATTTCGCCCGTGTCAAGCCCATCCGACTAACTTTTTTAAAATTCTTTGGGGAATATCATGCCCGTTTTTGTAGCTTTTTCACAATTTTCAGCGAGTCCGGCGGGACAGCAGCAGGCTTTTCCGTCGATTTTGGCAGCCTGCGGAACGGCTGGGAAAAGTTTTCAACAGGTTTTCAACAACCCCGTTTGTGCGTTTCTACCAGTGCCGCAGACTTTTGGGGAAACCATGCACTCCCGCAGGAGAACCCTGCGGGGGTGCGCTTTTGGGACGAATCGCCTCAGCCGACCAGACCGGAGCGTTCGATGCCCTCGGTGAAGTACTTCTGCAAGAAGACGTACATGATCAGGATGGGCAGAATGGAGATCAGGCAGCCTGCCTCCATCCACACGATCTGTTCTCTGGGGCTGACATCTGCGTTATTGAACAGCTGCTGGGACAGCAGGGTGCTCAGGTTTTTCAGCATCAGCGCAATGGTCTGGTTCTTGGTGAAGAAAGTGGAGCTGACATAGTAGTCGTTCCAGTACCACACCACCGAGAACAGAAAGACCGTCAGGAACGAGGAGGATGCGTTGGGGATCATGACCTGTACGAAGGTGCGGAGCGAACCGCAGCCGTCCAGATAGGCAGCGTCCTCCAGTTCCTTGGGGAGTCCCTTGAAGAACTGGCGGAAGATGAAGATCATGAGTCCGGCACGGATGCCGTTGCCCATGGCTGCCGGCAGGTACATGCAGAGCTTGGAGTTGATGAGGTTGACCTCCAGCCCGAACAGACCGAAGTGCCGGAACAACATGTACTGGGGAATGGCGATGATCTGGGACGGCACGAGGATCATCATGACCACGATGCCGAAGAGCAGACCCTTGCCCTTGAACTTAAAGCGGGCAAAGCCGTAGCCTGCCAGTGCGCAGGAGGCGACCTGTACCAGCGAACAGCCGATGTTCAGCAGGAGGGTCGTCCCCAGCGTTTTCCAGATGTCCATGACACCGGCAGTCTCCTTGATGACCTCCAGCGTCAGGTGGCGGGGGATCCACATGACCGTGGGGTCGCTCATATCGGCGGAATCCCGGAATGCGCAGCTAATCATATAGATCAGGGGATAGAGGATGACAAAGCACAGACCGAACAGAATGAAGAATCGGAAGAACGGCCAGACCGCTTCGAAAACCCGCTTGCGGCGCATGTAGGCGATCTCGGATTTGTTCATGCTCCGCATGCGGATTCTGCGTGCCTCACGTTTGCTCATGCCGTTTCCCACTTCGGCGTCATCCTTGGGGGAAGAAACGGGTGTTGCACCCTTGACATTTTCCATGTTTGCCACCTCCTTATTCGACTTCGTAATACACGAACTTGTTGATGATTGCGGTAATGATGCCCACGGCAGCGAGGACAATGGCGAAATATACCCACGCCATCGCCGATGCCGGACCGTACTGCCAGTCGGACTGGAGATCCAGAATCCGTCCCATGACCACGTTGTTCGGGTCGGTGAAGGAGTCGATGATGGTGAAGATAAAGCACGCCAGAATCATGGGGCTGACATAGGGCAGGGTGATCTTCCAGAAGTATTCCCATGCCGTTGCGCCCTCCATCTGCGCCGCCTCCTTGGCGGACACCGGAATGTTCTGGAGGGCGGCGAGGAAGATCAGGATCTGGATGCCGGAGTTCCAGACGATACCGAAGATGTTGTCCGACACGGTTTCGATGGTGGTCTGGACGCCGTCCGAAATGCCGTAGATGCCGAGGAATTCCATCAGCTCGCCCAGCAGATCGGTAGAGAACATGGTGGAGAACTGGCTGGCATCGCTGTTGCCGGTGCTCTGGAGGTTGCCGTTGATGATGTTATACACCGGGCCTGTGGCAATGATGACCGGCAGGAAGAATACCGCACGGGAGAACGTGCGCCCCCTGAACTTCTGGTTCAGAATGACGGCAACGAACAGGGAGAACACCAGAATGAGCGGTGTCTTCCATGCGGTTTCCTCCAGCACCTTTACCAGATACTGGCGGTAGTTCGGGTCCACGTTAAAGGCATAGTTATAGTTGTCCAGCCCCACCCATTTGCCGACCATGCCGCCGGTGTCCGGTGCGATCTCCTGAAAGGAATAGAGCAGCGACTCCACCACGGGAATCAGAAAAAAGATCAGTGCGCCCACGAACCACAGTGCAATGAAGCCGTAGCCATACATGCTCTTTCGTTTTTCATACGCCATTTTCATGATTACTTCCAGCTCCCTTCCTCGACATACTCAGAAAGCGCATAGGTTTTGCCGTCTGCGGTGACGGTCTGCGCTGCAAGATCGACCTCGGTCACGGCGCCGTTTTCATAAGTCGTGGTGATGACGTCGCCCTCCCGCACGTAGCCGGTGATCTGCTGGTCACCCAGTCCGGCGGTCACTGTCTTGGCGAACGCATAGGACTGGGCGGCGTTGTCCTTCCAGTCGTCTGCGCCGGCGTAGTACAGTCCGTCCAGCACGGTGTCCTTCAGCTCGCTGGTCTCCCCGCCGATCATGTCATAGTGCAGGCTGCTGCCCGTTGCAATGGAGAGCAGCACGGTTTCCTCCGGTGTGGCGGAGGCGTTGACGGTGGTGGAGGCGTAGGGCTTCAGCCCGTGCATGACCATCTGATAGAACGGGATGTCCTCGTCAAACACATCGTAGCCGCTGGACTGAAGGGGCACATCGATCAGCTCCTGCACATAGGGGAGCGCATAGGCGTTTGCCGTATCCGCCAGCATGGCGATGTCTGCATCGGTGATCTGCTGGTAGGACCGGGTCAGGATCTCCTGTGCCTTGTCCCGGCAGATCTCCTTCTTGCCATAGTCGCCGTAGAGGGCAGAGGTCATGCTGCCCAGCGAAACTGCGGAGAGGTTTTTCTTGGTGAAGTTTCCGATGAGCTTCTCGTAGATCTCGGAGAACGCCGCCGGAGAGAGCAGCGAGAGGGGCTTCTCCGCACTGCTCTGGTTGCCGTACGCCAGATTGTACGGATAGATTCGGGCGTAAGAACCGGAGATGCGGACGGTGGTGTCCGTGAACGTGTAGTATCCGCTGCCGGAGGCAAAGGTCTGGTTGTCCACTGCCGGATAGATGGTAATGCCGTTCCTGCCGGCGTAGTCCATGAGGTCTTCCCAGTCGCCCTTGCCGCCCAGACAGCCGGCGGGCTTTGCCTTGAGATCCACCTTGTCGGTGATGCCGGCATTCGTCCAGTTGTAGTACTGTACCCGGATGTCCTCCGGCGAAACGCCGTCTGCGATCAGGTCAGTGAGGATGTCCTCCGCCTGCGCAAAGGTGGTGAGGGAGTTTTTCAGTGTCACGGGAATGCCCAGAATGGACTTCTCCTTTTCTGTTCCGCCGTAGAGGTTCAGGTACAGACCGGCATCGGCAGATGTCACGGTGGAGGTCACGCCCTGCTCCCCAGTGAGGTAGTTCCGGTAGGCGTTTGCCACGTCGCTGTAGTCCGGCGCATCCTCCGTTTCCAGCGGGTAGTACCGCAGCGCCACGGCATCCGTCTTGATGTCGCCGTCCTCAAAGACGGTGAGGGCGGTGGAGTTGTCCCCCGACATATCGTAGGAGTCGGAGTCCCGCAGGGTGAAGTCAAATCCGCAGACGTTATAGCTGCTCTTGGACTGTCCGCTGACGCTGGCGGTGAGCCTGGCGTTGGAGTCGCCCTCGGTGCACACCACCATCATGGCGCTGTCGCTGTTGACAATGCCGTACATGGGCAGGTACACCTGCTCCGTCACAGCGGGCTGCTGGAGGGGCACGGCGGTCAGGTCGGTGCCGTAGACATAGCCGGTATAGCTCTTGGCGCTGGTCTTGCCGTTGTTATAGCGGATCAGCGCACCGCTGCCGTCGGGAATGACGAAGTAGCCGTCCTCCTGATCGGAGGCTGCGCCGAAGCTGCTCATAAGGGAGAGGGAGGTGACCAGCTTGCCGGTCTGGGAGGTGTCCTCCTCGATCTCGTCTGTTTCAATGCGTGCTTCCAGGTAGTCATCCTCCAGCGTGTAGGTCACGGGAATGGTGATGCCCGCCTTGTGGAAGCGATAGGTGATCTTCACGCCGTCGCCGGTGTCCTTGACCTTGACCTTGCCGTCGCCGGTGGAGCGGAGCGTGGTGGTGCTTCTCGCATCCGGTTCGCCGTAGACCATGCGCAGGGAGGAGGAGAGGTCATTCACGATGGTGTTGGTGGCACGCTTATCGTGTCCCACGTTCTCCGGCGTAGACCACCACATTTTTTCCGCTGTCTTGTCGTACAGTCCGATGACTGCACGGTCATCGTCCACATACAGCGCCAGCCGATCGTTCTCGGTGACAAACCGTGCCGAGGAGATCACGGCATCGCAGGTATCGGAGAGCACCACCTGCCAGCCGTCTTCGTTGGTGTAGGTGACCTGGCCGTCCTTTGCCTTGCCGTCGGAGGTATAGCTGCGCTCCACCTCGTCGTAGTCCTTGCTGTACAGCTCCAGCGTCTTGTGATCTCTGGACTGGAAGAGCAGTTCGCTGTCCAGCAGGGAGACGATCTGGCGCACCTGAATGACCTTCTGGTAATCGGTGTCCATGTACACCAGCCAGCGTCCCTCCGGACTGAGGAAGATCACGAAGTCGCTGGTGTCGTCCTCCTCTTCCAGGGTGCAGACCACCTCGCCGGTTTCGTCGTCGATGCCGGCAAGCCCGATGTCGTCCAGCAGATCCACCACGTCCTCGTCGGAGATGGTGTCCTCATAGTCCTCCGGACGGCTGTAGAAGGTGATGCCGTCGCAGGCGTTCTTTTTCTCCATGTACCGGGTGACCTGCGCTGCTGTAATCGTAATTTCCTCCTGCGCCTCGGAGCGGGTCGCCTCCTCGGCGGTTTCCTCTCCGTCAGCCGGTTCGCCGTCCGCAACAGGCGTTTCCTCCGAGGTGTCGGAGATGAGGTCGATGTCCTCCTCGCCTTCCGCAGATGCCGGAAGCGCCGTTGCCGTCAGGCAGAGGCTCAGGGCGCACACGCCGGCGATCCATTTTTTCCAATTGTTCATTTGTCTTTCCACCGTCCTTTCTAGACTCTCACACGATAGGTGATTTCCGTGTAGACGGAAGAAACGAATACGTATACCTGCTGGAACAGTGCCACCAGCAGAACCACCAGAATCAGAATCATGAGCATTGCCACCACGGTGAGGATCAGCGCCAGAATCGTCTTACCGATGGAGTACTGGTGCACCGCCTTGATGGCGTTGAACATCAGGACGACTGACCAGACGGTGCTGATGACCGTGATGCAGGTGATGAAGATCGCCTCGTCCTGAATCAGCACGTGGGACAGGATCGTCCGGACGTAAAGCCCCACCACGTAGGGGATCAGGGAATAGGCACTATAGATATAGATGTTCTTTATGGTACCCTCGCCTTCCAGCAGGGTGCAGATCGACCAGTTGCCGATGACCCAGACCAGAAACAGCACAATGGTCTGGACGAGATACGGGACGATGCTGAACATCTTGGGATTGGTGACGGCGAACTGGTAGCCCACCAGATTGTCGTGCACGATCTCCGCCACGAACCAGAGCAGGACCACAATGCTGGCATACAGGACAGAACCGCCTTTTTTCCAGCGCAGGTCTTCGAAGCCCTCAAAGGGGTGGAACACACTGTGCTTGACCCATTGCTTTTGTGTGAGATCCATCATAGCAGCATCACTCCTCCTCTCCCTCATGCAGCATTTCCACGAGATTCCTGGGTTGGTTTTTCTTCTTCCTGACGCTCCGGATGTGGAGGAAGATCCACAGACCGATGAGCACCACAACCACGAGGATGACCCAGCCGAAGTTGCGGTTCAGCCACTCGGAGCGGTAGCCCTCGAACGCCTTGTCGTACAGATCACGGGACTGTGCCAGTTTCGCATATTTCATAGCGCCCTCATAGTCCCCCTCATTATAAAGGGCGGACGAGATGCCCACGTATGCCATCTGATAGTTGCCGTCCCGCTTCAGCACCTCCCGCCACGGCTGGAGCGCCTCGGCGTAGTAGCCGGCGTTATAGAGTCCCACTGCCTCGTGGACAATACCGCCGAACTCCGTTTCCGAGAAGATCGTGACGGTGTTCTTCATGGAGTCCGCCACGTAGATGTTCGTCCCCATGGTCTCCAGTGCGGACACCTTCATGGAGAAGCCGCCCAGCTGGTCGGAGGTGGAGCCGAGGATAAACAGCAGGTTGCCGTCCTCGTCGTACTGGAACACACGGCCGGTTTCCAGATCCAGACAGTTGATGCGTCCCTCGCCGTCGATGTCGATGTCCACCATCTTGGTGCTGTAGTCCTGATTGGTGTTGGAGTCGTAGACCGAATCCAGATCGCCAAAGGTCGCCTCCAGCGCAGAGAACAGGTTATAGCCGGCGGGGTTGACTTTCTTGACCCGATCCGCCTCGGAGGAGGAGGACTGGGTGACGGTGTAGATGAAGCCCTCATCGTCCACGTCAAAGTTGGTGATGCCCGCCGCCACGTTACGGGAGGAGTTGGCACGCATCTCGTCCGTGGCGATCATGTTCCAGAAGTAGTTCGCCACGACCTCTGCGGTAGCGTCCACGGAGTTGGCGCCGAAGTAGCCCTGGAACTCGCCCTCGCTGTTGAACATGGCTGCACCGTTGGTGATGTTGTTCAGCACCATGTAGATGTTGCCCGCCTTGTCCACCAGCACTTTCTGGGGCTTGAAGGTTTCGTTTTCATATAATGTGGAGTCCGGCCGTTTCAGTTCCATCTGCACGTTGCCGTCCTCATCGCACGCCAGCAGGCGGGAGTTTCCGGTGTCTGCGATGTAGATCAGACCCGTGTCCTCCGACACATACACGCCCTCGGGTGCTTTCAGTGTGGTTTCGCTGCCGTCCTCCAGCGTGAAGCGCTCCAGAATCCGGTTCACCTTGGTAAAGGTGCAGTCTGCCACAACAATGCGGTTGTTGCCGCTGTCTACAAGATAGAACTGGTCGTTCCAGTCACGAAAGAGATCCGAGGGGGTATGGAATGCCCCGCAGCCCAGATCCAGACCGCTGACGGAACGCTGTGCCTCATAGCCTGCCTGCGACGGCGTTGCCTCGCCCCAGCAATCGTAGTTATACACATGGTAGTGCTCCGCCGCAGAGACCGCAGGCGCACCCGCTGCGGTTGCCAGCATCAGACCGGAGAGCAGCGCAGCTGCCAGATATTTTGCCTTGTTCTGCAAGAATCCTCACCCTTTCTTAGAACCTGTCTTCACAAGCGTATACACGTGTCTTTTCGGCAAATTTTGCTGCATCCTGCGTGAAAAATACTTGCCGGGCGACAGCCCGCCTGCGTATTTTTGCCTTGTCTGCAACAAAATTATGCTCGAAAATCCACATATATTTCTTGTGAAGACAGGTTCTTAGTCCTTGATTCCGGAATGTGCCATGGTTTCGATGACCTGCCGCTGTGCCAGCATGAAGATGACGATAGGGGGCACCAGCATAAAGACAGCTGCCGCCATGGCGACGCCGGCACGGGCAAGGCCTGCCGAAGCTGCCTGCTGCACGACGGTGGGCAGGGTCTTCAGGGATTCCTGGAACACCAGCGTGCCGCCCTGAATGTTCCATGCCGCCTGGAACGAGAAGATGATGACGGTCATCAGCGCCGGCTTCTGGTTGGGCATGACGATCTGCCAGCAGATGCGGAAGATGCCTGCGCCGTCCACCTTTGCCGCTTCGATCATGGCATCCGGCACCTGCGTCATGGACTGGCGCATCAGGAACAGGTTCATGGGAGCGGCGATGGACGGGAAGATCAGTGCCATATAGGTATCGATCATGCCCAGCTTTGCCAGCACCATGTACTGCATGATATAGATGACGTTGCTCTGGTACAGCAGGGATACCACGATGATGGAATTGATCGCCTTGGCGCCGGGGAAGCGGATCTTCGCCAGACAGAACGCTGCCATGGAGGAGAAGATGACCTGTCCCAGCGTTACCACCACCGTGACAAAGACGCTGTTAAAGACATAGCGGGAGAACGGAACCCACAGATCGGAGCACAGGCGGAACATCGCACTGTAGTTGGAGAGTGTGGGATCAATGACGTAGAGCTTCGGCGGGAACACGAACAGCTCCTGCACCGGCTTCAGGGACATGACCACTGCCAGATACAGGGGCAGCGCCATGAATACCGCCAGAACCAGCAGAAAGATGAAAATCCCCACCGTTCCGCCGATCTTATGACCGGCACGCTTGGAGGACACCTTCAGGCGGGTGCCGTAGACTTTTTCTTTTTTTGCCATTGTTTCCGCACCCTCCTTTAGTCCATGTATTTGTTGAGCAGTCTGCCGATGAGTTTATTGAGCAGGTACATGACAAGAAACAGAATCATACAGATGGCAGATGCATAGCCCATTTCGTAGCGGATCCAGCCGTAGTCGTAGGCGTGGTTCATAATGGTGTGCGCCTTATAGTCCGTGCTGGGGAAGCCCACCAGATTCTGGGACACGGTGCCGGCGGTGAAGGAGCTGACGATCTGCATGACTGCCGCAAACATCAGCTGCGGCCCCATGGAGGGGATGGTGATGTAGATCAGTTCCTGCCAGCGGCTCTTGATGCCCTCGATGGCGCCCGCCTCGTACTGGGAGCGGTCGATGTTCTGGAAGCCGGCACGGAGCGCCAGGAAGCCGGCACCCAGGCTGATCCACATCTGCACGACGATGGTCACGCCAAGCACATAGTCCCCGTCGGTCAGCCACTGGATGGGGGAGCTGATGACGCCCAGATCCAGCAGGAACGAGTTGATGTAGCCGTAGGAGTCGCCGCTGAAGATCAGCTTCCACACCGTGTAGACATTTGCCATGGACGGTGCGTAGAAGATCAGAGTGAAGATCGTGCGGAGCTTGGGATGCAGCTCATTGATGAGCCACGCCAGCAGGAAGCACAGGATATAGCTGACGGGGCCGGTGAACAGAGCGAACACCAGCGTCACACGGATAGACTGGATGAAGATCTTGTCCGACAGAAACAGCGTGGTGTAGTTGGAAAGTCCCACGAACCTGGGCATCTGCACCATGTTGAAATCCGTAAAGCCCATGGGCAGGGACATCACAACGGGGACAATGGTAAATACGAGGAAAAACAGCATGAACGGTGCGATCATCAGATAGCTCGCTTTGTTCTGCTTCACCGCCAGCCACGTGAGCCGCCGGTTTTCCTGTCGGGTTCTTTTTCCAATTTCGGCAGTATCCAAGGGAACTCCCCCCTTCTTTAGGAATCTAGTCCGAGGTTCTTCCGCTTTCTTGCGATCTCCTCGTTGATATCTCGGTGATAGGTCATGAGCGTATCCCGCGGGTTCTTGTTGTTGTTGACCACTTCACGGAAGGCATTCATGATGTTTCGGGTGACAGAGTAGGAAGCCGGAATGATGGGGATCTCCTCCAGCTCGTCCATGGAGGTCAGGATGGTGTCCGCCTCCTCCGACGACCACGCCAGCTGGGTGAGCACCTCGGTGCTGGCGGTAGCGTAGCGTCCCATCTGTCCCAGCAGACCCTCGATCTGGGTGCCGTACTCCACCTGCACTTCGGCGGAGCAGAACCACTTGAGGAACGTCCACGCATTTTCCAGACCGTTCTGTTTCTCGCTCACCTTATTAAAGATGACGGCGCCGGTGTTGTTGGAGTTGACGGCGTGGGAAACGCTGCCGTCCTCCAGCTCCGTGCCGGGGATGGCTGCGAAGCCCCACAGCCCGCTGATCTCCGGTGCTGCCACAGACAGCTGGTTAAAGAAGGTGCAGTAGTCGGATACCACGATGGGATATTCGCCCGTCCGGAACCGGCTGAAGGCGTCATACTGCTGGTCGAAGTCGTACTTGGTATAGAAGTCCGTCCACATCTCGAAGGAGTCAATGGCAGCATTGGTATCAAAGGTAGTTTCGGTCTGTGCGTCATTATAATAGTTCTGTCCGCGCTGGAGCAGGAGGGACGCAAAGGTCAGACCGGATTCCGTTGCGGCGGAGATGGTCGCCTGATTGGCATCCGCAGCCACTGCCGGCAGCACCAGACCGGCGGACATATAGTTCCGCTGGAGCGCCGGCAACATGTCGATGAGATCTTCCCATGTCTCCGGCGCACTGGTGAAGCCCAGCTCGCTGAGCACGTCCTTGCGGTAGAACATCATCGCCCAGCTGCGGGTGAGGGGCAGACCGTAGGTGCCGCCCTCGTACTGGTAGGGCACCATAGCGGTGCGCTGGTACTGCTGCGTGATCTCCTCATAGCCGTCCATGGCAGACACGTCTGCCAGCAGTCCACGGGCTGCCAGATTGACGGGAAATTCACCGCCGAGGAACAGGGCAACGTCCGGTCCCTTGTCCGCCAGCGTCGCCTCGACAACGCCGCCGACGACCAGATTGACGGAGACGGGAATGTCATACTGCTGCTGGAACTCCGATTCCACCAGATCCTTGACGGCCTGTGCCTGATCCCGTCCCAGCGACACCCATACTTCAATGGCATCATCGCCGGTGGTGGCGGACAGGGAGCTGTAGTCCTCATCCCAGGAGGCGGTGAAGCGCTGGAAGCTATAGGAGAGGGACTTCCAGAAGCCCGCCTTGACGGAGGGGAAATCCTCGTCCGGCGAAGCCAGTTCCAGATAGTCCACTTCCAGCGGCTGGTCACAGTAGTCCCGCATCCACGAGGACAGGGATGTGATATCGTCCTTGATCTGGGAGAGGTAGCTGGGGATCTTCAGCGGCTCGTCCGCACACTTCTCCAGAATGATACGCATCTGTTCCAGAGAGGATGCCTCTGTGCCCTTGGAGTTTGCCAGGGATTCGATGTGTCCCTGAATCTCCTCCAGTTCGCCGGAGATGCGCCGGAATTCGCCCACCAGTTCCGGAAGCTTCTCGTGGACATAGTAGTCGGTGTACTTGTCCGGCTCCGGACCGGTGATCATGACGATCTTCCGGTAATAAGTGTTCAGATCCAGCACGATGGCATCCAGCTGGCGCATGGAGTCGCCGATCTCGCCGGGAATCGCCTCCATGGTGATGGTGTGGTCTTCGCCGGCGGTGAGGTAGACATACACTGCCTCGCCGTCTGCGTTCTCCACAGCGGTCATCCGGAAGTCCGTGTCATAGTAGAACTTCACCTGATCGAATTCCTCGCTGGGAACGCTGCCGTCAATGGAGATGCGGCGGTGGGGGGGGGAGGCGCGCCTTTGCTTCCTCGATGCCACCC
>OGOY01000903.1_pt1 | contig 34371 bp, 33 predicted proteins | sample 1552811 | NCBI WGS metagenome assembly OGOY01 (sample SAMEA2580132, study PRJEB22360) | human gut metagenome | biome: human gut; feature: human-associated habitat; material: faeces | place: Denmark | collected 2008/2010 | reverse complement strand
GAGGGCACGTGCCCTCTAAGAACACCTCGCCAACTGCGCTCAGTTGGATCAGCCTTATTTGGGACAGTTTCTTTCAATCTTTCTGTTTTCGCACGATGATTTTTGTTTTTGGCGCATCGGATATAGACACCACAATTTTTTTCCCCGTCCCATATTTCCATAGATTTTTTCACGGGAAATCTATTGCTATTTTCCCCAAAGCGTGCTATACTATTCTCAATTTCAAGCGTGCCCTTTTCGGCACCGGAACGGAGGTTTTTTATGAAGCGTTACGAGGACACCTCGCTCTCGGCACAGGAGCGTGCAGAGGCGCTGGTCGATGAGATGACCGTCGAGGAGATGGTGGGACAACTGAAATACGATGCGGACGCCATTCCACGGCTTGGCATTCCGGCATACAACTGGTGGAACGAGGGGCTGCACGGGCTGGCACGTGCCGGCACGGCGACCATGTTCCCCCAGGCGATCGGACTGGCTGCCATGTTCGACACCGCATCCACACAGCAGGCGGCAGACATCACATCCACCGAGGCACGTGCCAAATATGCGGAGGAATCCAGGCACGGCGACCGGGACATTTACAAGGGGCTGACCCTCTGGTCGCCCAACATCAACATCTTCCGTGACCCCCGCTGGGGCAGAGGGCACGAGACTTTCGGCGAAGACCCGTTCCTCACTGCGGAGCTGGGCAAGGCATACGTCCACGGGTTGCAGGGGGACGACGAACACGTGCTGAAAACAGCCGCCTGCGCCAAGCATTTCGCCGTGCACAGCGGGCCGGAGTCCCTGCGCCATTCCTTTGATGCGACAGCGTCCCCCAAGGATCTGGAGGAAACCTATCTGCCGGCATTCGAGGCGCTGGTGAAAGACGCCCACGTGGAGAGCGTCATGGGCGCTTATAACCGTGTCAACGGCGAGGCATCCTGCGCCAGCAGCTTCCTCATGGGCAAGCTGAAGGAATGGGGCTTCGACGGCTATTTCGTATCCGACTGCTGGGCAATCCGGGATTTCCACGAGAACCATCATCTCACCGAAACGCCGGAGGAGTCCGCCGCACTCGCCATTCGCTCCGGCTGCGACCTGAACTGCGGCTGTACCTATCAGCGTCTGCTGCGGGCGCTGAATCAGGGACTGATCTCGCCGGAGGAGATTCGCACCGCCTGCGTCCACGTCATGCGGACACGCATCCGGCTGGGCATGTTCGACCAGCACACCCCCTACGACAGCATCCCCTATGAAGTGGTTTCGTGCCGGACGCACAAGGACGTTTCCCTGCACTGTGCGGAGCAGTCTATGGTGCTGCTGAAAAACAGCGGCGTGCTGCCCCTGAAGCGGGATGCCCTGCGCACCATCGCCGTCATCGGGCCCAACAGCGACAGCCGTGCGGCGCTGGAGGGAAACTACTGCGGCACTGCCGACCGGTACGTGACATTTCTGGAGGGCATCGAGGATGCATTCCCCGGCAGAGTGCTCTACAGCGAGGGCTGCCACCTCTATCAGGACCGGGTGTCCAATCTGGCGCTGGCGGGGGACCGCTACGCCGAGGCAGTGACTGCCGCAGAGCATGCGGATTCTGTCGTGCTGTGTCTGGGACTGGACGCCACACTGGAGGGAGAAGAGGGCGACACCGGCAACGAGTTCTCCTCCGGCGACAAGAAAGACCTGCGCCTGCCGGAATCCCAGCGCATCCTGCTGGACAAGATCCGGCAAACCGGCAAACCGCTGATCGTGGTGGTCGCTGCCGGAAGCGCCATCACGCTGGACACCGAGCCGGATGCGCTCATCCATGCATGGTACCCCGGTTCGGAGGGCGGCAAAGCGCTGGCAGAAATTTTGTTCGGGGAGATCTCGCCCTCCGGCAAGCTGCCCGTGACATTCTACGAGAGCGCCGATGCGCTGCCGGATTTCACCGACTACCGCATGCAGGGGAGAACCTACCGCTATACCCGTGACAACGTGCGCTATCCCTTTGGCTACGGGCTGACCTACGGCAAGATCGTCTGCACCGGTGTGACCTACGCTGACGGCGTGGCAGAAGTCACCGTGGAGAATGCGGGCGCATGGGACACCGGCGACGTGGTACAGCTCTACCTCAAGGACACCTGCCCGCAGGCAACGCCGTTCCCCAGTCTGTGCGGATTCCAGCGCATCTTCCTCAAGGCAGGGGAGCGCAAGGTCTATCGCATTGCCGTGCCGGAGCGTGCGTTCACGGCGGTGGATGCAGACGGCACACGCAAGCAGTTCGGCAGCGCATTCACCCTGTACGCCGGCACCTGCCAGCCCGACGAAAAGAGTCAGACCCTCTCCGGAACTTCCTGCGTTTCCTGTGAGATCGTCAGATAACCCCGACATAATTTCATTCTGAGAAAGCCTCACCCGGATGTTTCACGTGAAACATCTGAGTGGGGCTTTTTGTTTCACGTGAAACATTTTGGAAAAACAGGCACAAAAAGTATTGTGCAGAAACAGAACGATTTCAGAACCGTTGCCTTATAAGGCTGCTCCAGCTGAGCGCAGCTGGCGAGGTGTTCTTAGAGGGCACAGGTCGAAGGTGGTTGAGAAAAGCGACAGCTTTTCGAGGGCGGAGCGAACAAGACCGCTCCGCCCTTGTGTGCCGCTTGCTGTTATGTGTGATTTTGAAAACATTCCGGCGGAATGTTTTCAACGGGATGTGCCTTGACATAAACCTGCGGACACGGCACGCCGTGTCCCTACAAAATTGCAAAAGCAGATAACAAAAAGTATCGTGCTAAAACAAAAAGATAGGGGGAAATATGGCTCCCCTGAAAGGGGAGCTGGCAGTGCGCAGCACTGACTGAGGGGTCACCACAAATGCCAAATACACATATGCTAAAACATTGTACAAAAGATTCTACTTAGAGACCTCTCCACCGCCTATCGGCGGTCCCCCTCCCCTTTCAGGGGAGGCTAATTCTCTTGTTCTTTCCCTTTATATAAAACTTACGGACACGGCACGCCGTGTCCCTACAAAGTGTACGGAACCTCTCGCCAACTGCGCTCAGTTGGATCAGCCTTATGGGGCAACGATTCCGTTTCTTTTCGTTTCTGCACGATACTTTTTGTAGAATGTTTCACGTGAAACATGTTCCCGACGCAACGCCGATTTTTGAACCACGCTCATTTCCTGCCGTATCCCATGATGTATGATAGGGATGTACCCGAAAGGAGGTGACATAATGTTTCAGAAAAAAATGGCGGCTGCCTTTGACAGTGCACGCACCTTTTTCACCACTGCCTGCGGGCGGATGCACGGGAGCGGTCAGCCGGAGGGCATCTCTGCTCTGGAAAACAGACTCATGCAGTTTTGCAGCCGCAGACAGCCCCTACGCATCTACGCCGACACATGCAGCCTGCTGTGTGCAGACGGCGAGGCGTTTCTGACGGCAGCGGAACGGGTGCTGCCGCAGTATCAGGCGCAGCTGCTGATTTTCCAGTCCGTTCTGGCAGAGCTGGAAAGCGTGGGACAGAAAACGCCGGCGCAGCGGCAGAACTGCCAGCGGGTTCTGGCAAGGCTTCAGTCGCTGGAGCGTGCCGGCGTGGTGCGGGTGTGCATCGGGCGCAGCGCAGGCTTCTCCGATCCCAACTTCATCAGCGATTTTGTGCAGGACATGCTGACTTCCAACGTGCTGCTGATCTCGCAGGACAACGGACTGGGCACGACTGCCGCACGGCTCCGTGACTTTCTCCGCCCCTGCATCCAGACCGAGTATCAGATCTTCTCCTGCCGCCTGAACCGTGGCGCACTGGAGGAGGTACAGGACAGCGGCGCAGCTGCACAGGCACCGCAGAAGTCCCCGCAGCCCCGGCGTGCGCCCATTCCGGCAGCAGCACCGCCGGACTTGAAATGGCCCCGGCGGGAGAGCGGATTCTCCTGCACCCCCTATTCCAAGTGCAATGATGTACATTTCTACCCAAACTAAGCGCTTGTTTCGCATCTTTTTTCGCACGTCTTTTCGGCAGATTTTGCCGGTGACTGCGTCAAAAACCCTTGCCATACGGAAGTATGCCTGCGGATTTTTTCCTTGGCACCGACAAAATCATGCTCGAAAATCCGCACACAAAAAGACACCAAACAAGCTCTAAGCGGGAACATTTTTGAACTGCACCGTTTTCCGCTCTGACCGATCTGGTATCATAAGATTGTTCCAAAATGATGGGAACACACACAAAATCCAAACCGCCCGATTCCTATTAGGAATTTCGGGAAATCAACAAAGGAGTATCAAAATGGCTACTTTTTATCACAACGGAACCAACTACGCACCGGCACCCCAGCGGCAGACTGCCAGCATCAGCAGCGTCCTCTCCATGAAGGGACTGGCGTTTGACATCAGCGCTCAGGGGTACAAGCTCTCGAAAAACGGCAAGCGTCCCGACAAGAACACCCCGCTGGCAAACACCCTGTCCTACAACTACGGCGCACGGGAATATGTCTTCCAGCTGCTGCGGAAGATCGCCAGCACCACCAACCACGCCGGCATCATCGACTTTGACGACGTCCGCAGAAATGCCGGCATGACCCCCAGCAGCCTGACCACCATGCTGAACGAAATGCGGAATCAGGGGCTGCTCTGCTCCGCCAACGCCTATGTGGTGGGCATGTACGTCACCCTGAACCCCGGCGCTGACACCTTCCTCCAGAAAACCATGCACGTTCTGCACGTGGTCAGCTACCTGAACAGCCGCTACGGCAACAGCATCGACGAGATCTACTACGACTGCCATCTGACGGACAAGAACACCGGCAAGAAGTACGTCCTCGATGTCATCTACCGCATTGGCGGACACGTCTACTTCATCAACACGGCGATGAACCAGAATCTGGTAAATATGCCTAACATGATGGAGCGTCTCACCACCAACGCCGACCGCATCCGCTCCAACTATTCTGTGGTAGTTTCGCCCAGCGTCAACGGCGGTATGGTGCGTATGCTGCTGAACCGGCTGACCGGCGACAAGGCCAGCGCAGTGACCGTCGTGCCCTACGATAAGCTGGGCATGCTCTGCAAGTAAGAGCCGTTTGCGGGAGTCCGCCCAAACTTTTTCGGCGGATTCCCCAAGAAATAGAAAAAACAAAACCGCACAAAGCCCGCCGCCCCGCTTTGTACGGTTTTGCTGAAATTTTGTTTTTTTATGAGAAAACTTGCATCGCATGGAAAAACATACTATACTATTGATACGACATTCACCCTATGCGTCTGTCCTGTGTCCGAACACACGTCCGGATGCAGGCAGGTGCGCCGTAACGAAAGGAAGTTTTTTCATGATACAGGCACAGGACATCAAAGCGATTTTCGCACAGATTCCGGCAGGAACAACGCTGACCGTCCAGCAGATTCAGGATCTTGTCAAGAACTCCTATCCGCTGTCTCCGGCAGACTGGGAACCGTATACGGAGACCAGAAACACCAGCTATACAAAGTGGCAGCATCAGGTGCAGAGCGTTCTGGCAGAGCTGAAACGGAACGGCATCGCCGCACATAACGAGGCAACGCACAGCTATACGTTCTAACCGCCACTAATCCCATAAAATCATCCATTGCCCCGCCGAATCGGAAGCCTCCTGCCGATTCGGCGGGGCTTTTTGTGTGTGAAAATGGCGGAGGAGTGACTGCGACGGACACGGCACGCCGTGTTCCTACAGAATACAAAAAGCATCGTGCAGGAACAAAAAGAACCGGAGCCGTTGGACTCGTCAAGCTGCTCCAGCTGAGCGCAGCTGGCGAGGTGTTCTTAGAGGGCACGTGCCCTCTAAGTCGCTGTCCGCAGACAGCGAAATTCCCTGCGCCATGCTTCTGGCGCACGGGGAAGGTGGGTGAGAAAATCGACAGCTTTTCGAGGGCGGAGCGAACAAGACCGCTCCGCCCTGTGTGCCGTTTGCTGTTACGTGATTTTGAAAACGTTCCGGTGGAACGTTTTCAACGGCATTTCCCCTTTCTGAAACCGGCGGACACGGCACGCCGTGTCCCTACAAAGCCAAAGCGCACAGAACACCTCGCCAACTGCGCTCAGTTGGATCAGCCTTATGGGGCAACAGTTCTGAAATTGTTTTGTTCCTGCACGATGCGTTTTGTAATTGTTCCTACTCTGATGTGTCCTGCGACGCACTTTTTTGAACCTCCCCATTTTCCCGCCGGTATTCTTTGGTACAATATACTTGTTCCCAATCGAGGGAACCACGCAGAGCCCTGAAACATCGTTTCAGGCAAAACCGCAAGCGTCTGTTTCGCACGGAACACAGATGCGGAACAAACGCTCCGTCACGGCGCAAAGCCGGAAAGGAGAAGTTACTTATGGTAACTGTTATTGTCATTCTCATCGTCCTGGCACTGATTGCAGCAATTGCATTCCTCGTGTCTGACAAGGTGAAAGATCTCTTTCACCTCGGCGGAAAAAACAGCAGCACTTCCTACGGAACACACCGGGAACCGAGCCGGATCCAGAAAAAAATTCTGACTGACGGCGGAAAAGACAGTGATTGCCGTGTTCCTCAGCCCAAGAAGCCCTCTCACGAAAGAAAGGAGTCTTAACATGAACGTTGAAAAAATCCTCAGATACGCCACCATTCTGTCCGACAGCAGTTCTGTCCCGCAGAAGTTCCCCTTCGTCGATGTGCCGGCGGAGCGCATTCTGGAGGCAAGCTCCAGCAAGCTGCAGCCGTTTCTGGAAACGGTATTCCAAATCCTCGCCAGCAGCCACTGCATCGTGGTCACAGAAAACCGCCCTGTGGCGGAATTTCTGCTGGCAATGAATCAGACCCAGTCGGAGGCCGACCACAAGGTGGGCGTGTTCTGCGGCGGCAAGCTGGAGGCGGAGGCGATCTCCGAGAGCATTGCGCTGGCGGAGAATACCTTTGTCACCGCAGACGGCACCACCTATCTGCTGGACCAGTTCCTGTGCGAGCATATGTATGCAGCGGAGAACGGACGCATTCTGTGCGTGGATACCACCAGCTGCTCTGTAACGGGCGAACCCCTCTACCGGAAGCTGGAACAGGACGGCGAGCCGTGCGGCACACTCCTGCCGGAAGCCTTCCACGCCCAGAACCTGCTGGGCACGCTGGCATCTGTCCAGCACAAGCTGACCACGGCACAGCAGGTACAGCTGGCGCTGGGTCTGCTGGACTGGGAGGGACACGAATACCTCGACCCCGACCGGGTGCTGCTGTTCCACGGAACCGGCACGCCGGAGGTGACCTTTGCCGCCGCCAAGGGCGACACGGCCATCTCCAGCGATTTTATCATCCCATGGGCAGCTTTCACCGGCACCTCCCTGGATCACGTTCAGGACCCCGTGGAGACCATCGCAGACGATGCCGGCAAAGTACCCTCCAGCCTGCTGGAGGACGCTGCCATCGTCTATCACAGCGTCCTGTACCCCAACACCAGCACAGGACTGGAACACGTCGATTCCGCAATGCTGACCCGACGCACACTGGAACGTCTGGCATGCATCTATCCGTGCGTTTGAAAGGAGCTTTCTTATGAAATTGACACACAGCACATCTGCCGTAACCGGCAGCCATATTCCTACCATCCATGTAACCGCACAGTCCATGGCGGGACAGTATCACGCAGTCCGTTCTCAGGACAACGAGGACTCCATCATCAAATTCGAAAACGACAGCATCATGGTGGTGGCCGTCAGCGACGGCTGCTCCGAAAGCGCCGGAGCAAAGGCGGCTTCTCAGGCAAGCTGTCAGGCTTCCGTGAAGTTCGCCAAGACCAGAGATGTCTGGAGCACCGACGACAACACCCTGAAGTCGGCGTTCCTGAGCGTGATCGATGATGTATACATGGACACCAAGCTGCCCTATAACCTGCTGAAGGCAACCCTGCTCCTGCTGGTGGTGAGCAAGATCACCGGCGACTATGTGGGCATCTCCATCGGGGACTGCAGCGCTTTGGTTCTCGATGAAAACCTGAACAAGCCGGAGGTGCTGCTGAAGCCGTACAATCCATTCATGCAGGCCACGAGAACCGTATTTGCCAATAATAAAGATGCGGATGCGCTCATGGCCATTGTGCGTGGCAGAGTGCAGGACAAGGCGGGCTTTGTGCTGTTCACAGACGGCGCAAAGGCGCTGCTGGAGGATACCTACGAAGAGGAGGTCAAGAAGCTGGTGGGGCTCACCGCCATCAACGCCGGAGAAGCGGCACAGACCGAGGCGGACGTGCTCGTCAATACGTTCCAGCAGGGGGGACACGATGACGTATCCATCATCGCTGTAGGGCTGGAAAATCCCAACACCGTGCGCATTGCGTCGACGCTGTATCAGCCGAAGCAGGAAAAAGCGCCCGAAAGCGAGCCCACGCCTGCACCCATCCCCATGGAGATGGAGGCAGAGAAAACGGAGGAGATGCCTGCAGCGGAGAAGCCGGAAAACCCCGCCATGCCCGCTGCGGAACCGGCACAGGAGTTCACCGCCGAGGAGCTGCTGAAAAACGGCATCATCCAGCGCCCCAGCGAGTTCTTCGTCCAGATCAGTCCGTTCCTGCAAAACGGCCTGATGACCTACAGAGCCGTAACCGGTGCGTTCCAGTTCTGCGACCTCAGCGGTCAGTCGTAAAGGAGGCGGAACCATGAGCAAGATCAGCTATGTCCAATATCTGCGGGAGGTGTACCCCGGCAAGTCTGAGTACCAGAACATGCTGCCCGCCGGCAACCCCTACGGCGACAATTACGGCGACATCCATATCCCCGGCCGTGCCAGCATCAGCGGCTACAGCTGCCACGGTCTGCTGGGATTCGGGGGATTCGCCACGGTCTACGATGTCACCGAAAGACCGCACGGTCTGGAAGCGCTTATCTACCGGAAGCGCCCGCACTACGCCTGCAAGATCGCAGACCTTTCTCACGCAAGCATCAACGGAGGGAATCCGGTGACCGCAGCGGAAAACTTCCTGCGGGAGATCGAACTTTACTATGCCATGAAGCGCAGCCGGGTGGCCGGCGTGCTGCCTCTGAAAGCGCACACGCCCATCCCTGAGATTCAGCGTGCCATCCGGGAGGCCCGCAAAAATCCCCGCCATACCACCAATATCAGACTCATGATGCTCACGCCGGTGGGGCTGTCCTATCAGACGTATCTGGCGAGTCTGGTGGAAAGCGGAAAGATTCGCCGGCTCACCGTACAGCAGGCGTGCGCCATGTTTCTCGATATTGCCGAGGCAATTCTCCAGCTCCACAAGAATGGAATCCTCCACCGGGATCTGAAGCCGGACAACATCTATCTCTATCCAGATCAGAACGCTCTGCGGGCATGCCTTGCGGACTTCAATGTCTCCCGGGCAGTACAGATTCAAAAGGGAATGCGGGGGCTCACCCAGATCTCCTACAGTGGAACGGCAGCCTATGCGTCGCCGTATCTGAAAACACACAACGTGGCAGATCTCCCACGGGAGATTGCCCTGCGGCTGGACACCTACTCCCTCGGAGTCATCTGCTACACCATCCTCAACAATCAGAAGATCTCTGTCGACTTGAACGGCAGACTGAAAGAGCCGCAGTACAGCCCCAGCAGGGATCTGTCGAAGCTGGTACTGGAGATGATGGAGCCGGACCCCCACAGGGCACTGTCCATGGAGGAAGTGGTGCGGACGCTGTACAAAATCCTCCTGTCAGCACCCCGTCCGGCTGCTGTCCCGGTCGGTTATGATTTCAGAGGCAGACGATAAAAAGAAAAAACAGAACCCAGACCACTCAGGGACACCATGCACGGTGTCCCTGTTTCTTTTGTGGTTAGCGCCTGTTCCGTTTTTTTGAACCTCCCTGTATTTTCCGGCATCTCGCCGTGGTATAATAATAACAGAAACAATGGACTAACCGGAAATCCGCCCCAAGCGGATTTCCCCGCCAAAAGAAAGGAACTTTTTATGAAAAACATCACAAATCTGCAAAAGGACACCGGGTACACTCCTGCAACTCAGGAGACGGACAGCGAGCACGTGCTTTCCCCGCAGGATAAGCAATTGATCGAATTTCAATGCATTTATGATAGCATATTGCGGTGCATGCATTCCCCGCAGGATATGCAATTGATCGAACTCGCCAACGGCTACTACCACTACAGACAGCAGGAAAATCTGGTAGAACAGACAGACAACAGCTATGCGGTTCCTATCGAGAAAATCCAGCGGATCGAATTCACCAGTTATGCTATGGAACACGCCACCAGCCAGGAAAAAGCCGTCATCAGCCTGGATCCGGCATTCTTCGACAAGCTGAAAGATACCTATACGCAGGCATATATCCTGTACATGAACGGCATCGACAAGAAGGTCAAGCACCGTGAATGCGAGTATCTCAAGAAACTGTACTTCCGGAGTACGGAGGCTGCCAATCGGCTTCGCACTGCTATGAAGGCCTGCGAGGAAACAGAAGATGCGCTCCGAAACAGCAGCGGCGGAAAGACGCTGATTGAATCCATTGTACTGTGCCGGCTCATGATCGCCAAGCTGGAAATGCGTATTCTGGAAAACGCTGATAACCTCGAACGCTATATTCGGGATTCCGGTGCGGAGGGAAGAGCCTGGTACGAGGCGCTGAAATCCATGGAAGAGGAGAGCGAAGAGATGCACGGCGAATAATTTTCCCCTTCCCCAGACGGGCGGTGTCCTCTATGCACAGAGGGCGCTGCCCGTTTTTTTGAACTCCCTGTATTTTCCGGCACCTCGCCGTGGTATACTAAATTCAGAAACAAAGGGACACACGAAAGGAGGTGCAGACCATATGAAAAGACTGCTTTGTTTCGTCGCCAGCGTTGTCCTTGCCGGATACGGCTGGTGCTACTACGAAAAAGAGGGAATCCACGCTGATGCGATTCCCACGCCCCACGAATACCGTGTATTCGTACAGGAAAAGACCGCTTCCGCTGTGGAGCTGGTCACGGAAATCATTCAGGCAATGGACTAAAACCGGAAATCCGCACAAGCGGATCTCCCCGCCAAAAAGAAAGGAAAATTTTTATGAAAACAATCGTTCTCATTGTCATCGGTCTGCTGGTCATCACGCTGCTGATTCTGGCGTTTTGCAAGAAAAAGACCAAAACGGACACGGGTCTGCAGTCGGTAACCGCATACAATCCCACAAGCCGGGAGTATGACTACAGACAGCGGGAAAACCTGGTGGAACAGAGTGACACCAAATACACCGTCCCCACGCAGGAAGTGCAGCAGATCGAGCTCACCCGTTCTGCGGTGGAGCACGCCTCAAGCCGGGCAAAGGCGGTCATCCGCATCAATCAGGCGTTCTTTAACAAACTGAAGAACACCTACGCACAGGCTTACATCCTGTACATGAACGGCAACGCTGCAAATGCCAAGCGCCGTGAATACCGGTATCTGAAGAGCCTCTATTACCGCAGTGTGGAGGCCGGCGCACGGCTCCACGCCGCCGAGAAGGAGTGCCAGCAGGCAGTGGCAGCGCTCCAGCGCAGCAGCAGCGGTGAAAGTGCGCTGATCAAGTCCGTCGGACAGTGCCAGTCCATGATCGCCAAGCTGCGAATCAGCGTCTGGAACAACACCCACACACTCAAGCTCTACATCCGCAATTCCGGTCCGGAGGGAAGAGCCTGGTACAATGCCCTGGAAAAGAAGCACAAGGAAAAATACGGCAAGTAATCCACCTGCCACAGATTCCCACAGACGGACGGTGTCCTCCATGTACGGAGGGCGCTGCCCGTTTTTTTGAACCCGCCGGATTTTGGCGGCATTGCAGCGTGGTACAATAGAGAGGAAAGGAGGTCACACCAGAACAACGAGCCGGCAGGCTCTCACAGCCAGACCAAAGGTCCGGCACAACAGCAACGGCAGCCCGCACACAGGGCTGCCGCAACAGAACGAAAGGAGAATCAACCAACATGCTTCACGGCAAACTTCAAAACGTCGCAGAGCAGAGAGCCCTCCTCTACGGGCTCTCCGCCATTGGCGTAACGGTGCTGCTGTCGCTTCACACATTTGTGACGTCGACCCTGTCTCACGTCCCCTCTGCGATGCTTGGCTTCTTGCTGAATACACTGGCAGTCGTTCTGACTGTAGTATTCGCAGCGAAAAAACGAACCCCCATGGCACTTCATAGTGCCGTCTTTATGGCTGTGCTGCTTCTGGGCAGTAACGCTACCGTTCTGATCTCCACGTACAACATCGGCAGCGAGGTGGGCAATCTGGGGCTTTGGATGGGCATCAGATCCTGCGGAATGCTGCTTCTGGCAGCGGTCACATGGGTTGGAATCTCCCTTCTGGAGCGCTGGCAGGAGGAAGGGAAGCAACTTCCGCTGCTGCTGCTCTGGGCGGCAGACATCGTGTCCTGTCTGATGGCAATGTTCCTCTCCCGTGGAAACACCGCCTCCGTCTTCGGCATCCTCATCGGGCTGCCCATGGCAATTCTGGCGATTCTCACCATGTGTACGGGCTTTCAGGCGGACGGCGCACGGAAAATCGTCAGCGTTGTCCTGTGCGCACTGATCTGCCTGACACTGGTGGTCAAACACGAGACCGGCATTCCGGCACTGCTGTATGCTGCTTTCTTTGTGTGGTACACCCTTTTTTACCCCCGCAGGAATCGCCATAAGAAGTGGATTGCCCTGCTCCTGGCGGCAGTTCCGGCAGGCGGTATCGGCATTCTGTGGCTGGCGAATTCGCTCTTTGAGAAGAGCGGCATCAGCTTTCTGGCAGACCTGGCGGGCAAATTTTCCATCCGTGCCGGCATGACCTATCAAATTGAGAGCGGTCTGAAGTCGCTGACAAAGGCAGGGCTGTTCGGCAGCTACCGGGCGAGCCACATCCCGGAATGGCAGACAGACATGATTCTCGTGTCCGACACCCATTATCTTGGCTGGGGATTCCTCTTTTTGATGCTGCTGGTGACGCTGCTGTTTGTCATCTTTAGCAGCAGGGAGCTGATGAACGCCTCCTCGGAGCTGCACAACTACTTCCGCAGCATGGCGCTCTGTTTCGTGGGCGTGACCATGCTCTATAACCTGCTGGCAATCACCGGCATTCTGCCCATTCTTGGAGTGCAGCCATTTTTCACCAGCAGCATCAGTCTTTCGTATCTGGGAGCCTCCGGCATCCTGCTGGGCTTCCTGACCTATGACGGGGACTGCATGGAGAGTCTCGGCACCCATTTCAAATTTGGAAGGAGATAAGATACATGAGATACGCCAAGAGAAACCTCCGCATTGTGGGGATCGGGACAGCAATTTTCCTTGCCGCCGCAGTGATTTCGCTGTCCAGCCACGCCAAGAGCCTCCGCCCGGTCATTCAGGCGGAGGAGCAGAACGGTTCGGCGCTGGAAGCCGTGCTGGGGAACGACATCCTGCCCAATACCGCCTACGACTGGGGCAGTGTGTACACCCTGAACGACGGCACAGACATCGCCCAGAAGTACGTCAACGAGGAGAGCGGCTTCACCGTCTATGGCGGTGCGGAGGGTTATCAGGTGCTGGGTTCGGACACCGGCGGAGGACTGGTGCAGGGGATGGGGAACATCCTGCTGTCCAGTGTTGCCAAAGCGAACCGGCTCGCACGGACCGGGGACAGCATCGTCACCACGCTGCACAGCAGCGCCATGGCAGCGGCAAACGAGGCGCTTGCGGAGTACGGCAACGACGTACAGGCAGGCATCTGCGTCGTCCTGCGGGACGGTGCGGTGCTGGTAGACGCCGGAAACAACGTCCTCAGCTCGCCGGCAGATGTCTACCTGGGCATCTCTGAGCAGACGGACAGCTTCGTGAACTACAACGCCAGCGCCATGGCAAAGGGCAGCGTTTTCAAAGCCATCACCGCAAGAACACTGCTGGAGTATGACGGCGACCTGCCCGAGGACTACTCCCTGTACAACGACAGCTTCGAGGATCTGTCCGACATCACCCTGAACAACGGCAAGACCATTCAGAACTGGGATTACAACATAGCCGGAGATTACGGCAGCGATCTGGGGAACGGACAGTACAGCCGGCTGGTGAGCCTGTCCGAGGCGCTGCAATTCAGCTCTAACACCTACTTCGTCCGCCATGCCCTCCAGCTGCCGGACTGCTACGACAAGCTCCGCTCGCTGTTCGGGCTGGACAAGTCCCTCACCACGGAGATCAATTCATTGGACGGCATCGAAACCGCAGACGAGCGCCAGCCCTATCTGTACTTCGGACAGGATGCGTATTTGTCCAGCATCCGGCTCTGCCAGCTCTACAACTACGCATTCTCCGGAGAGTTCTACGTTCCGTTCTATATTGCCAGCGTCATTCAACCGGACGGAGAGAAGATCTACACAGCCGACCCCCAGCCAAAGGAAGCGTACCGCATGGACATCACGCCGGAGGATGACATTCTGGCGGGCGGTCTGGCGGACTGCTTCGATGCCTACACCAACGGCAAATACACCGCGCTGTCCGGCTCCGGCAGGATCCTGTGCAAATCCGGAACGGCAGAGCTGGACGACGAAAACGGCCGCGAGAACCGCACCATGATGATGACCATCCTCAGCGAGGACCGGACACAGGTGCTGGCGAGCTGCTGTATGATCGTGTGCAGCGCTCCGAAGGACAGCGTCTACAACAATGTCATGATCGAGAAGCTGCTGCAAGTGGCTTCCGCAGCTGGAATCCTATAAGAAGGCTTACCAAAAGAAAGGAGAACTTTACCATGACCAAAAAGAAACTGGCAGGCATTCTGATCTGCATTGCAATTGCAATGCTGGGAGTGCTGCTGCTTCTCATGCAGAAGCATAGCAGCGACAGCGCCAAGCAGCCGGCGGACAAGGGCAGCTACAGCTACTACTACGCCGAGCCGGACGCTGCCAATGCGGAGTCCACCACAGAGGCGGATGACGCCATTCCCTTTTACCAGAACGTCAAATAAAACAAAACGGACGGGTGCCTCTCCAGAAATTCTGGGAGGGCATCCGCCCGTGTGTTTTTTCAGATGGAATGTTTCACGTGAAACATGTTTGGGGGTTCGAACCCTCAGTCAGCCGTTACACCGCCACCCGCTGGGTACAGGCGAGAAGCTGCCGGAATACGGCTTCCGACAGGGCACGGTGGCCGTCCTCGTTCATGTGCTCCCGATCCTCCAGCGAGGGAAACGCCACGTCCGATGCCGCCAGAAACCGGCAGCCCTCCTCCGCAGCCACGCTGGCATATGCCGCTTTCAGACGGTGGGAGAGGGCAACGGAGTCCTCGTTGAACTCGCCGTCAAACTGCGCCACGCCATGTCCCAGCACGATAGGGGACACCACCAGAATTTCCGGCACGCCGGCATGCTTTGCCTGCCGTACCAGCTGGCGCACGCCCTCGGCGATCTGCTCCGCAGAGGCGTGGAAGCACGTCTTGCAGTCGTTTGTGCCCAGCATGATGACTACGCCCGCCAGCGGATTGTGGCTCTCCAGCAGCAGCGGAAAAGCGTCCAGACCGCAGCGGTTTTTCCGGTACCAGTCGTGGAACTGGGTGGTTCTCCCGCAGAGTCCCTCTTCGATGACCCGCTTTCCAAACGGGCGGAGCAGATTGTCCAGAAGCCCCGTCCAGCGTGTCTGGTCGTCAAAACGGCTGTTATCCCGTGGGTTCAGACCCCACGTATTGGAATCGCCAAAGCAAAGAATCGACTGCATGTATTTTCCCTTCTCTCGGTTTAAGAGCTCGTGTTCATAGGCGTCTATCTACGTCTTTTCGGCAAATTTTGTTGCATACTGCGTGAAAAATTCTTGCCATACGAAAGTATGCCTGCAAATTTTTGCCTTGTCTGCAAAAAAATTTGCTCGAAAATCCGCATATATTTCCTATGAACACAAGCTCTGAAGTAATGTTTCACGTGAAACAAGGATTCGAATGATTAGTCAGCGAACATCGGGGTGGACAGGTAGCGCTCACCGGTATCCGGCAGCAGCGCCACAATGGTCTTGCCCTTGTTTTCCGGACGCTTTGCCAGCTGGATAGCTGCCCAGACAGCTGCGCCGGAGGAGATGCCCACCAAAGCACCCTCGCTGCGAGCAATTCGGCGTCCGGTCAGGAATGCGTCCTCGTTCTCCACGGCGATAACTTCATCATAGACCTTGGTATCCAGTGTTTCCGGGACGAAACCTGCACCTATCCCCTGGATCTTGTGTGCACCAGCATGACCCTCTGACAGGACCGGAGAGCTTTTCGGCTCCACTGCTACCACTTTCACGTTGGGGTTCTTCTCTTTGAGGTATGCGCCTGTGCCGGAAACAGTTCCGCCGGTGCCAACGCCAGCCACAAAGATATCCACGTTGCCGTCGGTGTCGTTCCAGATCTCCGGACCGGTAGTCTGGTAGTGTGCCTTGGGATTGGACGGATTGGTGAACTGAGACGGAATAAAGCTGTCCGGAATCTCCTTTGCCAGCTCGTCAGCCTTTTCGATGGCTCCTTTCATGCCCTTTGCGCCCTCTGTCAGCACCAGCTCTGCGCCAAATGCCTTCATGAGATTCCGGCGTTCGATGGACATGGTTTCCGGCATGGCAATAATCAGGCGGTAGCCTCTCGCCGCTGCGACAGCAGCCAGACCAATGCCGGTGTTTCCGGAGGTCGGTTCGATCAGCACGCTTTTTCCCGGGGTGATGAGTCCCTTTGCCTCAGCTTCGTCCAGCATTGCCTTTGCAATACGATCCTTGACGCTGCCGGCCGGATTGGAAAATTCCAACTTTCCAAGAATGGTCGCCTCCAGCTTTTCTTCCTGTTCAATGTGAGTCAGTTCGAGCAGCGGTGTCCCGCCAATGAGATCTGTGATCTTCTGAAAAATCTTTGCCATGAGAAGCCTTCCTTTCTGCGTGTAAAAACAAGGTATGGACATTCCCGCCCGCCTGCTGCAAACGGGAAATTTTAGAACCTGTCTTCACAAGAAATATATGTGGATTTTCGAGCATAATTTTGTTGCAGACAAGGCAAAAATACGCAGGCGGGCTGTCGCCCGGCAAGTATTTTTTACGCAGTATGCAGCAAAATTTGCCGAAAAGACACTTGTATACGCTTGTGAAGACGGGTTCTTAGAACGCACGCTCGTAGTAGCCCAGAACCTCGCCGACAAATTCCCGGTGCAGCGGATCCTCGCCGTACCACTTCTCATAGATCTCCGGCTTCACGAAGCCGTCCTTCTGGAGCATGCTGGTGTACATTTTCCGGCAGACAAGCACACGCCGTGCCTGTGCAAAGGTGACAGAGCCGCCGACCTCCATGGGCTGCAAGCCGGTTTCCTTTGCCTTGTCGCAGTCTCTTCCGGAATTGGAGCCGCAGAAAGAGAGTGCGGGCTTATAGCCGATGTCAAAGAAGCTGACAGTAAACAGATCGTTTGCATCCAGGTACTTCAGGGTATAGCGGTTTGTGCGAACCACGCAGTGGAACGAGGGAACGCCCCACATCTCGCCCATTGCACCCCAGGAGGCAGTCATGGTGTTATAGTCCTCCAATGTGCCAGCCGTCAGGAGATACCACTCCTTTCCGATCATCCGAAACGGGTTGCACGCCAGCGAATCCAATTCTCTTTTCTTCAAGAACACTTGTCCCTCAACCATAATTCGATTCCTTTCACATTGAGATAGGAGCCCGTTTCGCACCTTTTTTCGTACGTCTTTTCGGCAGATCTTGCCGCTGGCTGCGTCAAAGATTCTTGCCAGACACAAAGTATGCCTGCGAATCTCTTCCTTGTCACCGACAAAATCATGCTCAAAAATCCGCACAGAAAAAGATACAAAACAAGCTCTGAGGTAACACCGCACAGGGAGCGTGCAGCGTTGCCAGAAATAAGATAAATCTAACAGCAGGGAAACAATACCTTGCCATTTATATCCTACCACAAAAATCGTCAGACTGCAAGGGGAAATTGAAAATTTTCTGTCATTTTTGTATAATAATTTGAAATATCCATAGAAAAGACCGCCTTTTGGTCACGATTTCGGCAAAATGCCGAACTTTTTGCTGAGAAATGCGGAATTATGACCGGGAGACCGGCGATACCGTAGATTATGCGTGCCGTTTCTTTCCGCTGCAGCCGTACTTCAGGCGCAGCTTATCGGTCAGCAGGGCGATAAATTCCGAATTGGTAGGCTTTCCCTTGCAGTTATTCACGGTGTAGCCAAAAAAAGAATTGATGGTGTCCAGATCCCCGCGGTCCCATGCAATCTCAATGGCGTGGCGAATGGCACGCTCCACACGGGAAGAGGTAGTATCGAACTTTTTGGCGACCGTGGGATAGAGCATTTTGGTCACGCTGTCCAGCAGGCTCTGGTCATCGATGGATGCCAGAATGGCGGCACGAAGATAGTGATACCCCTTGATGTGTGCCGGCACGCCCAGCTGGTGGATCATCTCCGTGACGACGACCTCCAGATTCTCCTCTTGAGATGCGGCAGAACGATTCCCCTCTGCCAGCCCCAGAATCCGCTTGCCCAGCGTAGAGATCTCAAAGGGCTTGAGCATAAAATACGACGCACCCTGCTCCATGGTCTGCCGCTCCAGAAATTCGTTCTCATAGGACGAAGTGATGATAAAAAGCGGTCTGTGCGCCAGTTCTTTGGATTTCGACAAAATTTCCAGCGCATCCAGATTTGGCAAAACGGCATCCATGACTACCACATCAGGCATGTCGTTCCGAATCGCATCCAGGATCACTCTTCCATCCCGCCGGCGGGTTACAACGTAAAGTCCCAGCGCACGCAGTTCATTGGCACAGGCAATCCCGTATTCCGTGCTGTCATCTCCGATCAGGACTTTCACTTTTTTGTTGTCCATTTTGTTACCTCCTGTTTTTTTGTTCTACTTGATAATTTTACCATAAAGCGTAGTACATTTACAAGTCAAAATTCTGTCGAAAAATGTCGAAATCTGCAAAAACTCAGAAAAACTTTTGAAATGTCATCACCGTTATTTTTGATTTTCAGTGACAATTCATGTCGAAATTATGTCGCGCCTCAAATAATCGGCGGTGCCTGTGCTTTTTCTCCCCTTTTTCTGGCAAGACGCTTCTGCGTATCCGCCGGAGAAACGTGCTGGAGCACGGCGAGCACCGCAAGACTGCCATAGGCGACCCACGTGGGCAGGATTTCCATGCGGTAGAGCGCATCCGCCTGCATCTCCATGATCTTGCTGTAAAACCCGCTCTCCGCCGCATAGGAGGTCACCCGATACAGTGCCGCCATACACAGCGCGATGCCCGCAGTCGCCGGAATCAGCGCCGTCCGGTTGCGGTGCAGCAGCACCAGCACAGCGCCAGCCGTCAGCAGCGCTGCTGCTGCGATCATGGTCTGCCCGTACGCCACGAAGTCCATGGGCCAGTTTTCTCCGGCACGGGCATTCTTGATCCAGCCCCATGCGCAGCCAATGTCCGTGATCCAGACACACAGGGCGGTACTGAGAATCAAAAGAATGCGCAAACTGATACAGCAGATACGCAGCACCCGCTCCCGCCGCACACTGGCTGCGGTCTGTTTGCCCTGCGGCGCTTTGTCTTGCCCTTTCATCCTATGTATCTTTCCTTCCTTTGGTTCTGCATGTTTTTCAAATTTTTTGTGATATAATGAGAACCGCTTCCAAAATTTCACGCCGTTTCCACAGGAAATCTCCGGTTTCCTGGTTTTTGCGCTGATAAAATCCGCTGTGCCGTCCATAGTAAGGACAGCGCCACACAAGATCCTTCAAAAGAAAGCAGGTCTGAAATGTCATGATTCGAATCGTGCGAAAATTCGCAATTCTTTTTGCTGTGCTCACAGCGCAGCTCTACACCGCTGCCGCCTACTACGCATGGAGTCTGCCGGACAGCTACTACACCGCTGACAGCAACACTCTGGAGCTGGATACAGCGCTGCACATTGCAGCCGTTCCGGCGGAGCACACGGTACAGGCGGCAGCCGATACCCCCCCGGCATCACAGCGCATCTCCCTCCGGCTGTTCGGGCTGATTCCCGTCAAAGAGGTGGAAGTCCAGCAGATCGAAACGCCTCTGCTCGTCCCCTGCGGTCAGCCCTTTGGTATCAAGCTGCGCATGGACGGAGCACTGGTGGTGGGGATGAGCGATGTGGAAACCGCAGAGGGTTCCCGCTGTCCGGCACAGGAGGCGGGCATCCAGACCGGCGACCTCATCCAGTCCGTCAACCGCCAGTCCGTCACCACCAATCAGGAGCTTCAGGCGGCGATCTCCGCCTCCAAGGGCAGCGCCGTCACCATTACGTTTTCCAGAGAGGAGGACATTTACACCTGCACCCTAACACCGGCGTTCGCCGAAAAGGACGGCTGCTATGAGGCAGGGGTGTGGGTGCGGGACAGCAGCGCCGGCATCGGCACCATCACCTTCTACGAACCGGAGAGCGGCAGCTTCGGCGGTCTGGGGCATCCCGTCTGCGATGCGGACACCGGCGGCATTCTGCCCCTCGGCTCCGGCGAGGCGGGCGCTGTCACCATCTCCCGTGCGGTGCGTGGCACGCCGGGAAATGCCGGCATGCTGCAAGGCAGCTTCACCAAAGAACCGCCGCTGGGCGAGCTGCTGTGCAACAACCGCTGCGGGGTGTTCGGCACGCTCTACCGATGTCCCTCACCGGAGGATGCCGTTCCCATGGGGCTGAAACAGGAGATCGAAACCGGTCCGGCACAGATCCTCTGCACCGTTTCCGGCGACACGCCCCGGAAATACGACATCGTCATCGAGAAGATCGACTACACCGGCACGGATAACACCCGCAACATGACGGTCTGCATCACCGATCCGGCACTGCTGGAGGCGACCGGCGGCATTGTGCAGGGCATGAGCGGCAGTCCCATTCTGCAAAACGGCAGACTGGTGGGTGCTGTCACCCATGTATTTCTTGACGACCCCACACGGGGCTACGCCATCTTCTGCGAAAACATGGTGCGCTACGGGCTGTGCGGTTCGTGAGCGTCCGGTCTGATTTACTCCGGCGATGGGCAAACCATGCACAAAAACAAAAAACCTCACGGAACGCCCATCGCATTTGCGGCCGCCGTGAGGTCTGTTTTGTTTGCCCGTGCGCAGGATCTGACTCCCCGCCTTTCGGCAGCGCACTGAAACGATTCTGATTCTAATTAGTCGCTAAAACCGCTCTCTACCAGTTCTACCAGAGAGTTTACGGCAACCTGTTCGTCCGGACCATCTGCGATGATCTTGATGTCGGTTCCGCCTACAATACCCAGAGACAGAATGCCCAGCAGGCTCTTTGCATTGACACGACGCTCTTCCTTTTCGATCCAGATCGAAGCCTTGAACTCATTGGCTTTCTGAATGAAAAAAGTTGCCGGTCTTGCGTGCAGACCTACCTGATTCTGTACTGTAACTTCTCTTACATACATAACTAAGCTCTCCCATCTGAAATTATGACGCAGGAGCCTGCATCATACATTGGATTTTTTCTACCATGTTTTCATTATACCGTCTTTTTTGCGTTCCGTCAACGTGTTTTTTGCAATATTTTCCCGATTTTTCGGAATTTTCTACGTGTTGACAGAACCGAAGATTCATTTCTTTCAAATCTTTGTGAAACATGACAACAAAACCAAAGCGTCAAAAAGGCATGCACATCGGTGAACACATTTTGTTAAACTATCACAAAGAAAACCGCTATTTTTTATCCAAATAGCAATCGTAAAGATCGGGGCGATGCGTCTTTGTGACCTCCAGACTCTGCGCAAGCCGCCATTCTGCGATGTTTTTGTGGTGTCCTGTAAGGAGCACCGGCGGGACTTCCTGCTCATGCCAGACCGCCGGACGGGTATACTGGGGATATTCCAGCAGCCCGTTGAAGTGGCTCTCGTCCTCGAAGCAGAGGGACTCCGGCAAAACGCCCGGCAGCATCCGTGCCACCGTGTCGATGAGCACCATTGCCGGAAGCTCGCCGCCGGTGAGTACGTAATCGCCGATGGAGATCTCCTCGTCTATTATGGTATCCAAAATTCGCTGATCTACCCCCTCATAATGCCCGCAGAGCAAAAATAAATGGGGCATTGCCGCAAGTTCCAGCGCCCGCTGCTGGGTGAGGACGCTGCCCTTGGGGGAGAGGTAGATGCGGTGGGGCTGAGTGCCCGCCTCCGCCTGCACCGCCTCATAGCAGCGGTAGATCGGATCTGCCTGCATGACCATGCCGCGACCTCCGCCATAGGGCACATCGTCCACACGGCGGTGCTTATCCAGCGTATAGTCCCGAATGTTCCAGCACTGTACGGTCAGTGCGCCGTTTTTCCGTGCCCGTCCCAGAATGCTCTCCGAGAGCACTGCCTCGCACATCTCCGGAAACAGCGTTGCCACATCAATCCTCATCGAACAGTCCCTCCAGCGGACGGATCTGCATGGTGCCGGCATCCAGATCGGTTTCCAGCACAACGTCCGGAATTGCCGGAATCAGGACGGTCTTTCCGGATTCGTCCCGCACCTCGTACACATCGTTGGCACCCGTCTGGAGCACATCGGTGAGCTTGCCATAGCTTGCGCCGGTGTCGGCATCCAGCACCTCCAGCCCGATGAGATCCTGAATGAAGTACACGCCTTCCTCCAGCTCCACTTCATCCCGATCCATATACAGGATATGCCCACGGAGCTTTTCTGCCTCCTCCACGGTGCTGACACCCTCCAGACGAAGCAGCACATTGCCCTTTTGCAGACGGGCATCCGCCACCTGTACCGGCTTGTGCTCCCTGCCCAGATAGAGCGTTTCAAATTCGCAGAGAAATTCCGGATCATCGCACCACGGCACAACCTTGACATCTCCCCGCAGTCCGTGGACGTTGACAATTTTTCCGATTTCCAGATACTGTTTCATACGCATTCCTTTCCGCATATAACAACAGGCGAACATTGCTGTCCGCCCGTCCGTTTTTTAGTCGATCTCCACTGCGATCTTTTCGTTGCTCTTGGCCGCACCGGCACGCATAATAACACGAATCGCCTTTGCGATGCGTCCCTGCTTTCCGATGACACGTCCGGTATCCTCCGGCGCAACGTGCAGATGAAAGACAATGACACCCTCCTCGTTGGGGGCATCTTCTGTGATCTCAATAGCGTCCGGATTTTCCACCAATCCGGCAACAATGGTTTTCAGCAGTTCCTGCATGTTCCCAGCTCCTTTCTCATGCTCGGCCGATTGCTCCACTGGTCAGCCGTCCCGGCACGCTCTGCGCCAGACAGTTCACCGGCGGAGCAATCCTTGCGCCGCTCCTGCGGCACAACCCCGCACTTGGGCATACGCTTAGAGTACGCCTTCCTTCTTCAGGATTACCTTTACGGTATCGGTCGGCTGTGCGCCGTTTGCCAGCCAGGTCTTTGCCTTGTCAGCGTCCAGGCTAACAACGGTCGGCTCCTTGGTCGGGTCATAGTAACCGATCTCTTCGATGAAGCGACCATCTCTCGGATAACGCTCATCAGCAACCACGATACGATAGAACGGAGCCTTCTTTGCGCCCATTCTTCTCAGTCTGATCTTTACTGCCATGTTAAAATTCACCTCCGTGTTGTTTCTTTGACATTAGGGCTTGTTTGAAAAATCCGTACATTTGCTAAAATACCCATAAATCACTGTCTGTGTCGTCGAAACTCCTTGTCAGGCGATAGCCTGCCTGCGAATTTTCTCCTAACATACAATCATTTCTGTGCATTTTCCCAAACATCGCTATTTTTCAAACAACCCCTTCAAATCTATGTCCAGCAGTTTCCTGCGGGATTGCTTATTTCTTCGGCGGCATCAGCCCCGGCGGAAGTCCGGGGATCCCGCCGCCTGCCATTCCCTGCAGCTGTTCCGGACTCATTGCCGAAAGCTGCCGCATGGCACGGCGGCTCATTTTGCCGCCCTTTCCCGTCGCCTTTTTGCCCAGCTGCTTCATCATCTTCTGCATCTGGTCAAACTGTTTCAGCAGACGGTTGACATCCTCCACCCTGGTGCCGCTTCCGGCGGCGATACGCCGCTTGCGGGAGGGGTTGATGATGGAGGGCTTTTCCCGTTCCGCCCTGGTCATGGATGTGATCATCGCCTCAATGCGGACGAACTGTTTCTCATCCACATCCACGTCCTTGAGCTTGTCGCCCACGCCGGGAAGCATATTGATGATGGAGCGGATGGAGCCCATCTTCTGAATCTGCCGGAGCTGATCCAGCAGATCGTTCATGTCGAACTTGTTCTGCTCCAGCTTCTTAGCGATCTTTGCGGCATCCTTTTCGCTGACGGTGCTCTCCGCCTTTTCAATGAGGGTGAGCACATCGCCCATGCCCAGAATGCGGGACGCCATACGCTGGGGGTGGAACTGTTCGAAATCGTCCAGCTTCTCGCCCATGCCCACGTACTTGATGGGCTTGCCGGTGACTGCCAGCACGGACAGTGCCGCACCGCCACGGGTGTCGGAGTCCAGCTTGGACATGAGCACGCTGTCGATGCCCAGCGCATCGTCAAACGCCTTTGCCACATTGACGGCATCCTGACCGGTCATGGCATCCACCACCAGCATGATCTCGTTGGGGTGCGCCAGTTTCTTCAGATCTTTCAGCTCGTCCATCAGTTCCAGATCGATGTGCAGACGGCCGGCGGTATCCAGAATCACCACATCATGGCCGTGATCCTTGGCGAACCGCATTGCCTCCCGCACGATGATGCGGGGGTCGATCTGACCCATCTCAAAGACCTTGACGCCGGCACGCTCGCCCACCACCTGCAGCTGGTTGATTGCCGCCGGACGGTAGATATCGCATGCCACCAGCAGCGGATAATGCCCTTCTTTTTTCAGCATCTTCGCCAGCTTGGCGGCGTGGGTGGTCTTACCGGAGCCCTGCAGACCGCACATCATGATGACGCACGGCGGCTTGGACGGGAAGTTGATGCGTGCGTTCTCATTGCCCATGAGGCTGCACAGCTCTTCGTTGACGATCTTGATGACCTGCTGCGCCGGTGTCAGGCTGTTGAGCACCTCTTCGCCCACAGCACGCTCGGAGACCTTCTGCACAAAATCCTTGACGACCTTATAGCTGACATCTGCCTCCAGCAGCGCCATACGCACTTCCCGCATCGCTGCTTTGACATCGCTTTCCGTCAGCTTGCCGTGGGATTTCAGCTTTTTGAACACCTGATTCAATTTTCCGGAAAGTCCTTCAAATGCCATGTTGTCTCCTCCTCGCCTGTATTTCCAGCCGGCGCTTTACAGCAGCTTTTCTCCCTGCTGCACCGTTTCCAATGCCCGGCGGCATTCCTCCTGCACGGAGGCGTTGTCCGCCGTCTGCGACGCAATTGCCCGGATGGACTCGGAAAGCGCCGTGTAGTTCTCCCGCAGGGCGCACAGACGTGCCGCAAACTGAAGCGTGTCCTCCATTTTCAGGAGGATCTGTTCGCCCCGCTTGATGCCGTCCCGCACGCCCTGCCGGGTGATGCCGACCATTTCCGCAATCTCCCCCAGAGAGAGATCCGCACAGTAGTATAGCTCTGTCATGCGGTACTGGTGGGGTGTCAGAAACTCCCCGTAGCAGTCCAGCAGCATGGCGAACCGCAAATCCTTTGACATCCTGTGCCCTCCCTGTAAAAGCAATCTGCTTTACAAGTATACTCCATTTTTGCCGGTTTGTCAAGTCCGGTTTGTTCGTGATTCTGCACAAATTTCGGGCTCTGCTTTTTCCGATTTGTCAATATATTTGCTTATTTTTCATGCTTTGTCTGCATTCGCCTTGACATCCTTCCGGTTTTCGCCTATAATATTGATAAGAATCGCAGTTTCCGACAGAAATTGTGCCATAGACGTGCGGTACCGGATACCGCACCAACAGAAAGGATGGGCATTATGACTTTTGATGAGATGTTTGCACAGGCAAAGGCACTGCTGGAAAACGCCAGTGCCAAGGACACAGACACCACCGTATCGGTGCAGTTTGATGTTTCCGGTGACGGCTGCGGCGCATTCTATGCGGTAGTTTCCGCAGACAGCGACGAGCTGACCATCGAGCCGTTTGACTATAAGGATCACGATGTACTGGTATCCGCAGATTCCGCTGCCCTGCTGGACGCCCTGCGCACTGCAGAAACCGCTGCGCTGGATCTCGCCGGCGAATGGGAGAAGATCGCCGCATTCCGCCGTGTTCTGGCAACCCTGCCGGCACCGGAGGAAAAGAAACCGGCTGCTGCGCCGAAGGCAGAGGCTGCTGCTCCGGCAGCTGCAGAGAAGAAGCCGGCGGCAACAGTTGTTGAGAAGAAGCCAGAGGCTGTCAAGCCGGCAGCTGAAGCTGCGGAAAAGAAGCCGGCGGCTGCTCCGGCAGCAAAGACCGCTGCGGTAAAGCCGGCGGCAAAGGCTACCGTTGCAAAGCCGGCTGTTTCGGCAAAGAAACCGGCTGCATCTGCCGCAAGAAAGTCTTCCAGAAAGAGCAAGTAAGAACCTGTCTTCACAAGCGTATATAAGTGCCTTTTCGGCAAATTTTGCTGCATCCTGCGTGAAAAATACTTGCCGGGCGACAGCCCGCCTGCGTATTTTTGCCTTGCCTGCAACAAAATTATGCTCGAAAATCCACATATATTTCTTGTGAAGACAAGTTCTAAGACGGACGAAAACGGTATTTTGTATCCCATAAAAAAACCGGCTGTGACAGACAATTGTCACAGCCGGTTTTGGTTTTCCTGTCAAGGCGACCCCGCACTACCGAATCAGCGTACTCCAGTCCGGCTCTTCTCCGGTCGCCTGAATTGCGTAGTATTGCAGGATGGCGAAAGCGTCATCCATTTCAATGGAATCGTTTTCATTCACATCCGCCGCCATCACCTGCGCCGGCAGCAGCGGACTCAGATTTCCGGCTGCCACATTGGAATAGGACTGGAGCGCCAGAAACGCATCGTCCAGCGTGATGTCCCCGTCCCCGTCCACATCGCCCCGTTTCCAGGTGGTGTTGGCGTACAGATAGCGTGGGTACTGAAGCACCTCCTCCTGTTCCAGCTCTGCCAGCAGATTTCGTGCAGCGTTGTCCAGCAGCGGCTGCGCAGCGTTCTGCGGGAGCGCCGCCGCCTCGGTATACGCCTGATTCAGGCGTCCATTTCCGGCGGTTTCCAGCACATCGCTCTCCGAGACCGTCTGAAGCGCCGAGAGCAGCTGTGTCGGGTTGCTGCTGCCGTCGTTCTTAACGATTGCCTTGATTGCCATGTTGCCGATCTCTCCGCAATAAGGGTTGTCCGCACGGAACTTGGTGATATCCCACCAGTTATGGGCGTTGTCCTGCAGGTAGCTCTGTCCCGGCAGAATGCTGTGGTGCCGGCTGAGGGTTTCCTCTTCCACAGACTCCTCCAGCACCAGATACAGCGGCGCGCCCTTGCCGTTGGCACGGTCGGTGAGCTGCAATGTCACGGAAAAGCGGTCGCCCTTTTTCAGCGCCACAGGCGTCACGGGCACATTTTTATAACCGCTGTAGGAGAGACTGCCGGTGTTTCTGGTCAGCAGCTGTCCGTCCGTGGGATCTTTCGCATCCTGCGACAGACGATAGACACAGACGGTATAGTACGCAGTATCCGCATGCTCCATGTTGTCGCCGGCGTTGGGGAACATGACGGCGGTCAGTGTGCCGTCCTCCTGTGCGGTGAATACGTTGGCAGCGCAGGGCGTGCGCAGACCGCAGTAGGACACAGTGCCGTCATACTGGTAGCACGTTTCATCCTCTGCCGCCCGCATGTGCACGCTGCCGAACTCGCACAGGGACGGCTCCTCGTAGGAGATCCAGAAGTAGCCGTCATAGGCATCGTCGCCCCAGCTGTTCCGCACCAGCCATGCTCCGTCCTTCTTGGGGCGGCTCTCCAGCGCAAAATTCATGCGGGAATAGCTGTCGTCCCAGCCCACGATGAGCACGGCGTGGTCAGCGTAGGTTCCGTCGTATTGATTCTGGTAATAGCAGCAGGATTCCCCGTTGTCGTGGTACAGCGTCTGGTCAGAGTGGAAGGACACGCTGACCGCACCGCTGTCCATGAGCCAGTTTTTGACGATGGATTCCGAGCCGGATTCCAGCTGCCAGATGGTGTCGGAGCTTTCAAAGCGGTAGTAGGACACGAAGCGCTGGTACTCCGAATAGCCGAACTCCCAGCGGGAGAGCGGCGCATAGCAGTCCCGCTGTGTGCCGCTGCCGGAGGCGAGGGCTGCCGATGCGATCTCGATGTTGCCGCCGCCCAGCCCTTTCTTATCGTTGGCAGCTATGAGGTAGTCGCCGCTGGTGAAGTCCCCCGGCTGGTTATGGTCGGTAAAGGTGTACCAGCCCAGCGATGCCTCGGAGAAGTTCAGTTCGCCGTTTTCATCCAGCCACTCGTCCGGAATGTCCAGTCCCTGCTTCATGATGTTGGATTCGCAGGCACCCAGCGTGGAGAATGCCCAGCAAAGCCCTGTCGAGCCCTGATTCTTCGCCCTTGTGACGTAGCTCGTCCCGTCCACATCCCGCAGGTCATAGCTGGACGGCAGATTCGCTGCACTCCGCAGCCCCTCGGCACCGGATACGGATGTTTTGGAAAGCGTCTGCTCCGTGCCGTCCGCAGATGTCACATGCGGTGCAAGCCGTGCGCCGTTCTGCGTCAGGCTGGTGCGGATGATGTCCAGCGGTTCCGGCGTTTCCTGTACAGCTGCCGCAGGGACAGCCGCAAAAGGAAGACATGCGCACGCCAGCAGCGCAGCCATTGTGCGTATCACTCCATTTTTCTTCATAAAGACCTCCTAAATCGCATCTGCATGCCAGAATTCCCCGTGCAGATTTTTTCCGATGCTTCGGATGATTGTATATATTATACCATAATTTGTTGTACAAGTCAACAATTGCATTTGCTTTTTCACAAGTAAGCCCCTTGATGCAGTCACGAGGAGGTGGTAAAATCAGGAAAAAGCGTGCTGTGACGTGGGGGGGGGTTATTGTGCGGCAAAAAGCAGCATGGAAAAGATGACACGAAAGAACCCCTCTGAGCGTCTGTTTTTGTGATACGAAACCAACGGACACGGCACGCCGTGTCCCTACAAGAACAAAAAGCATCGTGCAGAAACAGAGAGAAACGAAGTCGTTTGATTCGTCAGGCTGCTCCAGCTGAGCGCAGCTGGCGAGGTGTTCTTAGAGGGCACGTGCCCTCTAAGTCGCTGTCCGCAGACAGCGAAATTCCCTGCGCCATGCTTTTGGCGCACGGAGAAGGTGGGTGAGAAAAGCGACAGCTTTTCGAGGGCGGAGCGAACAAGACCGCTCCGCCCTGTGTCCCGCTTGCAGCTCCTTGATTTTGAAAATATTCCAGTGGAATGTTTTCAACGGATTTCACATAACAAAAATAGAGAAAATGTGCCTCCCCTGAAAGGGGAGGGGAACCGCCGTTAGGCGGTGGAGAGGTGTTCTAGTGAAATCTTTTATGTAATGTGTAAAGACGACCCCTCAGTCAGTGCTGCGCACTGCCAGCTCCCCTTTCAGGGGAGCCCTTACTTCCTCTTTTTCTTTGTTGTAGAGAACTCACGGACACGGCACGCCGTGTCCCTACAAGCGTACGGAAAGCATCATGAAAAGATTTCGCATCCCCTCTGCTTTCTATTGAATCGCCGTGCCCCTAACCATATTTTGCACCGGACACCCTGCGCCGGAATCTTCCTTTTTGAAAAAATGTTGCCGCCTGCGGATTTTTTTGAAAAAACACTTGCAATTTCTTTTTGGCTGTGTTATAATACAAGTATCTGATACGTGATGGTATTGGAAAACGGATTCCGGAATATAGGTGTGCGGGTCCTGTGCAACAAAGCACCGTGAACCATGTCAGGCGGGGAACCGAGCAGCATTAAGCGGATTGTTTTGTGTGCCGCAGTCAACCTGCACACCTATGTTCCGGAATTTTTTTCGGCATAGCGGGAGGTGCATCGATGTATCAGGCATTGTACCGAAAATGGCGGCCGCGCTCGTTTGACGACGTGATCTCACAGCCGCATATTACCACAGCACTGCGCAATCAGATTCGTGAGGGTCGGACTGCGCATGCCTATCTCTTCACCGGCTCCCGTGGAACCGGCAAGACCACCTGCGCACGAATTCTGGCAAAGGCGGTCAACTGCACCTGCAGCGCCGAGACGGGAAACCCCTGTCTTACCTGCGACATCTGCCGGGATGCAGAGCTTGGCGCACTGGGCGACATCATCGAGATCGATGCCGCTTCCAACAGCAGCGTCGAGGATATCCGTGACCTGCGGGAGGGCACCGTCTATCTGCCGGAGCGCTGCCGTTATAAGGTATACATCATCGACGAGGTGCACATGCTGTCCCCCAGTGCGTGGGGTGCATTGCTGAAGGTCATGGAGGAACCGCCGGAATACGTCAAGTTCATTCTGGCGACCACCGAGGTGCACAAGGTGCCGGCAACCATTATTTCCCGCTGCCAGCGGTATGATTTTCACCGCATCCGCACCGCCGATATTGCCGCAAGGCTTCAGCACATCGCCGAGGCGGAACAGATCGCATTGGAGCCGGAGGCAGCGCAGCTGATCGCCCATCTTTCGGACGGCGGTATGCGTGATGCCCTCTCCCTGCTGGATCAGTGCGCCTCCTGCGGCGACCAGATCACGCCGGCGTTTGTCACTGCCACCGCAGGCGTTGCCGGACGGGACAGCATCTTCGCCATTCTGGAGGCCATCCAGGCACAGGATACCGCAAAGGCACTCGCCCTCACCGGCGCACTCTACGACCAGTCCAAGGACATGGTGCGGCTGTGCGAGGAGCTGCTGGAACAGCTTCGCAACATGATGCTGCTTCGTGCCGGTTCGGGACAGCCGGAACTGCTGACCTGTCTGCCGGACGAACTGCCCAAACTCCAGCAGCTGGTGCAAAACGCAACGCTGGATACCATTCTGGGACAGATTTCCTGTCTTCAGGACTGCCGGGAGCGCATGCAGCGAAATCCTGCCAAGCGGGTGGAACTGGAGATGACGCTGATCCAGCTGGCATCCCCGCGTCCGGTGACGGCAGCGGTTCCCGCCGCTGCGGCAGCCACCCAGCCCGCTGTGCAGCAGCCTGCGCCGGCGGCACCGGAAACGGTGACAGCGCCCGCAGCCGGGGAAGCACCGGCGGAAAAAGCAAAGCCGCTGTCGGCGGCGGACTTCCGCCCCGTGGGAAACTGGGCAGACATTCTGGCGGAATACCAGAACGTCAATCCGGCGGTTTCCGGCAGTCTGGCGGAGTCCTGCGCCTATGTGGCGGGAAACACCATGCTGATTGTGGCAAAGAACCGCTTTTTTCTCACGCTGCTCAAAAACAAAGAGCACGCACTCTCCCTGCGAAAGACCGTCCAGCAGTTTCTGGGCGTGGAGTACAACATCCGTGCACGCTGTACGGAAGCGGAACAGCAGGGCTCCAGGGCGCAGGCTATCATTCAAAAAGCCATTGACAGCAAGTTAGATACTGCTGTTGAATAGAGTGGACAAAAACCAGGATAGAATCAAGAATATCAAAGGAGCGAATTTTCTCATGAGAGCAAGATTACCGAAACAGAACCAGGGCGGTGCGCAGAACATGAATGCGATGATCCGTCAGGCACAGAAGATGCAGGACGAGATCTCCGCACTGCAGGAGGACATCGAGGGCCGTGAATTTACAGCAACCGCAGGCGGCGGTGTTGTAACCGCTGTGGTATCCGGCAAGAAGACGTTGCTGTCTCTGGAGATCAAACCGGAGCTGGTAAACGGCGAGGACAGCGACATCGAAATGCTGCAGGATCTCATTGTCAGCGCAGTGAACGAGGCAGTCAACCAGGTTGAGGAAACCACAGAGAGCGAAATGAGCAAGATTACCGGCGGCGTTTCTCTTCCGGGTCTGTTCTAAGGTTCGATGCCATCTTATAATGCACTGCCGCTGGAGCTGCTGGCGGAGGAATTCGCCAAGCTTCCCAGCATCGGCATGAAAACCGCACAGCGTCTGGCATACTACATCATCTCCCAGCCGGAAGAGGATGTACAGGCGTTTGCCGATGCGCTGGTGTCGGCAAAGAAAAAGATTCATCCCTGCCCCTGCTGCCAGAATCTCACGGATTTAGAGCTATGCTCCATCTGTGCCGACGACACCAGAGATCACAGTATCATCTGCGTGGTAGAGGGACCGAAGGATGTTTCTGCCCTGGAGCGCACCGGAGAGTACACAGGCGTTTATCACGTTCTGCACGGACTGATCTCCCCCATTGACGGCATCATGCCGGACAAGCTGCGCATTCGGGAACTTCTGGCACGGCTGCAAAAGGGCGGTGTGCAGGAGGTCATCATGGCGACCAATCCCACCGCAGAGGGCGATGCCACTGCCATGTATCTGGCGCAGCTGCTGGAACCGCTGGGTGTCAAGGTAACACGTCTGGCGTTTGGGCTGCCGGTTGGCGGTATGCTGGAATACGCCGATGACGTAACGCTGTTTAAGGCGCTGGAAAATCGAACGGCGATGTAATCGAAAACGAAAAGCGGAAGCGACTCGGATTGTCGGGGGCTTCCGCTTTTTTTGCGGCAATGGACACGGCGTGCCGTGTCCGCCGATTTCAGCAAGGGAAATTCCGTTGAAAACGTTCCACCGGAACGTTTTCAAAATCAAAGTATTACAAACGGGACACAGGGCGGAGCGGTCTTGTTCGCTCCGCCCTCGAAAAGCTGTCGCTTTTCTCACCCACCTTCTCCGTGCGCCAAAAGCATGGCGCAGGGAATTTCGCTGTCTGCGGACAGCGACTTAGAGGGCACGTGCCCTCTAAGAACACCTCGCCAGCTGCGCTCAGCTGGAGCAGCCTTATTGGGCAACTTGATGAGATATGTTCTGTTTCTGCACGTATACGCTCTGTTTTCCGCACAACCGCAATCTTTTTCTGCGCAGCAAAAAAGCTCCGCCACTTCCCGAATCTCTTCGGCTCGTGGCGGAGCTTCTTTATTTTCCCTCAGCTGTCCCGCTCAGGCACAGCGCTCAGGTCTTACTTCTTCTTGCGTCCGTTCTTCCGTCTGGTTGCGGCTGCAACTGCAAACGCTGCCAGTGCGGTGGGAACCAGAACAACTGCAAACGCATCCTTGGTTTTCGGCGTGCTGCTGATGTTCTGTGCACGATAGCTGCCGCTTCCGCTGCTGCGATTGGAATAAGAGGTGTTGCTGGAATTGCTGCGGTTGCCGGTGGTGGTTGTACCGCCAGCAGCTGCTGTGGTCGTGGTTTCTCCTGCACTTGTGGTAGTGGAAACCGCCGGTGTCTGTTCGCCGTGATTTGAATCGGTATTGTGCGGTGTCGTCTCGGTCGCAACCTCAGTGGTCGTCTCAACCGGTGCGGTGGTCACTTCCGGCGTGGTCACAACGCCGATGTACTCATCGACCATGGTTACCACACGGTCTGTGCCGGCTGTCGCTGCGATCAGAACCGGTGCGTCGGCCTCGTCCCGAACCAGATTGCCCTCGCTGTCCAGCTCATAGGTGAGAATCGAAACGGTGCCGTTCTCTTCCAGCTGGAAGTAGATCGGTGCAGCGATGAGATAATCCACCGGTGCCAGCGTCTCGGTCAGGCAGTACGGTACGCCGACCTCCACATTCCGGATGACGTGGGATGCGCCCTCTTCGGATACCCAGGAATCGATGACGTTGCCGTCCAGATCGGAAACCTCCAGCGATGCGCCGGCGATCTCAACCCCTGCGGTGTCGCACTTGCGGATCACAACGCCCTCTTCCACAATCGGAGTGGTCGTAGTTTCCTCGGTGGTGGTTGTCTCTTCCGTGGTGACTTCCTCCGTGGTCGTCTCCTCGGTGGTAGTTTCCTCCGTGGTGCTCTCTTCGGTGGTTGTCTCCTCCGTGGTTGTCACAACTTCTGTGGTGGTTCTCTCTTCGGTTGTGGTCTCCCCGGTGGTGATGACAGTTGCCAAAGCCGTGGTGGTTGTCGTTGTCGTTGTTGTGGCAGTCGTTGCTTCAGTAGTCGTTCCGCTGGTCGTCGGTGTCGTCGGGCCGGCAGAAGTCGGGGTAGTCTGTGCGGTAGTCGTTGTGCTGCTGGTTGTGGTGGTCACGGTAGTCGTGGTCATCGTCGGGCCAGCCGAGGTGGGCGTGGTCTGTGCGGTGGTGGTTACCGTGGTGGAAACTGTGGTAACTGTCGTTGCAGCTGTGGTGGTTTCCGTGGTTGTGGTAGTCGTTGCTGCGGTAGTTGTTTCGGTGGTCGTTGCCTCAGTCGTGGTCTCCTCTGTGGTTGTCACAGTCGGGCCTGCGGAGGTCGGCGTGGTTGCGGTAGTGGTGGTTTCTTCCGTAGTCGTTTCCGTGGTCGTTGCCTCAGTCGTGGTCTCCTCTGTGGTTGTCACAGTCGGACCTGCGGAGGTCAGCGTGGTTGCGGTAGTGGTGGTTTCTTCCGTAGTCGTTTCCTTGGTCGTTGCCTCAGTCGTGGTCTCCTCTGTGGTTGTCACAGTCGGGCCTGCGGA
>OGOY01000894.1_pt1 | contig 34530 bp, 26 predicted proteins | sample 1552811 | NCBI WGS metagenome assembly OGOY01 (sample SAMEA2580132, study PRJEB22360) | human gut metagenome | biome: human gut; feature: human-associated habitat; material: faeces | place: Denmark | collected 2008/2010 | reverse complement strand
GGCCCGGTTCCGTACTCCAACGGAACCGGGCCCCAGCCGTCCTCATGACGAAAACAAGACATATCCGTAACTTTTCTCAATCATGCTATGGAAAAAGCAGGATAAGCAGCATGCAATAAAAATTCCAAGCAAAATATTAGTTACTTTTACATCAGCGCATTTTGCGTCTCATTCAAAAAAATGCATTTTTTTGTATATATTTACTATCAGTTTTTTATAGTTAACTAATTATGTAGAGTTTTTAGAAATTTTGTGACAAATGGAAAAATAGCGATGTGTATTAGATCTATTCACCCCCGTCTATGGGAAATGAAATACTTAAAAGCGTTCTGCAAGGATAGAAGAGGGTAAATGGCGAGCAATACTAATAGAAAGTGCTTACATGCCAGTAGCGGCTTTTATTTAGCAAATGCAATAGATCAGAAGCCGATTCGCGTGGCTCAGGTTGTCGGCAAGATGGTCGGCGGCGGTGTTGAATCCGTAGTGATGAACTACTATCGGCATATCGACCGCAGCAAAGTACAGTTTGATTTCCTGGTTGATGAGGATTCCACGTATGTTCCTGAAGAGGAAATCACTGCTTTGGGTGGTCGCGTGTTTCGTATACCACCGTACCAGCATCCGATTCGCTACCGTCGTGAGCTGATTTGTCTGATGCGCGAACAGCAGTGGCCGATTGTGCACAGTAACATCAACACGCTGAGCGTATTCCCATTGTCGGCAGCGAAGAAAGTTGGAGTGCCTATTCGCATCGCGCATTCTCATTCGACCATGGGCAAAGGTGAGTTTGCAAAGAATGCAATGAAGCTTATGTTGCGTCCGTTCGCCAATGTGTATCCGACAGTCCGTTTTGCGTGTAGCCACTATGCAGGAGAATGGTTGTTCGGGAAAAATGCGGATTTTACTGTAATTCCCAATGGCATTGAATTGGATAAATTCCAGTTTGATCCTGTGATTCGTCAAGAAACTCGCAAAGAACTCGGTATTGCGGATGATACGTTTCTGATTGGTCATGTTGGTCGTTTCATGCCGCAGAAGAACCAGGCATTCCTAGTTGATGTACTTGCGGATTTGCTTCCTAAACGATCTAATACCATGCTTGCCTTCGTCGGTGATGGTCCGGACAGGCCAGCCGTCCAACAACATGCCGTAGAACTCGGTATCGCTGATCATGTGCTGTTCCTCGGTCAACGCTCCGACGTGAACCGCCTGTATCAGGCGTTCGATGTATTCTGCCTCCCCAGCCTTTATGAGGGTTTGGGGATGGTAGCTGTAGAGGCTCAAGTCGCAGGTTTGCCTTGCTTGCTGGGGGACGCTGTTCCTTTGGAAGCAGATGTGACCACTCAATCGCATTTCCTGCAGATTGCCGATGTGAAGCCTTGGTCTGAAGCTTTATCGAATTTGCCTGTCTCGGATTATTCCGACCAAGTTGATGTAACAAGTACATCTAAATTTATACCCATAGACTCGCATGAAGAATGGAGTTCTTCTATATCGGCATTGGGACCGGGGACACGGATCGGTTCTTCCGAGAAAGTGTTCTCTGACTATGATATTTCTGTGAATGCTCGAAAACTGGCTTCAATGTATTTGAAACTTTTTGAGAAGAAATGAAAAGCAAAATGGATCCGCTAGTTTCAGTTGTCATACCTGTATATAACGTTGAGTCTTATCTACATGAATGTGTGAAAAGTGTGGTCGAACAGACTTACACGAATATTGAAATTATTCTTGTGGATGATGGTTCGACTGATAATTCAGGAACGTTATGTGATGAATTTGCTTTGTCGGATTCAAGAATATGTGTTTTCCATAAGAAGAATGGTGGACTGTCTGACGCTCGGAATTACGGCATTCGCCGATCCCGTGGAAGTTTGATTTCCTTTATTGACAGTGACGATTATGTATCATCTGATTACATAATGCACTTGTATCAGGCGTTAGTCCGAGGGAACACTGATATTGCAGCCACTTCCATTTGCATTTTCCATAACGGAGAACTTCCTAAAGTGGATAAGCATAATACGGCAGTCTTTCATGTGTATGATGCGTGTGATGCCCTTGAAGATATGCTTTATATGAGGCATTTGGAGCCTAACGCTTTCCCGAAAATTTATAAGAGAGAATTGTTCGACACGATTCAGTATCCTGTCGGGAAATTGTATGAGGATATTGCCACTACTGCCAAGCTTATCGATAAGGCTGGCAAGATCGCATATCTGAATGAGAAAGACTATTACTATAGGATTCGTCCGAATAGCATCCAAACAGCGAGTTTTAATCCCAAGAAGCTTGATTTACTTGATCAGCTTAACGTTGTTAAGTCGATTGTGCAGACAACGTATCCGAGTATCATTAATGCTTATTATTCAAAAGAACAGAGCGCATTATTCAATTTGTATATGAATATAAGTCCTGATGATACAAAAGAAATGCTTGGAATAGCAGATGACTTGTGGCATGGAATCAAAAAAAATCGGATTTCAGTTTTAAAGGATAGAGAAGCAAGGCCTGATGCTAGAATCGCTTCTTTGTTGTCCTTCTTGGGTTCAATTCCTTGTAGATGTGTTTATAAGTTGGTAAGAAAATGAAAATATTCTCTAATATAGACAAACGATCTCAAGACCGTTATGTCTGTATACTTCTAATATTGGTTTTGGTCGGGTCTGCATTTCAGAATGTCAAAGTAGTTGGCCCGTTAAATCCAGGGCATTTACTCGCGTTATGCTTTATTCCTTTTTTGCTACCGAAGCTTAAAGAGACAAAATTCCCGCCTGCTGTAATATGCATTTTTACGGCGTACATCCTCTGTGTGTCCTTGTTCGCAAGTTTCAAATGGGGATTAGACACATCTATTATTAATTATCTGTTTGTCTTTTACATTATCTTTGTCATTGTCAATTTGGGAAGAAATATCTCATTTGAATCATATAAGAAAGTATTCCAAGTAGCTGGAATACTTTCTTTTGCAATTGTTATATTAAATGCGATTCACTATAAAGATGCCATATTAGGATATTTTTCATCTGGCTATTACGTAAACCATCCGTACTATCCAACAATATATGGAGGTGGTGCCAACCTTGAAGCATCATGGCCCAGCATATATGGTGTTTTTTTCATGGATAATCCTTACGGTATTATATATCTCGTTTTATCTTTCATATTTGCCTCTATTCAGGTTAGTAGAGCTGGTATTATTATCTCGTTAATTTGTTTGGTTATATATGCATATAAACGGTTACGGGAATCAAAAAATCCTTTTTTGATTTTATTCTTGATATTTGTTGTTCTTTCCCTTGGCTCTTTTTATGCGCTAAGACTTGGAATATTCCAACCAATTTTAGATCGTTTCTTTAAGAACCAAGAAGATAGGGGTGCCGCGGGGCGTATCGGTATTTACGACAATGCGCTTCCTTTTCTTTCTAGTCATCCTTTTGGTGTTGGTTTGGGGAATGCAGTTTCTGCAGTGAATAAAGTAGCTGCGAATACAGTGGGGATGGAGCCGATAGTAGATGACAATTTACATAATCTATTTCTCCAGATGACCGTTGAAACTGGTGTGTTTGGCGGGGTGTTTTATGCATGTTTGGTTGCTTTCCTGTGTTTTAATTGTATCTTCAAACATAAATTCGCCAATCCTTTTGAAAACTTCCTGCTTGCTTTCTTTGCTTTATCGTTGATTCAATTTGAAAAAATAGAAATCTTCCCTGCAATATGCCTTGGTATATTGTTAAGCAAAAAATATTATTCAAACAAGGATTTCGATTTATAATGTTATTCTCTATTATTATTCCTGCCTTTAACGCAGAAAGATATTTACATGATTCTTTGAAATCTGTCCGGATGCAGATTTTTACGGATTATGAAACTATAATTGTTGATGATGGATCTACCGATAAGACGGGTGAGATAGCAGATTCTTTTGCTGGGGAAACCTCTCGGACTCATGTGATTCACCAAGAAAACGAAGGTCCTTTGCTTGCTAGAAGAACTGGGCTACAAGCAGCAAGTGGCAAATATGTTGTTTTCTTAGACGCGGATGATTCTTTACGTTCCACGGCTTTGCAGGATATTGCCGATGCAATTCATAAATATAATGTTGATATTGTTTCTTTTAGGTATTCTCGGCAGGATAATTTCTTGACGTCTGATTCACCTTCCCCCTTGCCGGTCGGGATATATAATGGCGAACGATTCGAAGAAGCTAAACTTCATCTCTGCAAAGGACGATTTAATGAGATGTGGGGCAAGGCGATAAGGCTTTCATGTTTTGACTGTACTGCTGATTATTCCAACTATGCAGGGTTGATGCACGGCGAAGATCTTTTACAGCTTCTTCCTGTTTTCGACAGTGCTCATTCTCTTTATAGTTCAGATAAGGTTCTCTATTTTTATAGACCTAATGATTCCGCTAGCACGGCTAGATATAAGTCCAGTCAGCTATCTGATATCAGAAAAGTGAATGCTCGTCTTCTGTCTTTTTCGATGAAATGGGGGAAAGCCTGTTATAAGACGGCATGCAGTGGCGAGGCCATGCAGTATATCAATCTTCTTAAGATTGCTGTTTCATGCCTTTCCTATAGCTCTTTTGGTGATGTGTTTCGTTCGATACATAAGGCAATGGATGATGAAGGATGCTTGGCGCGTGCTCAGAATTGTCAATTGAGGATTGACAATTCTGTTGTCGTTTTTTGTCTTATGCACAATTTCTGTTATCTTTCTTTTCTTGTTTTGAAAGCAATAAATTCCATTAAGAGATGAAGCATAAGGACTTTTGATGATTAGAACAAAAGCTGATTTATTAGAATACATTCAAGAAGACATGCGTATGCAGCCGCGGTCTTCATCTTTTGTGAAGCGTTATTTGGGTACAAGTGGGGCAGTGGTCCGTTGGAAAAAATGTTTAAGGAAATGTGAGTACCATCACAATATTTCCAAGAATATTTATCACAGATTGGCATATTTTGTTTATCTTTTTATGTTGAAAAGGTATGATCGACGTTTCTGTTCAGAAATCCCTATTAATGTTTTCGGCAAGGGATTATTAATTTGGCATCCAGAAAGGATAATTATTAATCCTGAGTCAAAAGTTGGAGATTACTGTGCGCTTTCGAGCGGTGTTGTTATTGCGCAGGCACATGGAGAATGCCCGACAATCGGGAATCATGTAGAGCTTATGATTGATTCGAAGGTGCTGGGAGGAATTACTGTAGCTGACAATGCAAGAATCGGAGCTTCTGCGTTGGTGCTTAAACCGATAAATGAAGCTGACACAACCTGGGCTGGTGTGCCGGCAAAGAAAATTAACAATCAGGGAACTATTGAAACGCCGATTCCTGTTTGCACTTATTAGGCTACGAAGGTGAGATGGATGGAACAGAGGGAAAATCAGCTGGTCAGCGTCATCTTGCCAGCATATAATGTGGCGAATTATTTAGATGACTGCTTGGAAAGTATCATTTCCCAGACATATACCAACATGGAGATCATCATCGTTGATGACGGATCAACTGATGATACCGCAAAGAAGGCGGATGATTGGCTTTCCAAAGATGGGCGTATTCGTGTTATCCATCGACAGAATGGTGGTCTTTCGGCGGCAAGAAATACAGGCCTGCACTATGCACAGGGCGAATTTATTATTTTTATTGATCCCGATGATTGTATTGATAAAAATTTGATTTCCAAATGCATGGAATTGTTGAGCGACGGTTCGGTTTCTTTGGTTCATTATGGGTACCGATTAATTAATGAAAACGGAGTATTGTGCGGAAGGAATTTTCCGGATATGCTCACGAATGCTGAGAAACTAATGCCAACAATTTTAAGTGACAAAATTCCAAGTCATTCTTGGCAATTCTTATGCAGGAAAGAACTATATTCTGATATCCGTTTCCCTGAAGGGCGCAAAGCTGAAGATCTGGCAACGACGTACAAGATTGTAGCTAAGGCAAAAAAGTGCGCTATTTTACCGGATTGTCTGTATGAATACCGTGTTCGCAGCAACTCAATCCTCGGAGAGCTAACGTCAGACCACTCTAAGGCTATAAAGTACTATGAAGATGAGCTTCTTGCGTTCCACGAGATAATTGATTGGGCTATTGCTCAAAAGCGAGAAGATTATCAAAATCTTGCGTGGAATAACGAATTAATGCATTTGTTTAATCATTACAAAGAGCGGATTGTAATCGATGATAATTTAGGAACCAAATGGGTGCACAATAAAATATGCAAAGAGCTTTCTGCTTTTAACGTAGATGGAGTAACTTCCTCTAATCGATTTAAAGTGTTCCTATTCAGGTTTGGGTTTATGCCTTTTTGCTATCGAGTAATGGGAAAGTTGAAAAAAAGAGTCAAATCTATTTTGCGAAAAGAATGATATAATAAAAGAATTCTTTTACATCTAGTTTAGTTTTCGATAATTGAATTTATGTCGTTTAATCAGTTGGTTTAAGATTGTGCCATAAAGATTAAACTAAAAAAGACTTACTATTTTATTTTAATTGAAAGCGGGATGAAATATGAATTTCAAATCATTTATTAAAAAAAAGATGCCTGTTTCTTTTATTGTGAAAAGACAGCGCTGGAAGACTCTTTGCTTGTTGAAGCATGAGGGGAAAAGGGAATTCAGACGTTTTTCACGGGCATATGCTGCTCCTGCATGTTCAGATCAAGTTCAGATGGAAAGCCTCTTGACTTTCTTTGTCCATCAGATTGAAAAGGGCTTTTCGTTTGATACATACCAGTACGGTCGTGGTCGTGGCGCTTTGCGTAATATTGCTGATCTTTCTGCAAGACTTATAGAGGCTGATGCACAATGGCGTGACAAATCAATTTATAAGGACATGGTGCTTGCTTTGGGAGAGTATTGCCGACGCCATGTGGCAGCCAATCAAGATATCGCATTTGTGACAGAATTGTTTGATGAAACCACCAAACTTGATATAGTGGCTGCTTCTAAAAAAGAATATCCTAGTATTCAGCTCTCTTTGAGTTCTAAAGTAGATAATGCCACCGTTCCTTTTAAAGAGTTGGTGGAACGGCGGCACGCGGTCCGGGCGTATTCCAAGAAGCCTGTGGCACGAGTTGAACTTGAAAAGGCAATTGAAATGTCTCTTCGTACGCCATCTGTATGCAACAGGCAACCAGCCCGTGTCCGAATTTTCACGGATCAGCAGTTAATTAGCAAAGCTTTAAAAGTGCAGGGCGGTTTCGGAGGATATGATATCCCGCCAGCATTGTTGCTTGTGACTGCTGACTTGCGCGCATTCATGGGTGCGAATGAGCATAATGAAGGATACGTTGATGGTGGACTGTTTGGCATGTCATTGTTGTATTCGCTGGAAACATGCGGTCTCGCGGCATGTCCTCTAAATACGATGTTCAGTGAAGAGGCTGATGAGCAAACTCGATCTATGCTCGCTGTTCCGGATAACGAGGTGTTCATTATGTATATTGCAGTAGGACACTTCCGCGAAACCTCCAAGATTTGCCGTTCCCAAAGGTTCGGGATTGATCGAGTATTGATGAACTGATTACGGGGGTCTTCTTGGGTAAATACAAGAATCTACTGGTGAATATCGGCTTATTCACATTAAATACGGTATCAACGAAATTGATTACATTTCTGCTGGTACCGCTATATACGTATTTCTTGACTGCGGCGCAGTACGGCGTGACCGACATGTCTCTTACGGTGGCGGGTTTGGTCACGCCTGTCGTTACCCTGTCTATCGGCGATGCCACCACTAGATATATCATCGATGATCCCGATGATAAGGAACGATATATATCTGTTGGGTTTTGGGTGACTTTGTTTGGTTGCCTGATTATGCTCCTTCTGCTTCCGCTATTAGGGCTGTCCATATTCGGCGGCCTCGGGAATTACAAATGGTTCTATCTTGCCTATTTTGCTTCATCCGCTTTCAATGCGTACTTGGCAAATGTGGCAAGAGGTTTGAACCAGATTAAACTCATCACCTGGGCATCTATAGCTTCGTCGCTTGTTTCGGCTCTATCGGCAGGTTTGCTCATCGGTCTGCTTAATTGGAAGGTCGAGGGATATTTTGTTTCGTTGATTTTCGGCGGGCTTGTTGCAATTGTTTTATATCTTATATTTGGTGGCTCATGGAAATACGTACGTATTCCCAAAAAGGAACGCGACCGTCATTTTCTTAAGAAGATGCTGCTGTATTCAGTGCCGCTGATGCCCAATGCTATCTTCTGGTGGGTTGGCACAAGTGTGAACAGATTCTTCATTACCAGTATGCTCGGTATCGGTGCTTCCGGCTTATTTGCTGCGGCCAGCAAGATACCGAACGTAATGAATATGGTCTCTTCCACGTTTTGGCAGGCTTGGAGCTTGTCTGCATTCCAAGAGTTCAAGAAGACTGATACCGGCAAGTTCTATAGCAATGTGTTTGCGGTGTTTCGTACGTTCTGTTTCCTCGCGGCATCAGGACTTATGTTGTTGACGCCGTGGCTCGCCTCATTGCTTTTGCAGAAGAAATTCTATGATTCGTGGCCTATCATTCCTGTCTTGATTCTTGCATTTCTGTTTAATGTGTTCGCAGGATTCTATGGAACGGTCTTTACTGCAAGTATGAAAACCAAACATCTAATGACATCGACTGCTGCTGCTGCGATCGTCGTTGTTGTTCTGACTTGGCTGCTCGTCCGTATCATGGGACTGCAAGGAGCTGCGTGGGCTATGGTCGGCAGCAACCTAGTTATGTATGTCATACGCGTGGCTATGGCTCATCCGATTGTCAGGATAGCGGTGAACTGGCCTCTTATGCTGATCAATATCCTGATTGTAGCTGTTCAAGCATGCATAATGGCATGGCATCCATCCAGGTACTTGTTGATCTCTGGTGTGCTCTTCCTTCTTGTATGCATAGTATCTGCGTTGGATGCCTACCCATTCGTAAAATCTTTGGCAACTGTAATCAGTGGAAAGTCACTGCATAAAAATGGCAAACATGTCGGGAAATAGGGATTTAAGGAGATGAATAATGAGGATAGGAACCATTACCTTCCATTGTGCATATAATTTTGGTTCTGCACTGCAGACTTATGCACTCAGAAAATATCTCACGAATTTAGGCCATGATGTACATGTTATCGATTATCGGAGCGCAGATTTCAATGGGTATAAGATTTTTCGTGGAATAGGGGTTAAATCATTTATTGCAGATTTGCTCTTTCTTCCAGGTAATTTACGCAGGCGCAGCAGTTTTCAATCTTTTTGGCGTAAATGTTTTGGCCTGACGAGCCGGACTTATGAGGGGGCTGATGCAGAGCGTTCTCTAGCTGAGGATTTGAAGGATTATGATGCGCTGATTTGTGGTAGCGATCAGATTTGGAATTTGGATTGCACCTTAGGGCCTGTTCCTCCGTTCTTTCTTTCTTTCGCTTCTGATGGAACAAAGAAAATTGCGTATGCGCCTAGCTTGTCGCATGCCAAGTTTGAAGAAAAGAACTTCGCTCTAGAAGATAAGAAGCATGTCTCCGAGTGGTTGAATCGTTTTGATGCACTTTCTGTGCGTGAGCTTTCTGTAGCAGGGCAGTTTCAGCAACTGACTAATAAGCATATTGTTGAAACGCTTGATCCGACGCTTTTGTTGAATTTAAAGGATTATCGACATATACAGGCTCCGCAACTTCCAAAGAAGCTGGAAGCAGGCAAATATATATTTGCATATACGTTATGGCCGAATAAAGATATGGTGCATTATATTGATAAATTGGCGGCAAAACGTGGACTAACTATCGTTTATTACTCTCAGAAGCCGATTCGGTATCAATCGCACGCGATCAATGTATGGGGAATTGGCCCAGCTGATTTTCTTACATTGATTGATAAGGCAAACTGCGTGATTTCGAACTCTTTCCATGCAACGGTGTTCTCCATTCTCTATGGCAAGCCATTTCTTACGTTTGGTACGGAAAAGAGTAGTTCTCGCATGAGAACGTTACTTGTCAAACTGGGTTTACCTGAAAAGCATCTTTTGCCTCCTGATTTCGAGGGCGGAAGTAATGTTGAACCATTTGCCTCTGTACTGAATATGGCTCGACTTAATAATCTTCGTGCAGATTCTGAACGGTTCCTTAATGATGCACTGATGTAAAAACTCTCAACTAGTATTTGGCATGGAATTTATTGCATGCTGCTTATTTTTTCAATTTTCATAGCATGTTTGAGTTAAAGAGTGCGGATATTTTCTTGAAGATAGTCATACAGCTCCTTATCTGAGATTTTGTGAGGATGTCTTGTTTCCGCCATGAGGATGACTGGGGTCCACCGGAACATGGGAGCGAACCCTCGGCTGTTTGTTTTCGGTTATTGTTTGGTGGTTACTGTGCAGTTTGGTGTGACGTCGGTCACGGCCTGCCCGCCCGAGACGACCGCGGACTCGCCCTTCACGTCGTACAGCTTCCCGCCGTTGTCATCTGTCGTGGAACCATACGAGAACGACAGACCGACCCTCGTGGAGCCCGCCGCGGGAACCGTGGCCTTCCACCAGCCTCCGCACGCCTGCGTCATCTCCATGCCGCCGGTCGTGTCCGGACTGCCGTACACGCGCCACTGCACGCGCACGCGCTCCTGCGTGGACGAGGGACGGTACCAGACCGTCGCGGATTTCAGGGACTGTCCGACCGGCTTGAACTTCCATTGCTGGTTCGCGCCGCCGTTCGACGTCCACACGTCCACGTTCGCGCCGTTCTTCGTGGACCAGCCCGCCACGTCCAGGACCATCGACTGCGACAGCGCGGACACCAGGCGGTACGACGAGCCGGACCTGACCGCGACCCACTTCTGGTTGCGGCCGCCGTTCGACGAGTACTGCAACGCGTTCGCGCCGTTCCTCGCGGAACCGCCCGCCACGTCCAGGACCTTGCCGGAGTTCGCGTTCGCGAGCGTCACGTAGCCCTTCGAGTCGTGCGACACCCTCCACTTCTGGTTCGCGCCGCCGTTCGAGCCGCCCAGCTGCACGTTGGCCCGGTCGGACTTCGACCCGCCGGCCACGTCCAGGACCATGCCGTCCTTCAACGCGGTAGACACCGTGTACGTGCCGTCCTCCAGGTCCGACGCGTGGGCCTTCGCCAAAGCGTCCAGTTGCGCGTACGGGTCCTGCGGGGCCGAGACCGTGACCTGGACTGACGCGCTCTTGCCGCCCGCCGTCGCGGTGACGGTCGCGGTGCCGGCCTTCGAGCCGGCGGTGACCACGCCCGTGCCCATCACGTTCGCGACGCTCGAGTCCGAGCTCGTCCATGTGACCTTCCGGTCCGTCGCGTTCGACGGGCTCACGGTCGCCGTCAGCTGCGCGGAGGCGCCCGACTCCAATTTGAGTTTCCCGTCCTTCACGCCGTCACCCGAGACCGAGACCGACGTGACCGGGACGGTGGTCTCGCACTCGACCGCGGCCAGGGCCGCGGAGGAGCCGTCCCACTTCACGATGCCGCCGTTGTAGTCCAGGCCCGGCTGGCGGGATCCCGGATACTGCTGGCTGCCGCCGTCGTTGAAGATCACCTTCGCGCCCTTGGCGAGGCTGTCCGGGACCACGTACTTGTACAGGTCGGTCTGCTGGCAGCCGTCGGTCGCGCTCGGGGCGGTCATCTCCACGCCCGGCCAGGCCGCGTTGTTCGCCGCGGTCGCGCCGTCGCCCGTGTACACGTACGCGTAGATCTTGCCCCAGCCCGAGGGCTTCGAAGCGTAGACGGTGTTCTTCGCGACCGGGTCAGGCGGAAGCTCACCGGTCACGGTCACGGTGATCGACGAGGTCTTGGTCCCGGACTTCGCGGTGATCGTGGCCTTGCCGGCCTTCCTCGGGGTGACCACGCCCTTCGGGCTGACGGTCGCCACGTCCTTGTCGGACGAGCTCCAGCTCACGGACGCGCCCTTCGGATCGGTCGTGGCTGTCAACTGCTTCGTGGCCACGCCATTGGACAGGTCCACGCTGTAATCCGACTGATCAATCCTCACAGACTTGGTTTCGACCGGAGGCTCTTCGCCGCCGATGTTGGCCATCTTCACGCTGAACATGTCGTCATCGGACTTCTCGAAGGAGTTATTCACCTGAGAACCGGTGTCCGGCAGATCAGCATTGTCGTTCATTGCCAGATCGTACGGCAGGGAATCCATGGCGGACAGACCGAAGGTGGCTGCCAGCTCGATGCCGATACCGTTCGAGGCAATGCGGTCAGCGGTGGTGCCGATCTCTTCCAGCGGGATGGCGATCTCGTAGTGATCATCCATCTGAGCGGAATTGTGGCCCTTCTCGTTGAAGTTGACCCACTTGGCCTTGTTCTGGTTCTCGGCCTTCATATCGCCGATGAAACGACCGTTGTTTTCACCCCAGCCACCGTCGATGCCGATGACATCCTTGCTTAGAATGCCATTGCCATAGCCGAACTTGATGTTCGACTTCTTGGTGTTGGTGGCGGCGTTAGCAGCCGGACCATACGCAGCCTTGGAGTTCAGACCGCTCTCGTCGCCCTTGTAAATCCACGGCCCGTTGGAACCGTTGGTGGAAATGGTCACCACGTTATTGAGCTTCTGCTCGCCACCCCAAGTGATGTTGGATGCCCACAGGGAACCGCCGGTCTGCAGACCGCCGTTGTTGCCGATGCAGGTGCTGTCATCCTTGGTGTCGATGGCGATGTGGAACGGCAGGTTCTGGGTCTGCCACAGGTGGCCTTGGCTCAGGGGGTAGTCGTCGCCAGTGTCGACGACATCCTGCACGTTAGTCATTTCCCACATGAGGTACAGGTTGTCGTCATCGTAGGCGCCATACAACGCATACAGATCGATCGGAACCTCATACATGGAATTCGGGCGGTACACGCGCGGGTCGTCGTTGGCGGCGCCCTGCGCGATCAGCATGGAGCTGTCCCAGTCAGCGATGCTCGCATCCTTCCCGGCGTTGAAGTTGATGGTCTTCTTGACGCCCATGCCCACCTTGTTGGTACTGTACTGCGCGGCAAGGTTCTGCTTCGGGACCTCCACCTTCTTCACGGTCACGGAAGCGCTCAGCGCCTGACCCTTCTTAACCTTCTTGCCATCCTTGGCGGCGGTGCCGGTCACCTTGACGGTAGCGGTCTCGCCGATGGAAAGAGTTTTACCAACGGAAATGACCTTTCCGTCAGTGAAGGAGCCGCTCTCGCCCTCGGTGGTGGTGTACTTCAGATTGTCGGCATCCTGCGCGCGCAACGTGACCTTGACATTGTCGGAGGAGAATTCCTTGGAAGCCGCTTCCACGGACACGTTCGGATCGGATTCGCCCTTCACGTAGAAGACGCTGACCGCGCCGCCCTTGGCGGTACCGGAAACGATCTTATGGTTGGAGACCACAAGCTGGCCGCCATTGACCTCATCCGGGTAGGTGCCATCGTCAAGTGTGGTTTCCATGCCGGAAAGGCTCTTGTCGCCACCCATGTTGGCAATGACCACACCATCGTTCTGAATGCCATCAGACGTGGAGCGCTCAATCATCAGGCAGGACTTGTCGCCGCAGTTCTGCAGGTTCTCGCCCTTGCCATCCATGGCGTTACGGAAGTGGTTGACTGCCGCGACGGACTTGTTCTTCCACATGTCGTCACCGGCGTCACCCAGCTGGGACTGCTCGGCGAACTGCGGGTTGGTGCCGCCAGAGCCCTTCGGACGGTTGAAGTACAGCGGAGCGCCGGCCCTACGGGAACCAACGACCGCCCAGCCCATCATGATCTGATAGTCGGTGAGGCCGGTGGATTCCTTGTCGCCGTTGGCGTAGTTATCGTGGGACTCAACCCAGGTGACCAGCTGGTCTTCGCTTGCGCCGCCGGTATCGATGTTCTTCACCATCTTGACGTCAAGGTTGTTCGAGCCGACAGCGGCGCGAATGGTCTTGCCGTAGTTGGAAGCGGTGTTGCCGCCGCCATCGGAGGAATTGTCGCGGAACATGTTGGCGTATGCCTTGTAGTCAAGGCCGGAATCGCCCTGCAGCACCTCGCCGTACTGGAACTGGGAGCCGTTCTTCAGAATGGTGTTCCAGTAGTTCGACTGCTTATTGTCGAAGACTTCGGTCGGCAGCTCGACGTGCTTTGCCGCATCGTAACGGAAGCCGTCAACGCCGTCCGCCACAGCGGTCTTCAGGAACTTCTGCATACGATCGGCAACAGCCTGGTTCTGCGTATTCAGATCCCACAGGCCAAGCAGGTGGCACTGCGTCACCTTGTAACGGTTGGAATAATCGTTGATCTCGCCGTTGGGGCCGTCGCAACCGGTACGCTTGTGGAAGTAGTCCTTGTTCTGCCAATCGGGGTCGATGGCGTTCCAATCGGAGGTGAAGTGGTTGGCGACCACATCCACGATCACACGCACACCATACTTATGGGCGGTGGCGGTCATTTCCTTCAGGTCAGCCTCAGTGCCGACCACGAAGTTGCCGATGGAGGTGTTTGCCGGCTGGTACACGTAGTACCAGTTCTCGGTGAACTTCTTGCCGTTGGCGGCGACTTCCTTGATCTTGCTCATAGGCTCGGTCTGCACGGAAGTGTAGCCCGCCGCGGCGATCTCAGGCATGTGCTGCGTGATGGTCTTGAACGACCACATCCATGCGTGCAGGATGGCGCCGTTCTTCATGTGCTTGGTCAGACCGTACTGGTTACGGGCCGACTCGAAAGAAGGATTTCCGATGGTGTCCTGATAGCTGTCACGATCGGCGGCAAGTGCGGTGGATGCCACACCCATACCGCCGAACAATGTGGCGACCGCCACTGTTCCCGCTGCGACCTTCTTCCAGGTCTTGACGGCGCGTGCTTTACGGGCCGCGCGTCTGCGCTCCGCACGAGTCATCAGCTCAGGCTGATCCTCATGAGGAGGCTCTTTTCTGGTGAGTGCGTTCGCCATACCCGCGAACGTATGAGTGCTAAGTCGCACCTTACCCTCCCTGCTTCCTTGCATCTTCGATATGATAACGTTTGCCATTAGCATACGTTGCGTTAAAAATACCACATTTTTCCTTTGAAAAATGAGTGATTTTTATTGAAAAATGGCGGTTAAAACGCAATTGTTTTCTGCTCTGTTGCAAACGCTGTCAGCAACAGATACACTCATACCAGCACCCCGTAGCACCCACTATCGTTGCAAATTCACATATGCAAACGTTTCAGAAAATTTTCCAACCAATACCACCTTGCAACACAAAGCATCCTCGCCTCACCCCAAGCCACCGACAGCCCAACCCCAACAATCCTGAAATTAATCTTTCAAGAGATGCTCAAAAAGGGCTTCTTTACCTCTTATGGCATGCAACATGCCAATCAAATCAAAATATCAATAATAAAAAATGGGTGAATATCACAAACACGCTCGGACTCAAAAAAAGAGTAGGGCCAAGCTATGGTGAATCAATCCATGGACCTAAAAGAATTATCAGGCAACGATTTGGGAGCGGATGGGGGCGGGGGTTACCGCACGGTGTTTGCGCATGCTTTTCAGGATTTTGCGGATCGCACCGTTCGTCTGTTCGGCGGCGACGCAGAACATGCTGAATTCGCGGCCATGCGGGTCGGCGATGTCCTTCGGCTGGGGAATTATCGGACGAATCATCGAGGACTTCTTGATCACCGACTGAAGACGTTCCTGGATGGTCAGTCCGGCAATCATATTGTTGCGAGCGCAGTAATCGCACATATTCGCGAAATCGTCAAGCAGGAACGTGTATCGTACGGCGGCTGGCGCCAACGTGACGATTTCCTTGCGCTGCTGCTTTTCGAAGCAGAGGATCAGGTCGGCTTCGTCGGCCATCTGTCGGGTCAGTCGTCGGGAACGGAAGCCGCTCGACTCAATGCCGACGCTTTGCATAAGGCGGCCGCTCGACGGATCGATCGGATGCATCGGCAAACCACGCGTGCCGGCGCTTGACACCTGCACGGTGGTGCCGTTCAGATAGTGGGTCATCAGAAGCTCGCCCATAGGGGAACGGCAAATGTTGCCCGTGCAGACGAACATGATGTGCATGCCTAAACCCCTTAACCGTTCTTCCAACGTTTCGTGTTGCGGTTTTGCGAAATCCACCATGGCTTCCGCAACCCGCCAAACGGAAATTTTAGCGCGAGGCGTTCCCCGCATGCGGCAAATCGTCCAATACGCGCAGAATCATTGCAGAAATTCGGCGCGGGCGGTGGCGGTCAGCGAATAGCGGATCGGGCGGGAGCCGTGGAACTCGAGCAAGTTCCTGTTCACCAGTTCCGCGAGCGCGGTGTTGGTCTTCCGCTCCCCCACGCCAAGCCATTCGCGCATTAGGCGGCGCGATATGGGTTTCGGAGCATCGTCGAAAAGCTCCTCCTGCAGCAGGAAGTACAGCATGTTCCGCTGCAGTTCCGTAATGCCCTGCGTTCGCGCATAATGTTCAAGCCTCTTCCGCGCGGTGTCAAGCAGGGTTTTCTTCTCGCCGAGCACAGAGATGATGTTCTTCTGGGCGGTGGCGATAAAACGGATCATCCGATATGAGAACAGCGAGACGTCAGAACAGTTCAGCGGATGCTGCGCATCATCAAACGCCTTGTAATACCGGCCTTTTGCGTCGGCGATAACCGGACTCAGGCTGATCGCCGTCGGTATGGACAGGTGCTTGCTCAGCTGCAGAGCAAGCAGGAACCGGCCCGTCCTGCCATTGCCGTCATAGAACGGGTGAATGCATTCGAAGGCGTAATGGCACATCACAGCCCGCAGCAGCGGAGGAATCGCCTCATCCGAAAGCAACGCCAGCCATTTGGTCAATTGCACTTGGATTTCCGATTCCGGCCATGCGCCTTGATGAATCTCCCGGTCAAAGCCGTCACACACAGAGACTTGCTTGGCTCTGAATACCATTCCGTCAGGCTTGTCTTCCTCCCGTAGTTCCCCAGCCATCACCTGATCGTAAATATTACGTATGTCATGCAACGTTTTCGGTAGTTCCAACGTTGCGGAATTTTCGCCGGAGAGTCCGAGAAAGAGTTTGGCAAGCTCACTCAACCGCTTGTGCGGCCCGTCCGCGACCGCCGCATCCAACGCGTCTGAGATTTCCTTGCGCGTGGTGTGCACGGCTTCTATGGAGTTCGTGCTCTGCATTTCCGCGCCGATGAGTTCCATCAGATACGCCCTGCGGGCAATCGGCGGCAATGCGGCCCACAGCGATTCGACCTGCACTTCCATGCCACGGACCGAATCCATGACGTTCAACAGTTCCCTGAACGCCACGGCGAACATCTCATGACCTTCGAATTCAATACCTGACCGGTATGTTGAATAGCCGTTGAGTCTTTTTTGGTATTCCTCCTCAGCCGCATCCTTCGGCTTGGCCGTGGATGATGACATTGCCAATGTCTGCCGTATGCTTTTGTACTCCATAACCATCATCCTTATAACCGTCATTTGTGCAGAATATGCAGGTTCGGGGTGAATATAGACTATTCCTATACCTACATAATGTCAAAAATGTCGATATAGCAGCAGGCGTGTTTGCGGCTATTGGTACGTTGAGGGGCATATGTGGGGATACGTGCGGATATGTTTGCTATGCGCAGATATGTTCAAGCGCAGATTAGGTGCGGATCAGGCGACTTCGAGGGTGGCGAGGAGTGCGCGGTGGTCGGAGCCGGGGATGTATGCGGTTTTGAGGTTGCCTACGGTCACGCCTTTGTCATGCACGATGTGGTCGATTTCGGCGATCGGCATCATGGCCGGGTACGTCATGTGCAGGCCTTCGCCCGCCTGCTGGCCGGAATCCAGAAAACGGCTGCCGAGCAGGTATCGGAAGCTGGCGTGGTCCCATGTGGAGTTGAAATCGCCCATCAGCACGTACAGATTGTCGTAATGCTGCAGTTGGGCGAGCGAGTCGAGACTACGGTTCCACAGACCTTGGTTGCGGGGGCGCGGCGAGAACGGGTGGACGGAGCCGAAGCGCACCTTGCTGCCGCCGAAATCGATCGTCGCAGCGGAAACGCTGCTTGATTCCACGGGAATGAGGTTCTGTTTGGCGTTTTCCATCGGCGCGGCGCTGTACAGCACATTCACACCGCCGTTGTCATGCCACGTTTGCTGCGCGGCCACGGAATACGGCAGATAATTGGCGATTCCGGCGCTGTTGAGCCGGTTGAGCAGATCCCATGACACTTCCTGCAGCGCGAGCACTTCCACATGCTCGTTTTTGACGATTTCGACGATCCGATTGGCGTCGGCATGCCCTTCCTTGGTGTTGAAGGTCATGATGCGGGCGTACCGGTCGGACGTGTTGGGCAAGCCGTCGGACGAGACCTGCGTGACTGCGGTGCTGGCCGCGTCGGAAATCGTTTGCTGCGGCCTGATATAACCCCAATGCCAGCCGATTTGCACGACCACGCACACCACACTGACGGTGGCGAGCAGGACGCGTCCGCCTATTGCACGGACGGCTATCGCGGTGATTGCAATAATCAAAGACAGCATGCCCAGCCACGGCATCAGCGCGACGATAAGCGGCACGTACCGTTTGCCGTCGAGATTGTTGGGCAGCATGCGCAGCAGCATGGCCAGCAGGATGACGGCGGTGGCCAGCCAGAGCACCGCGGTCAGAAGGTGTGTTGCTGCGGTACGGCGGGTCATGCCATGTTGCGCGCGGTCGAGGGGGCGGCTGGCGCATGCTTTGTCGAGCTGCGCGCCCAGATCCTCGATTTCGCTTTCGCTTGTGCGTTCGCGTTCGGCATCGTTATTGCCGCCGTTCTCACGCTCGCTTTCGCAGGTTTGCCGCATGGTTGCCTTTCATTACGTTCCCGTTCACCATACGCAACACGGCACTGGTGCGCCACCTCCTTCCCGCGAGGTTCACAGTGCTTTTACGTGCACCCGTACCGCATGCCACTATGCGGACATTTCTCTCTCATTTCCTACTGCGGGGAATGGCGGCACTTGAGCAAACCACGCTCATGACATGCCTACGGAACGGCGAAAATACGGGTATGGGCGAGTAGGTCAGGCTAGGCGGCGTGAGGGTGGACGCGATTGAGTGCGCGCTGGACGGTGTCGCGGGTGGAGCCGGCGCCGTTGCCGCGGACGCCGAAGAAGACCATGACCACCATGATGAAGCAGATGGCGGCGCTCACGCGCAACGCCCACTGGATGCCGAACACGTTCGCGGCCGCGTACATGCTCTTCGCGCCACCGATTGCGGCCCAACGCAGGGCGGTGAACATTTCCATCAGAATCACCAGCACGGGTGCGCCGATGGCACCGGCGATCTGACGGACCGTGTTCGTGACGGCCGAGCCGGCGCTCACCTCCTCGGGCTCCAGACAGTTCAGCGACCATGTGGTGATCGGCATAAGCACGAATCCCATACCGATCTGGCGCACGAACTGCCAGATGGACACCCACCAGATCCATGAGGTCATGGAAATCAGACTCATCATGATGGTGCCGAACAGCAGGGTGATCGAGCCGATCAGCGCCACCGGACGCGCGCCGAGACGGTCGAGTGCCTTGCCGCCGAAGAACTGCGCGATGCACTGGCCGAACGCGCCGGGCAGCATCACCAGGCCGCTGATCGTGGCGGAATAGCCTCGGCAATCCTGAATGTAGAGCGGCATGATCACCATGATCGAGCTGAAGGCGAAGAACGACAGCGCGGCGGTGACGGTGCCGACGGTGAAGCTTTTGTTTTTCAGCACGCTCAGGTTGAGCAGCGGAGGTTGCTTGGACGGGTCGGCCGCCTGCCGGCGAGCGCCGTGGATCTGCCGCAGCACGAACCAGACGATGCCGACCACACCGATGAGCATGGCGAGCCACACCATCGGATGCGTGAATGGATACGATTCGATGTTCGTGAAGCCGAACATGAGTCCGCCGAAGCCGAACACCGACAGGCCGACGGAGAAGAAATCGGCTTTTGCGGACGCGTCGCGCGTGCCGAAATTACGCAAGCCGAAAATCGCCAAAAACAGTGAAATCACGCCGATGACCGTCAGCGTGAGGAAGATTGATCGCCAACCGTTCAAATCGGTTTGCACACCACCCAACGTGGGGCCGATCGCGGGCGCGACGCTCATGGCCATGCCGACGGTGCCCATCGCCATGCCACGGCGCGAAAGGGGGTAAATCGAAAATACTGTGATCTGCAGGACCGGCCACATCACGCCGGTGCCGACGGCTTCCAGCAGACGGCCGATCAAAACCAGCACGAACGATGAGCCGAGCCAGGCGAACACCGAACCGAGCGTGAACACCGCCATCGACGCGATCACGATCTGACGGGTGGAGAATCGGCGGGTCAGGTAGGCGGTGAGCGGCACCATAACGCCCATGACGAGCTGGAAAATCGACGTCAGCCATTGGCCGGTCGTGACGGAAATGCCGAAATCGGACACGATGGTGGGCAGTGCGGCGCTCAACTGCAGCTGCGTGAAGTTGCCGACGAACGTGATAAAGGTGAGAATGGCGATCGATACGAACGCGGCATGCGTCAGATGGTCGTTTTGGTACGATTCCTCGCGCGTGAGCGGGCAGGATAGGCTGTGGCGATTGTTGTTGCGGTTGTTGCCGCTGTTGTTACTGCCGTTGCCGCCGTTGTTGTGGCCGCCGGCGCTGCCGTTGCTTCCGTGGACATCGCGGTTCGGACGCGGTTTTGTCTCCGGTTCCATATTCTTCAGCAATTAAACCCCTCCGTTTGCAGACTGCACAAGTCTAATACCGTGGGTAGCCGGAGCGTGCGGCAAGGGTGCGGGAAGTCTCGTATAACGGAAGTGTCGGTGCGGCGGAAATCACGCCTTTCCAAGCATCGTCAGCACGATCAGCACCACATTCAATGCGACGATCAGCGCGGCGACCGCGATATTGACGACGTGCTTGACCGGACCGTCCACGTGCTCCCCCATCAGCGTGCGGTCGTGCGTGTAACGCATCAGCGGAATAATCGCGAATGGAATGCCGACCGACAACACGACCTGGCCGACGATCAACGCTTCCGTCGGATTGTTGGCGAACCACAGCACCACCAACGCGGGTACCAGCGTCACCACACGGCACGCCCACATCGGCGCTTTGATGCGTAGCAGGCCGTGCATGATTTCGCTGCCGGCGTACGTGCCGACCGACGTGGAGCTCAGGCTCGACGCAAGCAGACCAATCGAGAAAATCGTGCCGATCACCGGGCCGAGCACATGCTGGATGGCCCGTTGCGCGCCTTCGATGGTGTCGGTGCCGGTCATGCCGTACAGCGAGTTCGCGGCGAGGATGAGCAGCGCGAGGTTGACCGAACCGGCCAGTATCAGCGCCCAGGCAACGTCGATTTTGCTGCCGTGAAGTAGCTTTTTGATGCTCGGCTTCGCTTCGCCGGGGGCGTAATGGTCGTTGACGAGCGTGGAATGCAGGTAGATGGCGTGCGGCATGACCGTGGCACCCAGCATGGACGTGGCCATAAGCACGGTATCAGTGCCTTTAAAGCGTGGAATCAAGCCGGCGACGACTTCTTTCGGATTTGGCGGGGCGATGAACAGGCCGGCGATGAAACCGAACGTGATCACCAGCAGCAGGCCGATGATGAGTTTTTCGAAAATGCGATGCGTGGCGCCTTTTTCGAAAATCAGCAGCACCGTCGACACCGCGCCGATGATGCAGCCGCCGACGAACAGCGGCAGACCGAACAGCAGTTTCAGTGAGATCGCACCGCCGATCACTTCCGCCAGATCGGTGGCGATGGCGATTACCTCGGCTTGCATGAAGAACATGAAACGGCCCGCGTCGCCAAGCCGTTCGCCCAGGATTTCCGGCAGGCTTTTGCCGGTGACGATGCCGAGTTTCGCGGACTGGTATTGGATAAGCACGCTCATGCAGTTGGCCAGTACCAGCACCCACACCAGCAGGTAGCCGTAGCGCGCGCCCGACGTGATGTTCGCCGCCACGTTGCCCGGATCCACGTACGCGACCGCCGCCACGAACGCGGGGCCGAGGATGCCGGCGAGCGCGTGGCCGTGGTGGTACGGCCGGGCGGATCGGTCATGCTGCGCAGTGATCGTCATATTCTTCGAATCCATATCGTTCTTCATATCCACGCAACGTTATAGTGCGTTTTCCGCGCAGAATTGTTACGTCTGTTACGGAAAGCTGAACAGCTGCCGAACATGCGCCGATTGTGGGGCGGACAGACCGCGATCACGGAAGCCGCTACACTGGTGCGAAGAACATTGCATTTCGACTCAAGGGGTTGTTCCATGGCTGTTTTCCACACTCCGATGATCACGCTTTCCGACGGCAATCTGATTCCGCAGATCGGCTTGGGCGTGCTGCGCATCGACGACGAGGGCGTTACCCCCGTGGTCGAGAGCGCGCTGGAAGCCGGCTATCGTCATATCGACGGCGCCGCGGGGTACAACAACGAGGCGGGCGTGGGACGCGCGCTGCAGAACGCGGGGTTCACGCAGGGTGAGAATCGCAAGAACCTGTGGGTGACGACGAAGCTGCGCGATTCGGAACAGGGGTACGATTCCGCGCGCAAGGCGTTCGACCGCCAGCTCGGCCTGCTGCAGCTCGACTACGTGGACATGTACATGCTGCATTGGCCGACGCCGTTCGACTGGCGTTCCGGTGAGACTTGGAAAGCGTTCGACGAATTCCGCGCGGAGGGTCGCGTGCGTACGCTCGGCGTGTGCAATTTCCTGCCGGAGCATCTTGAGCGGCTGCATAAGGAAACGGGCGAATACCCGGCCGTCAACCAGATCGAACTGCATCCCACGTGGCAGCAGCGCGAGGTGGTGGCGTACTGCAAGGCGCACGGCATCGCGGTCGAGGCGTATTCGCCGATGGCGCGTGGCGCGGATCTCAATGCCGGCGATGGTGTGATCGAACGCATCGCGCGGGCGCATGGCGTCACCGAAGCGCAGGTGATCCTGCGATGGCATATCGAAAACGGCACGATCATCATTCCCAAGTCGGTGTATGCGGACCGGCAGCGGCAGAATCTCGACCTGTTCGGTTTCGTGCTTGACCCGGACGAGCATGCGGCCATCGACGCGTTGGATGGGCCGACGCGTGCGGGACATGATCCGATGACGTTTACGTATGCGTGACTCGCGTTTCCGCAGGCAGCGTTTCAATGCCAACGGGCTAGCGGAACGTATTGCGATTCTGCTGGTCGTGGCGGTGGTCGCCGGCATTTCGATCGGTCTGCTCATGCCGAAGGTCAACCCGACCGTCGGCGAGATGACGGGCGAGTATGTGGCGACTGGCAGCGCGGCGGAAACATTGCAATCGTTGACAATCGACGACCAGCCCAGCCGAGCCGGGTACGACCGCGATTCATTCGGTTTCCGGCAGACCGATGACGATGGCAACGGTTGCGATGTGCGCGAGGACGTGTTGGCGCGCGATTTGACGGATGTGCGGTATATAGCGGGTTCTGGTTCTAGCTCTGATTCTGGTTCCGGGTCCGGCGCCGGCTGCAAGGTGAAGTCGGGTGTGCTGTCCGACCCGTACACCGGTACGACGATCCGGTTCACGCGCGGAGTGAAAACGTCGTCAGCGGTGCAGATCGACCATGTGGTGGCGTTGGAGAACGCGTGGCAGTCGGGTGCGAACCAGTGGGACCGTACGAAGCGGTACCGGTTCGGCAACGACATGTACAACCTGCTGGCGGTGGACGGGCCTGCCAATCAGGAGAAGGGTTCCGCGTCGGCCGCGTACTGGCTGCCGACGAACAGCGAATACCGTTGCGATTACGTGGCTCGGCAGATTGGCGTGAAAGACAAGTACGGGCTGACCGTCACCACGCAGGAAAAGCGGGCGATGCTGTCCGTACTGCATGGCTGCCCGGCGCAAAGCGTGCCGGAGCGGTGAGGCGCGTGGCAGGTGGCGGAGCGTAGGTGCGCGGTGAAGCGTAGGTGAGTGGCGGAGTCTCCCGAAATGTGTCACGATTCGAAATTTCGGCTGTTTTTTCGAATCGTGACACATTTTTCCTTCCAAAAAAGCAATACGGGGGTATAAAACGACATATTCCCAAGGAAAATGCCTCAAAAAACATACCCCCGAACCGAAAGCGATGTGTCACGATCCAAAATTTTGGCCATTTTTTCGAATCGTGACACAAAACAAGCGACACGGGCAGTACCGGAAGAGTAGGTCCAAGGCCCGCTCTGGAAAGGGCGGAGCTGGCGCACAGATAGCGTGGGCAGTGCCGGAAGAGCGGAATCAAGGCCTGCGACGGAAGCGAGGAGGGCACTCAGGGGAGGAGAAGGCATGCGGAAAGCGGGAGCACTAGGCGGCGCGAAACCAAACACGCGACACTAGGCACGGGTGGTGGCGCGGGCTATGATGCGGGATTGGGTGGTGATGAGCTCCGGTTCCAACGTACGGCTGCCGTCGATGCGGTTGATGATGCGGCTGACCGCGGTCGGCGCGATCCAGTCGAGGCAGGAATCCATGGTGGTCAGCGGCGGCTGGAAATATGCGGCTTCCTCGTTGTTGTCGAAGCCGATCACCTGCACCCGGTCGGGCACCGCGATGCCGTTCGCTGCCAAAGTGAACAGTGCGCCCAACGCAAGCTGGTCGTTGAACGCCACGATGCCATCGAAGGGGATGCCGGAGTCGACGATGCGCTGCGTCATGCGCGCGCCCGAGCCGATGGTCCAATCCTGGCCGACGTTGGGCACTAGCCGTGTGTCCAATTCGACGCCTTGGTCGGCACACGCTTCGAATATGCCTCGCATGCGCAGCTGCGCGTTGCCTTCCACGGCGTCGCGCAGCTCGAGGATATGCTCCGGATCGGTTCGCGAGCCGATCACCGCAAGATTCGTGGCACCGTGGTCGAACAGGTATTGCGCGGCGAGACGCGCCTCCTGGACGTCGTCCGGGGTGACATGGTCCGCCTTGCCATGCGTGGACCGCGCGCCCACGCAGACCAGCGGATAATCCACGTCCAGGTCCTCGGGATCGAGATCCTCGACTTCGGAGATGGACAGGATCATGCCGTCCGACACCGTGGCATTGAAGTTTCGCAACAGCGCGCGGGCACCCTGCGCGGATCCTTCCGCATACGTGATGATGTACACGGAATAGCCGTAGATGCGGGCCGCGTCGATCACCCGGTTGGCCAGTTCGGCCAAATATGGCGCGGTCAGGCTCGGCACCGCGAGCGTGATGAAGCCGGTTTTGCCGCGATTGAGATTGCGGGCCGACACGTTGACGCGGTAGCCGAGCCTGTCGATGACGTCCTGCACTTTTTCGCGTGTGGCGTCGGCCATGCGGCCGGAATGGTTGATGACGTTCGACGCGGTTTTGAGGGAGACTCCGGCCTCTTGCGCCACTTCACGCAGTGTGACGCGTTTCCTGTCAGACTTGTCCGGCTTCACTTCGGCCATATCTCCCCCTAACCGCATCCGTCATCGATATTCGACTTCCGACTTTACCGCCTTACCACGAGCACGCCGTTGCGGCGCACGGTGTACGAGCCGGGCTTTTCCTCCCGATCCGTCTGGAACAGGATGACCGGCTCGCCTTCGATGCCTTGCAATTCGACCGTCTTCTTGCCACGGGGCAGGTAGAAGTCGAAGGTGGCGTCGGCGGAGGCGCGCACGGTGTGCAGCACGTCGGCATTCTCCTGCGACGAGGCCGCGAGATATGCGCGGACCAGCTTCGTCAGATCGGCCACATCCAGGTCGCAGCCGACGAAATACGCTTCGCCGGAGCCGTACGGATTACGGGTGACCGCGGCCGTGCCGTCGAGCTCCCATTCGTCCGCTTCCTCGCCGGCGTACGTGGCAAGCACCTGCACGTGTTCGCCGGTCACGTTCACGTCGTTCTGCCACAGGCGGGTCGTGGTGCCGTCCAGCGCGGCCGAATCGTCGGCGGACGACAGTCGGATCTCGCCCGGCTCGCCTTCGGCTTCGGCGCCGAGGATGTTGAATTCCTCGCCGCGGACGCCCAGCATCGAGCGCAACAGGCCATCGCCCGCGCCCGGGTATCCGCCGAGCCAAGTGTGGAAATGCTCGTCGATCAGTCCGGTCGCGTAGCCGACCACCACGCGGCCGCCGGCGGCCGCGAAGTCGGCCAACCGCTGCGTGTCGGCGGCGCTCAGGATCAGCACGGTCGGCAGCACGACGGTCTTGTACGAGCTCCAGTCGTAGGCGAGCGGCACGATGTCGGCGCGCGAGCCCGCGTCCAGGAACGCGCGGTACCAGTCGCGCACGTCATGCCAGTGGTTGAGTTTCATGCTCGGCAGGGTCTGGGAGCGGGTGGCCCATTCCGATTCGGCGCTGAAGAGGATCGCCGTGTCGGAGTGCGCCAATTCGGTGCCCTGCACGCCGGCGTCGGCGAGCGTGTGCAGCGACGCGCCCAGCTCGCACACCTGGCGGAACAGCTTCGTGTCCTCGCCGGCGTGCGGAACCATGGCCGAATGGAACGCTTCGGCACCGAACGCGGACGCGCGCCACTGGAAGAAGTTGATGGCGTCGGCGCCCATGGCCACATGGGCCAGGGAGTCACGCACGGTCTCGCCCTTGCGCTTGCGGGTGTTAAGCGGCTTCCACTGCACCGCCGAGGTGGAGTGTTCCATGACGTACCACGGCTTGCCGAGCGCGAGCGAATCCATGAGAGCGTCGGAGCAGGCCAGCTCGTCGAGGTGGGATTCGCCCTCGTGGAAGTAGTGGTCGTTGGATACGAAGTTCACTTCCTTGGCCCAGGCGGCGTAGTCCATGCAGCACTGGTCGGTGGAGACCATGAAGTTCGTGGTGAACGGCTTGTCGGGGCAGATTTCGGCGATCGCGTCGCGTTCGGCTTTGTAGAAGTCGAGGAGCATGTCGTTGCCGAACCGTTCGAAGTCGAGCTTCTGGCCGGGGTTGACCATCGAGTCGGCGCCCATGAACCGTGGGATGAGCACTTCGTCGAAGCCGTTCATCTCCTGGCCCCAGAAGGTGGTGCCCCACGCCTGATTGAGCGCGTCGATGGTGCCGTACTTGCGGCGGCACCATGCGCGGAAGGCCTCGAGCGCGTTGTCGGAGTAGTCCTCGCGGTTGTTCCACCCGTATTCGTTGCCCATGTGCCATGCGGTCACATACGGGTTGGTGCCGTACCGTTCGGCGAGCTTGCGGCACAGGGTCAGCGCGTATTCCTTGAACACCGGGCTGGTCGGGCTCCAGGATTGGCGCGAGCCGGCGTTGACCGGATGGCCGTACTTGTCACGCGGAAGGACCTCCGGGTGGCTTTCGTACAGCCACAGCGGCGCGGTCGCCGTCGCGGAGGCCAGGTCGACCACGATGCCGGCATTGCCGAGTTTGTCGATGATGCGGTCGAGCCAGCCGAAATCCCAACGATCCTCGGTGGGTTGGATGCGATCCCAGCTGAAGATGGCGAGGGCCACGGTGTTGACGCCGGCCTGCTTCATCAGGCGGATGTCGTCGTCCCAGATGTCCTCGGACCATTGGTCGGGATTGTAGTCGCCACCGAAGGCGATGCCGCGGCCATCCGCGGTCAGAAGTTCCGGCCATTCGAAGTTGCGTCGCGCACTCACGATTATCTCCTTTGGTAATTGGCATAAAGCCATGGTTTTTTGTATATTACATTCGTTATTTGCCCACCGGCATGTGGTACACCGGTGTAGCATACACGTCGGTGACGTCAGCGACGCACGCATCGGACTGCTCCAGGCGGGCCGCCATCGACGATGTTACCTTCACGCGGACCCCGCGCCTCAGCGGCGTGACGACCAGCGTCAGCTTTCCACCAGCGGCATCGATGGCATCCGCGTAATCGCGCAATCCGACCTGCCATGTCTCGCCGTTGCAGAAATTATCGGCGATCAGCACATCGCCGCAGAACAGCCAGCCGATATCGCCCTGGTATGCGATGTTCAGCATGACATCGGCGACCTGCCGTTGATCGCGGAAAAGCCGTCCCATGCCAGCCGGCAAAGCGATTTCGTACCGATCGGCGTGCAGTCTTCTCAGACGCGCATACACCGATACGGGCTCCACCGGCCGCGGAGAGCCGAGCAAGCCTTCCGGATATGCGGCAATCCCGTTTTCGGCGCGGGGCGATTCCAGCGTCCACCCATCGCCGTCCTTGTACAGCAACGCGTTGTCGTCGTCGACGAAGGCGAGGCCTCCGTCCAACACCGTCATCCGCCCGGCGAGCGCTCGTGTGACGCATACGATCTCCGCCGCGTCCCGGACCATGAAGCGTTCGAAATCCGCCTTGCCGACGGTGACGTCCTGGATGTCGCCTTCGAAATGGAACGTCAGCTCATCCATGCCATCGGGCTTGAGGAACACGAACGTGCGGAACGGTCGGCCCGGCACCCGCAGCACGGTGACCGGCTGCAGGTTGGCGCGGACGAGCCGCACGCCGTCCAGATCCATGTTGAACGGCAATATGCAGTTCTCCCCCTCGGCGAGGCCGATGCCGGTGAACCGTATGCGCTCACCGGTACCCGTCGTCACGTCGATTTGCTCACCGTGACGGCTCGGCACGCGCGCATGGTCCTGGAAGTTGTCGATGGACACGAAACCCCGTTCGCCATCGCTGCGCACGGCATACCGGAGGGTCTCGGAGTCGGACGGATCGATGCGGTCCTGCCCGTCCTGCAACGAGACCGGCATTCCGGCGAGTTCCGGCCCGAAGGCTTTGACGAACTCGTGCAGGGTGCGCAGCCGCCGGTAGGATTCCCGCACCTGTCCGAATTCGCCAAGGGGCGCTTGGAAATCATAGGAGCGTTTCGGGGTCTGCCCCTCATTGAGGAATCCGGCCGCGCCCTTCGGGTTGGTTCCGCCATGGAACATGTAGTAGCCGAGGAAATCGCACCCCGAGCCGAGCTTGATGTTGGCCATCGCGTCGACGGAGCGCTTCGGCAGCACGAAACGGTAATCGTACGAATTGAACATCCCGCCGCCCATCTCGCAGCAGGCGTACGGGCGGCTGTCCGGATCGTACGGGGGATCGAAGCCGTCGCTTGTGCTGGAGCCATGCAGCCTCCGGTATCGGTACTCGTCGGTGGCGGGATGCTCCGTCATCCCCTCGGCACCGACGCCGTCGTAGAACAGCCACGGCCGGTACGCGTATCCACCCCACAGCGGCAGCATGTCGTCCGGAACCGGTGACTGCCAGCCGGTGCAGGTGAACATCGGCGGGTCGATGCCTTCCTCGATCGCGATGTCGCGCAGCCGTTCCAGGTAGCCGGCCCCATCGTGGCCGGACGGCACCCATTCACGGCTGATGCCGGTGGTCATCTCCCAAGGAGCCGACGACGCCATGTACTCGTTGTCGACCTGGGCCGCGATGATCGGCCCGCCATCCTTGAAATACAGGCCGCGCAGCTGCTGCGCGATATGCGCGTAGAGACCGCGCACCGCATCGAGGAAGCCGGCGTCGAGGGAACGGACCTCATACGACTTGCCGTACAGCCAGTCGGGAAGTCCGCCGTTGCGCACCTCGCCATGGCAGAACGGTCCCAGCCGCACGATGACGTGCAGTCCGTGCCGGGCGCACAATTCCACGAATCGGCGCACGTTCCTGTTGCCGGAGAAATCCCACTCCCCCTCGCGCTCCTCATGGTGGTTCCAGAACACGTAGGTGGATACGACGTCGATGCCCGCCGCGGCCATCTTCGCGAGTTCCGTGTCCCACCGTTCGGCGGCGATCCGCGAATAGTGCATCTCGCCGGCGATGGGGATCCATGGCGATCCGTCACGGGTCAGGAAGCGGTTCGTGGCGCCCAGGGTCCCGCCATCCGGCCCGCATGCGGCTGCGGCGCGGATGACGGGGATCCCGTATGCGGGCGTCCGCGCGAACTTGCTGGCTTCCGAAAGATCAACCTCATAGCGCATAACGCTGCTCCTTGTCGAATTCCCGCAAGCAGGAGGACCGGTCAGCCCTTGACCGAACCGGCGACCAGGCCGGCCACGATCCAACGCTGGCAGAAGATGAAGAACACGAACACCGGGATGAGCGCGATGGTGGTGACCGTCATGAACAACGGCCAGTTCGTCGTGAAGGTGCTGATCGCGTTGAACACCTGCAGCACGATGGTCTGTTTGTTGGTCGACGAGATGTACACGCTCGGCGTCATGAAGTCGTTCCACGTGCCCATGGTCTGGAACACGATGACGGTGGTCAGGATCGGGCGGATCAGCGGCAGCACGATCGTCCAGAAGATGCGGAACGGACCGGCGCCGTCGATACGGGCGGCCTCGATGATCTCATACGGCAGGCCGCGCATGTACTGCACGATCAAGAAGTAGCAGAAGGTCGCGCCGCCCGTGTAAAGCACGATCAGGCCGAGCAGCGAATCGACGAGACCCACCTGTGCCTCCATGCGGTACTGCGGAATCAGCAGCGTCTGGCCGGGGATGATGAAGGACAGCATGAGCAGCACGCCGATCACGGCGGTGAACTTGCTCTTCTTCAGGATCATGCCGTATGCGGCGAGCGCGCCGAACAGCACCTGCAGGCCGACGCCGACCACCGTCACGATGATGGTGTTCTTGAAGGCGTTGACAATGGGCAGATGCCCGAATGCATACGTGTAGTTCTCGAAATTCCATGTCTTTGGTAACCCAATCGGGTCCATGGACATCTCGGCGCTGCTTTTGAACGTGTTGATGACGATGACGTACAGCGGCACCGCGCAGATCAGCGCGATAGCGATGACGACGACGGAACGGATGATCGAGCCGATACGCTCGCGTTGCTGCAGAGTCATGACAGCCTCTTTTCTACCAGATTGGTGATTACCTGCTGCAGGGCGACCAACAGCGCGCAGCAGATGAAGAAGATGACGCCCAGTGCGGAGCCCAGTCCGTACCGGCTCGAACCGATGCCCGTGAGGATGATGGACTGGGTCACGGTGTAGGTGGAGTAGCCCGGACCGCCGCTGGTGAGGCCATACGGCAGATCATAGACCTTCAAACCACCGGTAAGCAGCATGAAGATGCTCACACCCATGGCCGGAACCATCTGGGGCAGTGTGATGTTGAAGAACTGCTGGCGACGGTTTGCGCCATCGACGGCGGCCTGTTCGTAGATATCGGCGGGGATAGCCTGCAGATACGCCAGATACAGCGTGGCGTGCCAGCCGATCTGAGCCCATACCGCTACGAAAATCACACAGAATTTGGCAAGTTCGGAATTCGACAACCACGGAATCGCATCGATGCCGATCTTGGCGAGCAGCGTGTTGACGACGCCGGACTTCAGCGGGGAGAAGATGTACTGCCAGACCAAGCCGAGCACGGCCATGGACGGCACCGAGAAGAAGAAGAACAGGGAACGGGCGAAGTTACGGCCGAAGAACTTGCGGTTGAGCACCACAGCCAGCGGCAGGGCGATCACGGTGATGAGCACGGTGGTGGCCACCGTGTACAGCAGCGTGAAGCCGAGGCCCGCGAGCAGCGTCGGATCCTTGAAGCACTGCACGTAGTTCGCGAACCCCACGAACTTCGCGTCCGCGAAATTGTAACCGGAGTAATCGGTGAAGCTGAACACCAGGCTTTGCAGGAATGGGATGAGGATCACCACGATGAACACCACCATGATCGGCAGCAGGAAGCGTGCCGAGGCGAAGTTCTCCATGAAGTTGCGGTGACGACGCTGCTTGAGATGCAACGCCTCTACCTGATCAGCGGAATGTGGACGCGCCGCTGACGCTGTTGATACTGACATGTTGGTTGCTTTCTACAAAACGTGAGATTGGCAGGTCCAGGCGTGGCGCGGACGGAAGGGTCCGCGCCAGCCTGCCGCGATGGATGTCTGTTCGCGATGGATCAGGAGAGGGTCTTGAGCTTGGAATCGAGGTTCTCCGCGGCCTGCGTAGGGCTGATGGAGCCGAGGGCTACCTGCTGCAGCTGGGTGAAGGTCTCGGCGCGCAGCGCGGTGGTGCCCTTGCTCCAGTGGGCGGAATTCAGGTACACGTTGCCGGTCTTGATGTACAGGTCGTAGGCGTCCTTGAAGTGGTCGTCCACCGTGGCGTTGAAGCCCTTGACGGACGGGATCAGGCCCAGCTGCTTCTGGTACAGCTTGAGGCCCTCGTCGGAGGTCAGGAAGGTGAAGAACTTCTCCGCGGCCTTGAGCTTGTCTCCGGAGATCTTGTTGTTGATGCCGAAGGCCGGATCGATGGAGCCCGGCGCGTACGGGGTGTCACCCTTCTTCAGCATAGGGATCTGGCCGAAACCGTAGTTGAGGCCGGTCTCATTGAAGCTGTCGATGTCCCACGAGCCGGAAGGATAGACCGCAAGACGTCCGGCGGTGAATTCCGACTTGACCTGGTCGCCGCTCAGGCCGGACACGTCGGAGCTCATCAGGTTCTGCTTGATCAGCTTGTCCCATTCGCCGTAGTACTTGCCATACACGTTCTTGAACGTGTCCTTACCGGCGTCGATCTTGGCGTCGAGCGCCTCGCCCTGCTTGGCGGATTCAGCGCCGATCCAGCCCTCGACGGCGTTGCCCAGTCCATCCTTCGGCTCAAGGTATGGGGTGATTCCCGCGGCTTTGAGTTTGCCGCACATGGTCAGGAATTCATCCCACGTCGCCGGGATGGAGTCGTAACCGACCTTCTTCAGCAGATCCTTGTTGTACACCCAGGCATTGGTCCAGGTGCTCACGCCCATGGCGTATACTTTGCCATCCACGCTATAGGCCTTTTTTGCGGCATCGCCGATTTTATCCATGAAGCTTTCATTGCTCAGGTCCTTGGCGTAGTTGCCTTTGACCAGATCGCTCAACGCCTCCGGAGGAACGATGTAGACGTCGGCCAGGTTTCCGCCGGAGATTCGAGTCTGCAGCGTCTGCTGGTAGCCACTCTGGGAACCGGTGGTGGTGCTGTAGTCGATCTTGATGTCCGGATTGGCCTTTTCGAACGCGTCGATGATCGGCTGGTACTTGTCCTGCGAATTGTTCGAGAAGAACGACAGCGTGGTCTTGCCGTCGGCGGCGTTTCCTCCACCGCACGCGGCCAGCGGAACAAGCATCGCCGCAGCGGCCACCGCCGCAATCATCCTGATGGATTTCTTCTCCATGATGTACTCCTCCTTGTGTCCCATCGTTGGCACCCGCTTTACGTGCGTTCATTCGTCGAACCCACTCCAGCTGCGGTAGATACACGTCAATATGTCTTCAACTGACCATTCAGTTGATTCGGGATATTTCCTTCCCTTTTTGGTATAACTGTGTACCTGTTGAAACAGTACAGGTTTTCCGGTGTACCATGTCAATTCAAACAAGGAAATTTGCATCCCATCGACCGCTACCCCTACAAAACATCGGCGTGTCGTATACCGGCAGCACCGTCGACAGCGGACGACGACCCGCCCGCACCATCCGGAGACGCGCAGCCCGAAAGCGTATTGCGGGTGGGCAGGACGCATGTGGACAAGTCGGTGTATTACGGGGGATTATTTTTCCGATGAATTCCCCAGTATTAGTTGGGATTGAAAAGATGCTGAAAGTCCACAGATAAAAAATCGGCGGCCCCAAGGAAATATCCTTGGAAGCCGCCGATATGCTTGCGTGCGTCGCGCTACGGGCTCAAGCGAGTACACAGCGTGCTACGCAGACCGTGAGCAACACAGACCGCGCGCTACACAGAATCGCAAGCTACAAACTCAGGAACAGCTCGTGGATGCGGGTGTCGTCGGTGAGCTCGGGATGGAACGCCGTGGCGAGGATCTTGCCTTGGCGCAAGCCGACCACATTGCCGTCCACCGACGTTTCGACGGTGGCGGCCGGTCCGACTTCGGCCACGAACGGCCCGCGGATGAACACCAGCGAGAAATCTTTGAGCACGATGTCGGCCGGGGCGTCCTGCGGAACATGCTCGCCCGGTGCGACCACGACGGCGGAATCACCGGAAGAGGAGCCGAAATCGGCGGTGGCGGCGAACGAGCCAAGCTGGCGGCCGTATGCGTTGCGCCGCACGACGGCGTCAAGCGCGCCGAAGTAGACGTTGTCGTCGTTATCGAGCTTGCGGGCCAGCAGAATCATGCCGGCGCAGGTACCGAACACCGGTTTGCCGGCGGCGATATGCTCTGCAATCGGCTCGAACAGGCCGGTGGAGCGCAGCAGCTTGCCCTGCGTGGTGCTTTCGCCGCCAGGCAGAATCACGCGATCGATCGAATCGTCGAAATCCTCGGCGGCACGCAACAGTTTCCACGGCGCGCCAAGACGATCCAGCATGGCCGCATGCTCGGCGAACGCGCCCTGCACCGCCAGAATGCCGGTCACGCCGTGCTTCGCGGATGCCGAGCCTGCGGCGACGTCGGCCGACTCTTCCTTTGAAATGTATTCAACTGCTACAACCAACGGATGCTCCTCATTCAGGTTGTTCAACAAATCGTTCGGTGAATCGCCGAACATCACAACAAAAAGCGGCAGGCACGTGCAGCACCGAAAATCACACGCACCCACCGAGTCCTTCAAAGTCGATCACACGACCGGCTTATGCAATCCTCGCGGAATTGCAAGCAATCAAGCAATCGACGAATCAACAGATCATTCGCCGCGGGCGGCCATGATGGTTTCGATCTCATCTTCGTTGATGCCGACCATGGCCT
>OGOY01000884.1_pt1 | contig 34868 bp, 20 predicted proteins | sample 1552811 | NCBI WGS metagenome assembly OGOY01 (sample SAMEA2580132, study PRJEB22360) | human gut metagenome | biome: human gut; feature: human-associated habitat; material: faeces | place: Denmark | collected 2008/2010 | reverse complement strand
AGGGGTATACACGCTTTCCAGGCGTGCCTCTTCAACCACTCGAGCACCTCTCCTTATTCGGAGCGCGAAGATAGAGGAAGTTTTCGGAATAACAAAATTCCAAACCAACTTTATTTCAAGATTACAGTTGTGTTACCTGATCATTTTAGTCGCACATCCCACGAGTTTTTCGCAATATCTATTTCAAAACTTTACATATCAGCCTTCCATTAAATACCGTTTCTTATAGTTATTTGTATAGACGGCTTACCATTAACAAAAATCTTCTCCTCCAAATAATTCTTTTTGTGAAAAATGAGTATATCATTACTTTGAACTTTTATTTCATATTTTCCATCTTTATCCGTAACAACAAGTATTTTCTTTTGTAGTGTTGAGAAAATATTTACTCCTTGTATCGGAGTTGCTTGTGTATCGCGAACAATGCCTTTAACAGTAATAACTGCTTCTCCGCAACTGTTCATTGTATCCAAAACCGTTTCTTTGACCTGGTAAGTTGTATCCTGAAATCCAATCTGAACTGTATCTCTCAAGAATATTTTATCCGAAGAATCTCCCACTTGTAATTCAAAATCTCCAGACTCTAGAACCATTTTTCCTTGATTATTAGTAAAAGCCAAATCTTGAATCGCAACATTCAAAGAAACCTCTATTGTTTCCTTAGGTTTTAGAAAAACCTTGGCAAAAGCTTTCAACTGTTTTACAGGAGTTACTACAGAACTATAAAGATCGCGTACATAAAGTTGCGGAACCACCTGTCCCGCTCTCTCGCCGATATTTCTTATACATACAGACAACATTATCGAATCTTCGCGTTGCTCAATCTTCATATCCTCATAATCAAAAGCCGTATAGCTCAATCCATGTCCAAAAGCCCATAATGGTTTTGGAGAAGAAAAAACGTAATCTCTTCCCGGCACTTCATAACTTCCCGGTTGACGGTAGTAACCATGATCAGTAGGAAGATAATTGTAATGAGCTGGAAGATGACCCGCACTTTGAGGAAAAGAAACGGGAAGACGACCTGATGGGACTGTTTTTCCAAAGAGAATATCTGCCACAGCATTTCCTCCTTGTTCTCCGGCATACCACTGGACAAGAATAGTTGGTACATGTTTCTTTTCCCAAGGAATGGAAAAAGGCTTACCGGTAACCATTACCAAGATCAAAGGCTTACCAGTAGCATGAACATCCCGAATCAATTTCTCCTGAGCTCCTGAAAGAGATAAATCGGTCAAGTCAAAACCTTCACCACAATTCACTTCCCTGTAGTTCCTAGCCAACGAGGCACTAGCACTGCCACAAAACAACACTGCCACATCGCTAGCTCGTGCAGCAGCTACTGCAGCAGCAATATTAGTGGTATCTAATGACATAATGCTACACCCTTTGGCATAACGAACTTGTACACCAGTACCTGCAAGCAATGAACGTATCCCTGCAAGAGGGGTAACCCCGTCTTTATTGTCACGGCTCCATGTATAATCTCCAAACTGTACCTGGTCCGCATTAGGCCCTATAACTGCTATCGACTTCAACTTAGAAGGAACAAGTGGCAGTAAATCCCCGTCATTTTTCAACAGCACAACCGATTCATCTGCAATACGACGTGCCAATTGCCTGTTTTCAGAAACATGTAACTGGTCCGCCTGTACCACTTTTCCATAAGGATTCTCAAAAAGGCCAATCCGAAATTTTGCAAGTAATACTCTATATACAGCCGTATCGACTAATGCCTCATCTACTTTTCCTTGTTCTATCAAAGGAACCAGATAAGGATAGCATTCACTGGATGCCTCCACATCTAGTCCTGCAGTAAGTGCTTGCACGGCAGCTTCTGATAAAGTTGATGCAGTATGATGAAAAGTATGTAACATATCAATAGCTCCCCAATCGGAATATACATACCCCCCAAATCCCCAACGGCGACGCAAAACTTCCGTCAGCAAATAATAAGAAGCTGAATTAGGAATTCTATTCCAAGAATTATAAGTAGACATAACAGCTTGTATCGGTAAAGTCGTTATAACTCGCTTGAACGGATACAAATAAACATCATGTAACTCGCCTATACCACAATGAACAGAAGCCAAATTCAATCCTCCCGTCGGATTGCCATGCGGACCATAATGTTTCAACATGGGCGAAATTCCATTATCCAAATATCCCCTTACCTCTTCACAAGCTAAAATTGCATTCAAAAACGGGTCTTCTCCGTAACTCTCTTCCACTCTGCCCCAACGCATATCCCGAACCACATCAATGCAAGGCCCCAGTACTTGCCGTATGCCTTGATAATGTAACTCGGCAGATATTCCAGCTGACTTCTGATAAGCTAATGAAGGATTAAAGGTGGCTGCCAGAGCTATATTCTGAGGATAAATCACAGAACCCTCATGGACAGAGCCATGTAAAGACTCTCCTATCGTGAAAATCGGTATACCGAGCCGAGTATGCTTCAACATATATTCCTGAATCCGGTGTAAATGCTGATGGCAGCTTTCACCCGTAAGAGGAAAACCTTCAACAAATCCCCAACACTTGTCCTGAACAAAATCTTTCAACTTTTCTTCATTCAGCATTTGTCCGTCAAATATATGTCCAGAATGAATATGACGTATCTGAGCTACCTTTTCTTCCAAATTCATTCTTTGCAGTAAATCGACTGCCCTAAGTTCAGGAGAAAGTTTCGCATTTTTATAAGGTTGCGCCTGCAGAGGTACCAAACTTACTCTGCCAAGTAGGAAAACCATAACAATGATATTAAAAATCAATTGTTTTCTTTGCATATAAATATTCTTATTAAAGATAGATGTTTATTGTTTTTTTAACCATTTCTCCACTTTAGCCACCATCGGGATCTCATAATAATACATCCAGTCGCTATTGTTTGTTTTGGCTGCTAAATGATTATGTCCGTTCATATCTAAAACATATCCATCAGGATTCTGCATAAAACGTGTTTTGGAATACACTTCCTCCAAGCATTTGCGCATCACTCTAAAGTAAGTACACTCATCACAAACTCTTTGTAAGGCAGCTTTTCTGTCTGTTTCACTATCGGCGGTATCATATCTATGCAATGCTAGCAACAGACGTGTAGAATAATTCTGCAGATAATTGATTTGTTCATAGACATCCAGTGTATAACGACCACGCAAAGCATATATTTTTGCAGACTTCACCCCTCTATCTATCCTTATAAACCTTTTAGCCTCCTGAAATGCTTTATCAATCTTTTCCTTATACATACGACTCCACTCCCCAGGTTTACCACTGTCAGGAAGTTCAATTAGACTAATCAGTGTATGAGGAACACCCGATGCAGGGTTACGACATCCAGCCACGGCTAGTGCCCCATCATAAAAATAAAGAGCTTCTTCCAGTTCATCTAGAAACTGCATACGCCGATCGGTAGAGCGAAAACCAAATTCACGTTGTGCATGTGCCTTTTTAAACTCTTCTACTGTACGTCCTTCTGGATTCCAGCCAAACTCTCCTTGTGCAATATAACCACGCCATACAGTTTCCAAATGTGGAGAGCCATCATCCCAACTTGTAGCCAAAATTCCTTCTAATTGATTCTGTGCTACCAAACGACTAAATCCCTTAATATAGCCAGCTTTGGTATCTTCACGAGGCAATACAGGTGAGTTACCCGAAGAAGCAGCCGTTGCAGCCATCACACGAAGCCCCTTATCATGATACCACTTTAATATACGTTGATGTCCTGGCCTGGTAGCATCACGATAATTCCAACGCATATAAACGCAATCTTTAGGAAACAGGTCTATCACACTATCCAATTTCTGAGTATCCCAGTGGAGATCATCCGTATCATTATCCCCATGAGCCATATCCCACAGACCACCATATTTCAAAGGCATATCATCCCAAAAGATAGGAATACGCCCATTACTCTTAGCAAAATCACAGACCTTACGCAACCATCCCATTTGAAGTTCAAAAGCACTTTTATCAGTTGCTTTACAACGCTCATCAATTCCGATAGCCATTGTTTCGTCACCACCGACATGTAGAAAACGTCCATAAGGCATAGCCTCTAACGCATCACGATAAAGATCAAATTGGAATTCATAAGTTTTGGGATTAGTAGGACAAAACTCCCAATCACTGGACGGATTCTCACGTAATTCCCAATGATGTTTCAAGATGAAGCCTGCATGTCCTAATCCTTGTACCAAAGGGGATATTTCTACATTCCTTTCTTGAGCATAACGGCAGATAGCCTGCATTTCTTGTTTACTGATAGCATTCCCAGCAGCCACCTCAGGTCGACGAGTATACCTCAGTTTATCCTCAAGTTCCCAAATAACAGCATTTATTTTATATCGTGCCAAGCGATCAATGGCACGATAATAATATTCCGTTCGGTCTAAATGATGTTTGACATCAAAATGAACAGCACGATAGGATATAGCCGGATAATCCGTTATCGTCATCTCTGGAATAGGTATACGAAAATCCCTACTATCTTCCATTAGTTGTTCAAGTGTCTGGCAACCATAAAAAAGCCCTTTCATTGTTTTAGCAGATATAACAACCTTATTTGCAAAGACTTCCAACAAATATCCTTCCTCAGAATCTGGGACATTTTCTAGCGAAATCCTTAGGATAAGAGGAGTCCCCTCTTTAGCTGCATATGGCAAACCATTCAATAAAGTCCCCACAACCGGAACAGATGCTCCATTTTCAGTCTTTATATAAGTTAGTTCTCTATAATCCAACCCTTTCCCACCTTTCAATTTTACGTCTTGGGGTTTGGGAATAATCTGAAATGCTTCTTTCTGCTCTTTCTGAAATATCTCTATAGTATTCTTCGAAAACAAATGTTCAGCAAACAACAAAGTAAAAATAAAGAGGAATATTCTCATAAAATAACTATTTATTTGTCAATACAATACTAACTGGATAATGGTCGGAAATTCCTTCCAAACGTTCGACTACCCCCAATATACACCGATGCATCAATGAGGGAGAAACCAAAATATAGTCCAAACGCGAACGCAAATCTGGTAGTCGCTCATCTTCCACTTTCCAACGATAACGGAAAGCAGAAGGATGTGTCATCCGTTTTTCAGCCGGACGTACCAAACGTCCAATCGGATCATCCATTCCAGCAGCCAAAAATGATGAAATAACAGACAAGTCGAATTTTCCATCATTCAAATTATTATAAGCTGGTCGAGAAGCATCCCCCCGTTTAATATTTCTAATCCATGTTTTATGAGTTATTATCTCGTCAGCATCCAATGGAGATATTGCATTGAAATCTCCTGCCACAAAATAATCTTCCAGTTTCAAGCTATCCACATAGCTAATAATCATTTTAGCCTCCTTTTGACGAAATTTCCAGTCGAAAGGACTCAGATGAGTGGCTATCACATCAATCCCTGCTGTACGTACATGCAACATTCCATGCCAGAATCCTTCCATACGCCTGCATACTACTTCAATAGGTGTTTTAGACATAACCCCCAACGGATACCCATCCTCTTTCTGTAAAGCTGTATGCATATAACCACATAGATTTCCTAAAATCTCCAAATCATGAGCTTTAAATCCCACTAATTCTGTAAGCACCAAGATATCAGCCTCATTTTCCTTAGCCCACTCCACAAATCTTTCATATCGTAAGGAGTCTTTATCAAAACCGTCCCAAATATTATAAGACGTAATTTTGGTCTCTTGCCCACTTACCGAAAGGGAAATACCCCAAAATAAAAATAATAATAAAAACTTCGGTAATCTTATTTGTTTCATAATATATATTCTATTTTAAGTGTCCTTTTTTCACATCCAAAGTTCGAGGAATCCACACACGATACCTCACTTGCTTATCCCAAGTGTTGCCTGCTGATGCAAAATCGCAAAAAGAAATGTTGCGGTACATGCCAACTCCTTCCAAATCTGTACCGACGGTTACCGGCACCTTCAAACGCATCCATGCAAAGCCAGGAACCGAATCCACCTCCGCCTTCACAATGCCGTCTTCACTGTCAACAACTAAAGTCTCATCCACAAAACCGTCATTGAATCGACTGTCACGTGCCAACACAATCGGCCCCCTGACTATAGCTTGCATCTGATTTTGTTCCAATAACCTGGCAGGCATATCCAGAATAATTTGAATATGATCTCCTTTCTTCCATTTACGAGTAATAGCATGATAAGTTCCGGGACAAATATCTTTCAATTCTTCTCCGTTCAAAGTAATTACGGTCTGTGCACTCCAAACCGGTACACGCAAGTGTAAACCAAAAACATTCTCCTTTGTAACATCTATCGTAATATCTATCACATTTGACACAGGATATGTAGTATGTTGTTTGACAAGAACCTTATTATGTCCATTTTCCAAAGAAGCGGACATGTCGCCATAATAGTTTACATAAACTTCATTTCCCATTTTTTTTACTGCAAAATCGGGTATCAGTGCAAAAGCTCTCGGACCATTGGCATTACAACAATTAATATGCATACCACACTGTTCTTCTCCTTCGCAACGATGCCCTTCCATGGGACTGTACTTTGCAATTTGAGAAGCATCATCCTTCAGGGCAGCCATTAATGCATTATAAAGGCTTTTCTCAATCTGGTCCGCATAAAAAGGATTTCCGGTCAGCGCCAGCAATTTGTCACACAATTGCATCCAAGTAAACGTAACACAGGTTTCCATCGTATGATACGTAGGGGAAGTTTGATATTTTCGTCCGCTATACCAAGATTCAAAAGCACTCCCCGAACCGGCTACGTTAATTTCAGTATTTGCTATATCATTCACCGTTTTCTGCACAGCATCCAAATATGCGGCATTGTGCGTCACCTTGTAAAGTTCAAGCAAACCAATATAACAGGACATCATTTCATAAGCCTTTTGTCCATTTTCAGGCGAGAACCAGTCGAAAGGATGTGGAAAACGAGCTGCAACAGGTACTCCGTTAATTGCTTTCGTTATAAGCTGTGGTCCTTCAGGTGTTTCCCATTGAGCAACGATATATTTAGCAAACTGCAAATATTTATAGTCGCCGGTATACTTATATAAATACATTACCGGCTCGAGAATGGAACTGCTTGCCATTCCATAGTAATTGCCTGTGGTTACAATATTCGTTCCACCTTCTCCAACTTGGGTCATCAAATGGTCTATAACTCTGCATGCTGCATTCAGCGCTTGTTTTTCTCCTGAAATTTCATACCAAGAAAGCAATCCCAATGTAGTATATTTCCGTCCCCAAATGTCCCAACTTTTAAGTTGGGCATCCAGGCGATAATTTCCTATATATCCATCTGGTTGTTGAGTACTTATTATGTCATCCACACTCTTTTTAATCTTGGCATATAGCGCCACACTATGATTATAACGATAGGAAGCAATCGCTCCTTGCACCCACTTACCCCAAAATTCCGTCTGCCACGATGCCGTATCATTTTTCGTCCGAAAAGGAGCAGTCAAATGATCAACATCCTGCAACTGTACACGAGTCCTTATACAATCCTCTATGCGCCCCCCTACATATCCTCCAATCTGCACACTCTCCATCTTCAACTTTGTCTGAGCATAAAGTGACGAAGTGAATAAAAAAAACAATATTATCAGTTTCTTCATATAAAAAACATATCATTATTTAAAAATCATATTTCTCACTTCCATTTGCACATTGGCAACACTTCCGAAATCTAGTCTCAAATGATCTCCCGCATTGCCCCAACCGGCCTTTTTAATTATAGCCGAATAATCATAAGAAAATGTAGTCCATTCTTTAGCGGCAGGTACCGTTACTACTTGCTGATAAGGTCCGGGTGCTTGTCCACGGGGCATAAAGAAAATCTGAAAACTCATCTTCTTAGTAGATTTATAACGAAATACGAGCGTAGTACCTCTCGGTTGCTGTGCCAGTTTTATATAGACATAAGGATCATTGCCTGACGTCATTATTGTATACTCGTTCTTCATCGGAGTATTATAAGTCAATGTCATCATATTGAGAGTTCCATAATAAGAAGAAAGTATATATTCAGCACCCGGTATAACTTGATCTTCCTGCGTTAGTAATGGAGTAATTGTCACTGTTTGAGAAGCAGATTGGTTACCATCCTCCTTATTTACAGCATAAATCGTAATGTCAACGGGTTTCTCAATAGCCAAATTGGTAATGTTTTCCGATTTTGTTTCCGTTGCATCAAATCTGACTTCCTGTTCTTTATGAGTTTTATCAATATAATTCAACACCAATTCCACCCCTACATTCGTCTCATTAGTCCAACTAACAGTAGCACCTTCACTAATGGGCTCCACATTCACAGTACTAATTACATAATCCTTCGCTTCACTCTTATCTTTGGGTATTCCCTTCACAGTTATCGGTTCTGAAACAGTACCATCATACCCACAAGCAACCAGTGTAAACTCATATTCATCAATGTCAGTAAAACCTCCAACAATAGCTCTCACTCTCTTGGGGTCCTCAGGAGCAGTACTAAACTTACTTATTTTCTTTTTCAGCACCTTGCCTTCTTTGGTTTGGTAAGATACTAACGTATAGTAATAATTATCATTTTCCGGTTTGTCCCAACTAAAAATGACAGAAGCAACAAAAGGCTCGCACTGGGCATTGCGGATAGGTTCTAAAGAAATAAGATTCTCATGAGCATCATCACATCCCCATACCCCAAAAGATATGAATATCAGAAACAATATATGTTTTTTCATACAAAATATTTCATTTTTAAATTATACAATAAGTTTTTACCAATTTGGATTCTGCCAGTTTTCACCGGTAAATTTCTGCATTTTAGAAACTTCAGACTGTTTAATAGGATAAAGCAGATATTTCTCAGCACTCGTACTTCGAGAAGGTAACTTAATGCGTTCATAAGAAAAGCCATTGCCAGAACGTGTAATTTTCATACCAGTAACAAAACCATCTGTCTCAGAAAGTATCTTCCAACGACGTACATCAAAATAACGATGTCCCTCAAAAGCCAGCTCTACACGGCGCTCGTTACGGTAGCGTATTTCAAACTGATCTTTAGTCAATCCCTCTGGCAAAGCAGGCATACCTACACGTTCTCTCACTTTATTCACCGCTTCCCGAGCTGTCATACCTGAAACCTCAACGTCAGGACCAGCACTCTGGTAAGCCGCTTCAGCAAAATTTAAATAAAGTTCGGCCAAACGGAAAATACGTACAAAACCATCGGCACTAGTAGAAGTATTTGATTTATAATTATTGTATTTCCGCAGATAATATCCTGTACGAGTGTAACGTACATCAGTTACTTTTTCAGAAATGCCACAATTACCACCTACGTAAGTTTCCACTTTCTTGGCTGTATTATCCAAATAGCGAGTAGCACCATTATAGTAAATGGAAGCATAAAAACGTGGGTCCCTATTTTCATACGGATACTCTGGATCATAAGAAGATGCCGTATTAAGAATAGGACGCAAATGTTCAGCATCCTGATAACCCAAGATAGGCTGTGTACCATCTATCATCTCGTAACAGTCCACCAATTCTTGTGAGGGACAAGAGCCTGCCAATTCCATACCTTCTTGCATAGGAGTACCGGCATATTTCCAAATAGCAAGCCGCTTGGTAGATTCCAAAATAGTCTCTTTATCCATAGAACGACTAGGATCAGAACGGGTAATGAAATAATTTTCATAAACATTTTGTGCCAATGTCGGATCAGGCACAATGGAATAAAGTTCCAAGCCATGGGATAAACATTGATCAAGTGCATTTTTAGTTATCTGTGCTGCCTTCTCCCATGTATATGAACTATTTCCTCCACCATTAAATAAAGGACTTGCGGCATAAAGAGCAGTCTCTGACTCTATAGCATAAGCTACGGCACGTGTCAATTGCCCACGTTGTCCATCATCTATCTGCCAACGAAAACCGACAGTAGATCCCTCAGACTCTGCAGTTTTCAGAGCCTCCTCACATTCTGAGATGATAAAATCAGCACATTCCTCAAATGTGGCACGCCTATCAGATGAAAAATCATGGGTTACTTCATAAGGTGTATCCATCAAAGGTACTCCACCGTAGAGCTTAACAAGTTGTAAATAATAAAAAGCACGTGCTACACGCACCTGAGCAATCCATCCATTTTTCTCTACAACATCAAAGTGATAGGTAGCTACTTTAGGATCATTAATATTGATCAAGAATGTATTGCACCGGCGTATTCCCTCAAAATAATGACTCCATGGATCCATACAATAAGAAGTCATAGGGTTATACTCCGGAGTGGTATATCCTTTATACCAATCGGAAACAATGCCACTTTGTGCGTCGGAAGCATCATGAGCTTCATCACAAAAAGATGCTAAAAAAGGCATCACACTTGTCCCATAATCCAAAGAAACTTTGGGCATATAGTTAATACAGTTACTATAGTAGCTGACTGTTCGCTCATAACGTCCGAAAATGTCTTGCATAGCCACACGTCCGTCATTGTCAATATCAAGGTCGGCACACGAAAAAGCTGTAAATACTACAGCAATCGCCGTAAATAATTTCGCTATTTTTTTCATATTCTATAGCTGATTAAAAAGTAAGATTTACTCCAAAATTAAAAACTCTGTATTGCTGAAAGGTTCCCAAATTTGCAATTTCCGGATCAATATACTTGGAACGCATATTGTCAATTGTAAAAAGGTTCTGTCCGGAAAGAGAAATACGGATTCTCTGTGCCATTACTTTCTGTGAGATATGCACAGGTAAAGTATAAGCAATTTCAGCATTCTTTAGCCGTAAATAAGAGGCATCCATAATAAAGAAGCTATTAGGCTGATGATTCGTAGATTCCTTTAATGAAAGTGCAGGATAAGTTATTGTTTCTCCATTGTTCCAGCGTTCTTCAGTCCAGGCATTCAAATGTATATCATTAAAAACACCCTGATAGGCCGATTCGTAAGCTCCTACTCCTTCAATGACAGTAGTAACTTTACCTGCTCCCTGGAACATAAAGTTTAATTCCCAGTTTTTAAACCTCAATCCACCGGAAAGGTTGTAATATTGACGAGGATATTTACTATATCCAACAGGAGCTTTATCCTTTTCATCAATTACTTTATCTCCGTTCAAGTCTTTATAAATAAAATCGCCCACACGAGGGGTTCCAAAAGCATAGCTCAAGCCACTTTTTTCCAACTCGTCCCTAAAGTTAAACATACCATTACCGTTACTATAATCTATAATATATCCCCAATATTGTCCACGACTATAACCTTGTGTCTTATAAGGATAAGTATAGCCTACGTTTTCGGCTTCCATTACGTCAATCACTTTATTTTTGTTATAACTGAAAGCTCCTCCCAGATAGAATGACCAGTGCTTGTTTAACAACTTACTATACATGGCAGAAAGTTCAAATCCTTGATTTTCCATACGCCCTTTGTTCAGTTTTGGGTAATTCTCCAAAGCAATACCTTGATATTCGGGTACTAATTCCCCACTGCTGACAAGCATATTGTCACAAATGGATTTATACCAGTCAAAAGATACAGTAAGCCCCTTGAAAAACCCTAAATCAAAACCATAGTTTTGTTTTTTCATCTTCTCGGCTGAAAGCAAAGGATTTCCTTTCAAACCTTCATTACCTTTTACGTCCATATAATCTTCATAGAGCATTCGTGCATTTCCCAATTGGTCATTAGCTGTCACTCCATAAGAAATACGCAGTTTCAAAAGGTCTAGCCATCGCAAATGTTTCAAAAATTTTTCATCCGATACAATCCATGAAACAGAAATGGACGGAGTAACCATGTAGCGATGATTCGGATGAAACTGCTCGGAACCGGAATAGCCCAAATCCGCTTTCACAAAATAACGTTCTTTATACCCGTAAGTAGCACTTCCACCTATACTTCTGCGTTTATAAGGCAGCATCTGTGCACCTTGTAAACTTTCGGTCTCCAGTTGCTGATAAAAAATATAAGCCAAAGCAGAAATACTATGTGCACCAAACATATGATTATAATTGGCATTAGCATAAAGATTCAAATTATAGTAGGATGTAGAATTTTTAGCATATTGCAAAGCCGAATTTGTATTGGTACCTTTCAATATAAAATTCAAGTCAGTCGGATCACCATTCATCACATAACGTTCAGAATCCTGTGTAGTTTTTGTCTGATTGGCTGAATTAGTCTGATATGCCATCAGTCCTGTCACACTAAGACCTTTCACTAACATTCCTAAATCGGCTGTCAGTCCTGCCTGAGCATTAATATTTGTTACAAGATTCTTTATATATCCCGATCTGTTCAACATTCCGTAAACCGGTGTCTTTTCACTATCATGAGTAACAACCTGACCACCATTCTCCAGAAGATTACCATCAGCATCAATACTAGGCGTTAAAGGACCATACATCGTTGGCGGGAGATTAAAAATATGATTATAAATATCTGCATTCGCATAACCAGTAGTTTTATTTAAGTTAATATTACCACTCAAACGCATAAAACCACTCAAATAATCATTAATCTTCACATCTATATTAGATCGGAAATTAAAGCGGTCATTCTTGGGAGTCGGGTCATACTTAGTAGTCGCTTCATCAGCAGTCTTGAAAGGCAATGATTGATGCATATAGTTTATGTTAGAGTAGTAGCATACCCGTTCGTTTCCTCCTCGCACACTTACTCCAGCTCTAGTCATCCACGTTACAGGTCGTATGAATTGATCATACCAATTATTATCAGGATATGCAACATTGTCCCCTCGTTCATAATGCTCCATCTGTTCTTTCGTAAACTGTGAATACGAACCAAGTCCATCGTTTACTCCAGCCTCATTTCTCATCCGGGTATAGTTGGCTGCATTCACAAAAAGAGGTTTACGTGTAGTCTGCTGTAATGATTGGTCAAAACTCACATTAACTTTTGCTTTTCCTACCAGGCCTCGCTTAGTCTTAATAGAAATCACTCCATTAGCACCTTGTATTCCATAAATCGCAGTAGTGGAAGCATCTTTCAAAACAGTAACAGATTCTATTTCATCCGGTGTAATATAAACATAGTTCACATTAGGACTAATTACACCATCTATAAGAATCAACGGCTTAACTCCGTTAATGGTAGAAAGCCCCCGTACCAACAAAGTAATAGCATTAGAGGTAGAACTCTTGGTACCCTGTCCCAACTCAGCATCTTTTTCCATAGTAATCATCCCGGAGAATCGTCCAGCAAAAGTTTTTCCCAAGTTCGATTCGGGAGATTTGTCCAATACTTCTCCACTAACGGTGGACACTGCACCAGTCAATGCACGCCGGGAAACAGTAAGATATCCTAAATCTATTTTTTCATCCAAAATTTCAGAACTCCCTTGTAAAACTATATTTTTTTCACGAGCAGCTCTTTCTACGGAAATCTTTCTATTTACAAACCCTACATACGAAACTGTGAGATATTTACTTCCATCTTTAAGTTCAATATTATAAGCACCATTTTGATCTGTTAAGAATTCATCCCCGTCTTTTTCTGATTTTATCTGTACTCCAGGTAAAGGATTACCTGTCTCATCCAATACAACTCCTTTTAATTGTACCGGTACAATTATCTCGTGTGCTGCAAGTTGAGGAATACAAAGACCTAAATATCCGCAAGCCAGCCATATTGCAATTTTATTTTTCATGCAAATCATTATTTAATACTTTTCAAGGTTATTATACTTTTCCTTATTATATTACCATCCGGGATTTTGCCATTTATCTCCGGTCACTGCTTCCATACGATTTACCTCATCTTGGGGAAGTGGCAGTAGCAAATCTCTATTCTGAGCACCTCCGCGCTCTTTGGTCCAAATATTGTAACGCTCATAAGCAAATGTTCCATCCTCTTTTGGGGTGATCTTCATACCGGTGAGCCATGTACAAGTCTCACGTAAATCTCCATCTGTTTTCTGCCACCGACGCAAATCAAAATAACGTATTTCTTCCCAAGCTAATTCTACACGACGCTCGTTCTTTATACGAAGCAATAGTTCATCTTTATTCAAACCTACCGGTAAAGCTGGCATTCCTACTCTATCACGCACAACATCAGCCGCAGCTTTTGCTTCAGCCATATGTCCACTCTCAGCCGCAGCTTCGGCTAAATTCAGGTAAATTTCAGCTAAACGGAAAAACTTCCATGGTATCAAACTTCCCTGATTAGTGGCACTCATTTTAGGAACCACCGTTTTACAATGATAATATCCTGTACGTGAACGAGTACGATCACTTGGGTCTAAGCTTATATGATGCCTACCACCTTCATAAATATCCACGTTCCATATTTTTCCATTATCCCAAACAATCTGATCACCATTACACAAAGCTGTTTCGTGTAAACGCGGATCACGATTCACATATGGATTATTAGGATCATATAATGTATTGTTGATATTATAATTAGGTTGTAAATGTCGTTCATCCAAATAAGGTTTATTCAAATTCAATACTGGTTGTCCATCTAGTGTTTCAAATGCATCGACTAGTTCCTGTGTGGGGCACGTTGCACATTTAAACGTATTATCCATGCCACAGCCAATATAACCAATGTGCCAGATATGATGCTGTATAGATCCCATAGTTCCAGTTTTAGCATGCTGCCAAATGGTTTCTTTATCACGTGGTGTAACAGCATAATCGGCAGCAGAAGCTACGATTTGTCTGAATGCCGCTCCTTTTCCATCACCATATGTATTGATATCAGTACATGTCGTAAAAAGTTCATAACCATTCTCTGTCAACGCCTTTAAAGCTGCTGCATTTATTTGGTATGCTTCTTCCCAATAATCATTTCCTTCATTGAAAAGAGGACTTGCCGCTACCAGACTCATACGCGATTTAATAGCCCAAGCCAAAGCTTTAGTAGTGCGCATTGCTTCAGATTTGGTAGTTACTCTCCACGGCAACTCAGCGCAAGCAATGCCTGCATCACAATCCTTTATGATAAATTCAACTACCTCATGAACGGGTAAACGTTTTAAGCCAGAAAAGTCTGCATCAAAAGCAGCAGTAGTTTCCAATACCGGAATCTTTCCAAACCAACGAACTAGTTCTGAATAGAAGAAAGCGCGCAACACACGTGCTTCTGCTCTATAACGTTCGCGTTCTTGTTCACTATTAACAGCTGCATTATCAATAATTTCCAAGAATTGATTGCATAAGTATATTTGATTCCATGATTTAGCCCAATAAGCCCCATTATTACTTGACGATTCGCCACTCATATCACGTACCGGATGAGAACTTGCATTTCCTACTCCGTTATATATTTTGGCTATTCGAGTATTCTGCCCATCATCAGAACTCCATCCATCATCACTAGCAGCAACGAGCAACGTTTCAAAGTGATGACTGGTATATCCTTTTAGTGGAACATTATTATAACAAGAGTTCAGCAAAGCTCCCACTTTATTCGGATCTGCCACAATCTCTTCCATCGTCAATGAACCATCAGGAGCTATATCTAGCACATCTACACAAGAAGAAAACAATCCAATCGTGGTAAACAAAGACAATATAATTACATTTAATTTCATACTGTTCTATTTTTCATTATACTTAAAATGTTACATTGGCACCAAAACTCACCATCTTAGTCACAGGATATGCAGTCTCACTGCTTTGTTCCGGATCAATGGAATTAAGTTTCATCTTTTTAAAGGTCAGTAAATTATTTCCACTAACATATATTCGCAATTTCTGAATTTTTATCTTTTCCAAGAGCAGCTTAGGTAATGTATACCCCAACTCTATATTTTTCAATCGCAAGAATGAACGATCCATGACAAAAAAATCATTTGCTGTCATACTGGTAGTTGTATTAGCACTCAGTGCAGGATACTCAATTTTTCTCCCACTATTATAGCGTTCTGCCGTCCATGCATTCAGATGATAACCTGTATAAAATCCAACCAAACCGATCTCTGTCACACCGAAATTTGAATAATACTTAGAAACTTTAGCCACACCTGAAAAAAGAAAGGAGAAGTCTAAATTTCGCCAAGACAAGTTTCCTGAAAAGCCATAAGTTATACGTGGAATATTACTATATTTAATTGGTGATATATCTTCCGGATCAATGTCTCCGTCACCATTCACATCTTTATAAAGAAGATCACCCATACGGGGAGTACCAATCTTATATGTTTTCTTTGCCCACTCCAATTCTTCTACAGTATTGATGTATCCATTACCGTTAGAGTAATCTATCTTATAACCGAAAATCTGCCCTATACTATATCCTGTTTTACGATAAGGATAAGCATATTCCTCTGGCAAACAGGTTTCATCAATGTAGTCAATTTTATTTTTATTATAAGAAAAATTTCCTTTTACTCCAAATGAGAAATCTTTATTAAGTTTCCTATTATAACCTACCTCCAATTCAAATCCACTGTTGTGAACCATTCCCATATTCACTTTAGGTAATGCACTTAACGGTAATCCTTGTAATTCCGGAACCGTACTGCGTTGAATCAAGATATCTTCTCTTCTTTCACGAAAATAATCAAAAGAAAAAGAGAGCTCATTAAACAATTGAATATCTACCCCATAATTCTGTTTATAAGCTATTTCCCAGCCTACATCCGGATTTCCCTTTTTATTGATACTAATAGACTGTCCACGTCCTAAAGAAGGTATAACGCCACTCGCCATTTGTATATCATCCAAATAAAGAAAACGATTACTTCCCAATTGGTCATTACCTACTTTCCCATAAGAAGCACGTAATTTCAGATTAGTAATAGTCTTGTTTTTTTCCAAAAAACGTTCATTACTAACGACCCATCCGGCAGAGAACGCAGGGAAGAAACCGAAACGTTTCTTTTTGGCAAACTGTTCAGAACCGTTATACCCCAGATTTACTTCCATTAGATATTTCATATTATAGGCGTAAGTAGCACGTGCAGAAATTCCCAACATATTGTAAGGCAGATCAGCAGCATATTGTTGCCAACTGTCACGCTGCACCAATGCCATACCAGTCACACGATGTAATCCAAAATCACGTTCATAATTAATTGAATATTGAAGATTCAGATAATAGTTGGTACTTGCAGTCTTGGACAAATTAAGGGCATCGTTCTGATTGGACTGAATTTCGGTATAGTAACATCTATCATCTGGAGTGGTGGCCACGTGTACATCGTATTGATCATACAAACGTACTCCTTGACGAATAGTACGACTTTTAGTATCAAAAGCAGCCATAATTTTGGTACTCAGACCTTTCGTAATGAAATCCAACCCCCAATCCAAAGTAACAGATGAATTCAGATTAGAATTAGTCTGCTGACGGTATCCACGACGATTCAAGTCACCATAAATATTACGCCCACCTGTACCCGGCTGCGCAATGACCTCACCACCTGGTACCGGTGTGCCATCTTCTAACGTATAGCCTTCTGCTGTTAATGAACCAGGCTGTGTAGATGGTATGGACCAAATGTATGACATAGACTGTGCCACCATACTTGTTGTACTGGTATTACTGCCAAAAAGGTCTTTGGTCTGCGGACTATTCACTTTTTCTAAATAAGAAGCCAAGTTTAAAGAGAGTTTCAAGTTCTTGGCAATCTTATAATCTACATTAGCACGGAAATTATATCGGTCATTGCTGAATGCAGGATCATAACTCAACCGTTCCGTAGACTCAGTTTTTAATTGTCCTCCTTGTCCCATATAAGCTGCATTCAGAAAATAGGTTAGTTTGTCATTACCACCACTTAGATTTATGTTTACTTTTGTTTGTGGTGCCCACTTACGAAAGAACTCGCTCTGTACATCACGATCAGGATAAAACACGCGATCCTTTCCATTGCGATACATGTCTATCATATAATCTGTAAAAGGAAGATTATCCGCACTGGTTCCATCGTTCAAGAAAGCCTGATTACGCAACTCTGCAAATTCCCAAGAATGCACACGTGTAGGAGTAGTAATAAACCTCTGCAAACTATAATTGACCGATACACTGAGCTGTGACTTTCCGGCTTCTCCACGGCGTGTAGTTACCATTATCACGCCATTAGCACCACGCACTCCGAATACAGCCGTCGCAGAAGCATCTTTCAAGATAGATACAGACTGAATTTCATTAGGATCCAGCATACCAATATCTTCGCGAGGTACCCCGTCTATCAAAATTAAGGGTGATTGACCATTGGTGGTACTCACCCCACGCAAATAAATAGCTACATCATCTACACCAGGTTGCCCGGATGTCTGCAAAGCAGTCAGACCAGGTAGCCTTCCTGCTAAAGCAGTAGAAAGATTGGCAGCGGAATTTTGGGTAAGTTCAGCTGTTTGTACTGAAGCTACAGCCCCCGTAACAGTCACTTTCTTTTGTGAACCATAACCGACAACCACCACTTCTTCTAACGTTTGTGCATCTTCTATCAGCACTATGTGCAATTCTTTATCCGTATTTTTCACTATCACATTTTGGGTGATATATCCTATATAAGAGACTTTCAATTCTACAGGAGCCAAAACGTTCACAGAAAAATTTCCGTCTACATCAGTTATTGTTCCAGTGGCTGAATCAACAACAATATTAACCCCGATCAAGGGAATTCCATCCTTATCAACAACACGTCCTTTCAAAGGCGAATTTTGTTGCTGAAGCATATCAATCCTTTCTATTAAAGTAGAATTGTTTGCATAGCCATAGTTGGAAAACAGAGAGAGGGCAGCAATCAATAAAATAAAGCTGCTTCCATACCTAACAAATTTTACATTTTTCTTTTTATCCATAAGAGTAATACTTGTGCGTTCTTTATAGTTTTTTTTAGAGAGAGAAATTCAAGATGTCATGATCTGATTATGCTTCCGACATCCACAAATAAATTCATAGTTTCTTTAGAAAAAATCATGTGTTCCATAATACATTTTATTTAAGTTTATACTAAGTCTTAAGACACGACAAAAGTAGACTTAGCATATAAAATATCGTTTCACTCTTGTAACATTATATAGCAATAAGGTAACTACAAGCATATTTCTGTTCATATTACCACTTATTTTCCCTTATTTCATAGACTTTTTTTCTTATAATATCCAAAGAACCGATAATAAGATAATATTCATAATCCATCACCGAATTTTTCTTCAGTCTTTCCACGCGTAAAGGAGCAATATAAGAAGTTGCACTGCTCAATGCATCTCCTTCTAAATCATTTCCATACCTACCAGCCAAAAAACGGGTAGCAGAAGGAGTATAAACACCTACCCCCCACAAAGAATCATCCACAAAAGCCATCCAGCATTCAGAGGCATCATCATAAGCTCCCCAGAAGTGTTCTGGATCATTTAATATCAATTGCTTCACCTCGGTTTGTCTGACAGATGCATTTGTAAACGGAGCACTACCAAAATAAGAATACAAATTCTTTAAAGCAGAAATAAGATATACGGCTGGAATCTCCTGATCCCTCTTCACTCCCTCTCCATAAATAGAATCAGTGCGTTGACATACGAGTTTGTTTCTCACCTTTATAACATTCCCTTTCAAAGTAGTCCATTGTTCCATTACTGCTTCTGCAGGACAATCGGCCATATCCCACAGCATAGGAACGCATTTGATGTATAAACTATTACCAGTCTTTTTATAGTCTAATATTTGCGCTCTGTTACACGCATAATCTCCAACTTGAATAGGATTCCAAGGCCAAGGTGACCACATCGGAGATTGTCCATCCTTTTGTCGATTTAAATCCCGTCCTGCATAATAAGCCTGCTGAATATAACGCCCTTCATCATGAATATTCACCAAATTTCGCGTTTCTGTCGCCCGAGAAATATAATATATAGCTCCTCCTCTCATTAAATCCTGCTTAATACATATTTCATCATTACTCAATCCAAATTCTTCATGTTCTGCCCCTTCTTTTTCTTTCGTATTATTACCTGGAGTCCATCTGCAAGAAAGTAGACAAAAGACTAATAGACAAACAATTATTAATTTATTTTTTTTCATATTTTTATTGATTTTTTATTTGTTAGCACCTCTTATTTACACAATGGCTACTTTAATCTATATTTATAACTCTGAATCTCTACTGGTCCCAATAATCCAGATGGCTGCAAAGGAGAATTTTCTGTCCATATTGACTGGTTTGTCCAAGTTCTGCGATCTTCTTTTGGTAGAGAAAAGTCACCTATAAGACGGTTCTTCCAATTATTTACCACCTCTATCTGAAGCTCATTCTCACCTTTTCTCAAATATTTCTTTATATTCAAACGGTGAGGGTATGTCCAAACACCGCCAACATACTCTCCATTCAACCAAACACGGGCCATTACCATTACTTTACCTAAATCAATATAGACTTCATCTGCCGGCATTCGTTCCAAATCAAAAGTATGAGTATACATCACACTTCCCGAATAATATTTGATTCTTTCATCCTCATTTTTACTCCAATCTTCCAGTTTATCTAAAACTATAATCTCAGAAGGCCCACGCTTTTCAGAATTGAATGCTAAATTCCAAGGACCTTCTAATGTCCGAAGACAAACTTTCTTCGGATAATTATTCCCTACTTCGCAACAAGGCTTTTCCTTAAAAATCACAAATATGCTTTCTAGCGGTTCCAAGACAAGAGGAACCTTTATCCCTTCCGCAACTTGACTGAATTCTGGTAAAACTCGAATTTCCGAAGTTTGCGGATTCCAGGCCTCCGGCTGCTTATCATAGATCCTGAATATAGGAGCTACTGTAATTTTCTCTTCCGAAGAATTGGACAGAAAATAAATATCCGCATCCTCCAAAGTACGATGGATGAACAACAATGATGAATCAGCTTCAGAGACCTTAAAGTTCGGAGTAAGTTGCATATTTTCAAAGATTTCTGCTAAGCTGCACCCATCTTCATATACAATTCCTTTCCCCAACATATAGGCTTGCGTTTTTTCTGTAGGTCTCCACATCTGCAAAGCTATTTCTTCCAATTTTTTGTCTGCTTCAGGGTATCCTTCCATACTTGGTGACCGTCTTGGAGCAGGTCCTAAAATAGTTAACCCTTCCATAACCATTTCTTTCAGCTTAACTAATAATTCTGGTCGCATCGTTTCTTGTTTAGGTAATACTAACACACGATATTCCATACCACTGTCTAGTACTAATTTACCCTCCCGGACAGTAGCATATTTCATTAAAACCTCTGCATTTATATAATCAAAAGAGTAACCTTTAGGAAGGGGCGGATCGCAAACTCCTGTCATCTTCGGAACATCTTCTCCTATGAAATAAGCCACATCTGCGACATAACGTCCTTGTTGAAGCATAAAGTTACACCTCTTCAAATAATCCGCAAAAACATCCATTTGATAAAACCAAGTGTTTTTTCGATTAAATTCATTCCCAAACCATGCCGCTAAACCCGGTTCTTTGTCTTCATAAGCCTGATGTATATAAAGATGAAGCAAAGTTGCATTAATCCCTTCAGTAAAAAAACGGTCAACTCGTTGTTTCATAATTTGAGGATAGCGACTGAATACCGGTCCTCCACTAGTACACGATTCCGCCCAAATCTTCCGTTTACCATAAATATGGCCACACGAAGATGCCGCTCTGTTTTCAATATCCCCCAAGGAACCTTCACTCCAGAATTCTCCTGATATCTCATCCGACTGTCCGCCATATTGCAGAAATTCTGCCGGGAATCCCCAATGACCATAATTTTCAAGCCATGTCGTTAATCCATGTCTGTGAGCCCAGTCCCGCAATCCACCTACATAATCATAAGCTACACAATCTGCTACAAATCTGCGCAGATCCCACAAGAAACGGTCTGAACAATCTTTATTATCTACAACAACTCCTTTCATTACAGGTAGATAAAGAAGCGGTGAATAACCATAACGTTTTGTGAACAACTCAATAAATTCATCCGTCCAATTCTGCGAACCGGTTTCATAACTGTCTTCCACAATAATATTAAATGTATTTCTGTCATCTGGTGGAATACGTTTCAAAATTTCACCGATAAATGCATCCAAGTGTTTGTAAATATGCTTTCGGCTCATTTTATCTACTTCCAGTCCCGTAGCTTCCAATGTGGCCGGGCTGTTGGTTACTCCGGTAGGTTTCATTGCTATCCGCGAAATAATCCATTTTCCTTCAGGAACATCCCAAACAAGTTTCCCTTCTCCATTCAGACAAGCTGTAATATCCAGTACATTCTGAGAATTCAAGGTCCAAATATCCGATGTTGATTCCGGCTGCGTACTCCACATATACTCACCCCACATTGGTAATGGTTCCTGAAACATTTTACTTAAAGATTTCTCGGCAAATCGTTCTACCATGGGCCTTTCGGACAATATTATCGTAATCTGCCCTTCTCCTTCTTTATCCAAGCTTATGTGGTATTCTGAAGCTTCTGTTTCAGGAAGACTCAATACAATAGGTGCATAGGGTTCAAACCCTACATGTAAGGCAGGATTACTCCTGTCTATCTCAAAAGTTTTCAGTAGTTTATAGGAATTTTGTTCTTTAACGTAAAGAGTTCCATGTGTCTTAACCGGAGTATTTACTTCAAAACTTATGCTCCTAATCATACTCCTCTGCTCAAGCTTCAAGTCAGCAGCAAGACTGGCATTCTCCTTTTTATCCAATACCCAACTCTTCTGATATTCTTCTTTCCGAAATGCCGGATATGCTATTACACGCACATCCTGCATATCTTTTCCGAGTTTGGGCAAATCAAGAACTTTTCTACCAGGGCCCGATATCTCCATTTCCATAGAAACCAGATTACGCATCGCCTCTTCCGGTTTTACCCAAGGTCCCCCTGATTGGCTCCAACCTGGACTATTAAAAATACCTATCTGTATTCCTAATTCACCGGCTTTCTTTAATGCTACATGAAGTACCTTCCACCATTCCTCCGAAAGAAATTTTACATTTCCTACCGGTACTCCATCGACTCCAATAAATCCGATATAAGCACGGTTAATACCCACTTCATGCATCGCCTGCAAATCATGCACAACTCCTTCCTCTGAAAGATTGTCTGATATCCAATACCAATAAACCGCCAACTGTACAGAATCGGGAACTAGTTTAAATCCCTTTTCTATCATAGACCACTCTTGGGCCTCACCTGGAACAGCCCTTAAAAAAACTACCGCCCAAATTAGCAATAGTCCAAACAGATTCTTTAACTTCATGCCTGTTATTTTTTTTATTTCAGGCACAAAGGTAGATGATGCTCGTATAGAAAGATGTCACACTAGTAACATCAAATAATACTCAAGTAACATTCTGACCACTTTTCTCTAGATATTGTGTAGGAGTAATGCCAAATTGTTCCTTAAAGACACGGGTGAAATAACTGGGGGTATTGAACCCTACAGTATAAGCCACCTCAACAATCGTATAGCGATTCTCAAGCAACAACTGAGCTGCTTTTTTCAAACGTATAGTTTTTACAAAGTCCGTGGGTGATTGTCCGGTTATGGCCTGCAGCTTTCTATATAAATTCATACGGCTCATCATTACATCCTTACTCAAATCGGCAATACTATATTCGGAATTACTTAGATTTTTTTCTATACATGCCAATATACGATTCAATAAGTCTTCATCCAAAGGAGTAATTGTCAGTTTTTGAGGATTTACCTCTATGTTCTGCTGAAATTCTTTCTGACGTTGCAATTGTAAAGCCAAAAGATGCTCCACCCTATTAAACAACAATGCCAAACTAAAAGGTTTAGCTATATAAGCATCGGCTCCCATTTCATATCCGGTCATCTCTGCTGATTTGCTAATACGAGCAGTAAGTAATATGACAGGAATATTAGACATATTAATATTACTTTTAATAGCTTTGCACAATTCAAAACCATTCCGTTTAGGCATCATAATATCACTGATAATAATATCCGGATTTTCCTTCATTGCCAACAGCTCTCCTTCTTCACCATCCGCAGCCTCTATAATATCAAACCTCTCATTCATCTCATCCCTAAGGAATTCACGGAATTCTTTGTTATCTTCAACCAACAATATTTTCTTACGAGCCTTCTCAGCTAAAGGCGCTTCACCCTTCAAAACCATTATCTCATCCTCTGACTCGTTTTCTTGCAATTTCTGAAGATTTTCATTAGGCACAAGATTCGTAGGAATAAAAACTGAGAAATTAGTACCTTGCTGTTCCACACTTGTCACCTCAATCTTTCCATTGTGCAATTCTGTATATTCTTTCACTAAATGCAACCCTATACCATTTCCTGCATTTCCTTCTTTCGCAGAATTTTCCACTTGATAGAATCTTTCAAAAATATGAGGTAACTGGAGAGAAGAAACTCCTATTCCTGTATCTGCCACTTTTATAACAACGTATTTATTCCCGTCTGCCTCTTGCTTTTGAATACTCAAAGAGATGTGTCCTCCTTCAGGAGTAAACTTAAATGCATTAGACAATAAGTTATTTATTATCTTATGTAGTTTCTCTATATCAAAATACATATAACAACTAGTGTAATCACTATGAAAGCTGAAATCCAAATGCTTGTCTGATGCCATTAATTGGAAATTGTTATAAATAAACGAAAGATATTCTACAATATCCCCTTTCGCCAATATCAGTTTTTCACCTCCCATTTCCAATTTCCTGAAATCCAATAGTTGATTAATCAAGCCTAATAAATCTTGTGCATTACGGTTTACAGACACCAATTGCTTATGTATTTTTTCATCAGTCACTTTACGCAGCAAAGCATCCAACGGTGTAATAATTAATGTCAAAGGAGTACGTAACTCATGACTAATATTAGTAAAGAAACGAAATTTCAAATCCACCAATTTCTCCTCCATTTTCTTGTGTTGCTTCTGCATCAACCGGTTGCGATAACGATGAATAAAGAAAAAAGCGCTCAATCCAAGTATCAGCAAATAGAGCATATTAGCCCACCAAGTTTCATAAAAAGCAGGCAATCGCACAATCTGCAAAGTAACAACAGACTTGCTCCAAGCTCCTTCAGCATCAGTACATCTCACTTCAAACAAATATTTGCCTTTGTTCAACTGATTGAGATAAGCCACATTCCTACCTGGCGAAAGTTTTGTCCAAGTATCCCCCTCTCCATTTAATCTATAAGCGTAAGATACTTTATGAGCATACAGATGATTTAATGATGAAAAATTTATTTCTATATTACGTTTATCGGCATCAATCTCCAGTACTTTACCATCCTGTAACGGATAATTTTTTCCATCAACCTTAACATTTGTTATACAAGGAATATCTGTACCAGTTTTCTTTCCAAATTCCTGAGAAGGAGAAATCTGACAAAAACCACCAGTTCCACCAAATATTAAATCACCTGAAGGCAATTGGGAGTATGAATGAGGAAAAAAATAAAATAGACGAACTGCACTTTCATTAGCGTAATAAGAACCAAATGAAAGGCTATTTACATCCAGTTCTATTAATTTTTGCTTAGTCTGTATCCAAAGATGATTATATTTGTCCACAAGCAGTCCGTTTATGGCATCACCATTCAATCCACAAGTATTCGTCATTTCTTCTATCCGCCCTTCATTATCCAAATGAAAGAGTTGTCCTTGCCGTGTCCCCAGCCAAATTGAGGAATTTTCTATAGTAGCTATTGCTGTGCAATCATATTTAAAATCGTATTTCCATACTTCCCGACCATTCTTAAACTTGTAAATAACAGATTCATTAGTCGTTTTTCTCACACTCAAAATTACTGAGTTCCCCTCCCCTTTTTCAATGTTAGTAACTAACCCTATCCCTTTCACCATGATTTTAAGTGTCCGGCTTTTCATATCATACAAATATAAATCTTTTTCGCTCCCAATCCATAATACATGATCCTCATCCTCATAAAAGGACTTCGGGGTAGAGGATTCCGGCAAATCCACATAATCCGCCACAAACATCTTCATATGCTCCTGCTGCATCAAATAAATCCGTTCGGAATCATGACAAGCCACCCAACACCCTCGTTGACGAGACTTCTTCATCAAAAACACAGCCCCTAAATTATTATTAGTAAGTTGCAAAGAAGAGTGAATATTATATTCTAACTGCTCCGTTTGTAGATTATACAAATATAAACGATGTCGCTCCTGGAACAACCAAAAAACATTAGGCTCATCGTCATGACACACAGCCAAAAATGTAGCAATATGTCTACTACTTTGCTGCACAGGCTGAACTGTATGTGTAACAATTCCCTTACTGAATGATACTATAAAACTGGGTACATTACATCCAGCTACCCAAATATTTCCACTACGATCTTTAATCAACTGATCCAACATTTGATTTTTTTTGACTCCCATTAAATCTTGTTCAACAGAGATCAGAGCATCATTTTCGTATTTATAAACTAGTAACCCATTCACTGTAGTCGCCCACAAATAACCTTTTACATCGTCCTGAACCATGTAAAGTATGGCACAATCACGCTCATCACCAGAGTTCCATTGTTGAGGAACAGTAAACATTTCCTCTTCTTTACACGACGGATTAAACTTGATAATGCCGCCTCTCCAAGTACCGACCCAGAAATAAGCATGTTCCTTATCCTGAATCATTCTCATTACCCCCTCCTTGTAAGGCCAAGGATAATAAATAAACTGATCCGCATCTTCATTAAGCCTACAAATTCCTCCTCCCCATATTGTAATCCAAATACGATGTTCGCGATCTTCATACAAACTATTCATGTGTGATGGTTCATTATTCCATTGTATGGGATAGCTTTTCTCTATCTTAATATCCGTATTATAACGGAATAGTGTACCGGATATACTCAGCCATATTGAACCATCACTCGTTGCATCCAGCGTCTTTATCTGTACGTTGTTAACACAATCACTTTCAATAGGGATAATCTGTTGAGTCCACTTATCTAAAATATATGCTCCCCTTTCCGTACCGAACCAAATACGCCCATGCTTATCTTCTGTAATACAAGTTACTTGGTTACTACTCATTAAATTAGGAGAACGAAAATCTGAACGATAAGTATGTATTGCATAACCATCATCACAACATAGTCCATCTTCAGTACCATACCATATATACCCTTCACTATCTTGAAAAATATTCATAATACGTTTGGTAGGTAACTGATTCAACAATGGAAATTCTGTAACAGTAACATCGTATGCATCTATCTCCATTCCCCATACACATAGAAGAATTAATGACAGGAACTTCATTTTAATTGAATTCATAATATTAGATCAACAGTTTCAAACTTGAATTAACAAAAGCAGTATTATCCCATCTTAACATAAGTCAAGCAAAGACAAAGTTACAGAAAATTTCGTCATTGAAGATGATTTCTAGTAAGTTTTTGACACCGTACTTTATCATCTTATGCCAATTTCAATATCTCCATCATTAAATCATCATTATGAAATTATCTTATATCTGAAATATTTCCCCAACAACAGTCCTATTCAGAGTATGCGCTATGGATTATTCCTGTTACTACAATAAATCTCCCGCTGTATCGCCATATTTGAATTTTCAATTTTTCACACTTTCATTTTTTTAATGTTCATGTTTTCTCATTTTTATTTATTTGTATTTCACAATACGAATAATCTTTTTAAAATTCTTCAAATATTCATTATGCTCACGGAAAAACTCAAACAGAGCACTGTGTACGGGAGCATTCTTACTCTGGAAACAGTTCAGGACACTGCTGGTAAAACGGATAGAGTCAAGATACAGATTCAGTTCCTTGTACTCACACTTCTTTTCCAGAGCCTTTCCTTTTGCCGCACTCCAGAACTCCGGAAGATTTTTTTCATTGAAGCATCACCACAGACTCCGTTTACTGTAATTCTCATCATTATTGAAGCCTCACCGTTCCAATTCAATTTCGTCCTACGAATGTAGAATAATAGACAAAATGTTGTTCTTTCCATCTTACTTGTTTTTTAATCACAAAACTAAATTTCCAAGAGCAACAAGTCTAGGCACAAAAATACTGATAAACAATTAATTACACATCAAATAGGTATACCTAATATTAAAGGCAATCAGGCACACCGAATAGTACACCGAAAGAATGCGGATCAATGAATAAACCTGAGAGGTAAATTAATAAATTGTTATCTTTGTGTCCAAATTAATTGCTTATGGAGCTAAATGGTTATCGCCTTCTTCTTCCTGAAGGCACTTTGGATTACTTTGATCTTGTTGATGTGAAAGAAAGCTTGAATGAGGTTGTCATTTACCTTGAGGAGAAGAATCAGACTCCCGAGAAGTATGCCGGTCAAGAAACAGAGGGCAAGGTTTTTTATGAGCCTGTCATTGTTCAAGACTTTCCTCTTCGTGGCAAGAAAGTCTTTTTGAACCTTCTTCTTCGTCGTTGGATTTTGAAGAGCAGCAATGAGTATATTTCCCGCAACTGGCGTATGGTGGCTCAGGGTACTCGTTTGACGCACGACTTTGCGTCTTTTTTAAAAGAACTATATTGATAATTATCCGATTAGTTGCAAGCCATTGGGTGTTTTATATGGAGTTGACGGAGACTTACTGGAACGTCAATACCGAAACCATTTAAGTGATTACCTACACTGGGATCAGCTTTCTCACGCAGAGAACTGGCTCCTGTTTGAGAAGAACATTGGTGCCTACGTCTGCATTGACAAAGTGGCTCTGTCCTGTGGAGAACTCTATACTGTGTTGATTAATAAAGCGGCTCACGGTGGTAAAGGCAGTATTATTGGTATCATTAAAGGTACGGATGTTTGTACGGTTACCTCTGTCCTGCTTAAACTTTCGCGTCGTCGCCGCTACCAGGTGCGTGAGATAACATTGGATATGGCTCCCAATATGGAACAAATTGCCCGGACTTGCTTCCCTGCCGCCAAACGCGTTACAGATCGTTTCCATGTACAGAAATTAGCTTATGAAGCTGTTCAGGAGATGCGCGTGCAAGCTCGCTGGGAGGCTTTAGACGAAGAGTCCATACAGATAGCTTACGCAAAGGCCTGCGGAAAGATGTATCATGCGCCCGTTTTCGCTAATGGAGATACAAGAAAACAGTTGCTGGCAAGGAGTATTTATCTGCTTTACAAAAAAGAATCGCTATGGACTCAGTCTCAAAGGATACGGGCCGAGATTCTATTTAAAGAATATCCCGATATAAAGAAAGGATATTATATGGCCATGCGGTTAGGATCAATCTATCATCAGTGTAAGTTTAAAGATATGGCTTTGACAAGGCTTGCAAGGTGGTATGATGAAGTAGACAAATCGGGGTTCCTCACCTTTGGAAGGGTAGCGCGCTCTATACAAACGCACTATCTGAATATTATCAACTTCTTTGAAAGGAGAGCAACCAATGCTGCAGCAGAGTCATTCAATGCTAAAATCAAAGCGTTCAGGGCACAGTTCAGAGGGGTAAAAGATAAAGCATTTTTCTTATACAGACTAGCTAAATTATATGCATAGAAATAAAATCCCTCAGGTTTTTACGTTGGTCCAAGAATGCTTTGATATACTTATTTTTACTATGTGCCAAAAATAAAAAATCCCCGTAAAGTATTAATTTACAGGGATTTTCTTTATTTTGCAATTCTTTCCAGCGGAGAGATAGGGTTCTGAACCCAGCCATCTAACCACCTATATTTCAGCTTGTTTAGCTTCCAACATTTCAAATAGGTAACGAAACAGTAACGATTTTCACTGACGCTTTTGTCTGGCTTTGTCCGCTGTTTGTCTGCCTATCTCACGGGTTCAAAGATACAACTCTTTTCCGAATTGCGCAAATGTCTGAATATAAATATTTCAGCTTAGGTGTAAGGTGCAAGCTATATATAGATATATACTTGCACCTTACACCTAAATCTTCACTAAACTTTTTTATATATGCAAGTTTTATTGAATAAACATTTGCATATACAAAAGTACTTTCATATATTTGCATCAAAATATAAAAGTACTTTCATAAAACTTAAAAAAATGGACGAATTTATAAAATTAGGCTATTTAGCAGGTGCAACAAGATTTAGAAGAATAAGCGACAAGTTGTACATAGATGGAAACAAACTATACAGTGATGAAAATGTACAGTTTAAAGCAAGTTGGTTTTCAGTATATTACGCATTATCCGTATCCGAAAAGCCATTGACTGTATTAGATTTAGCTAATATTATTGGCTTTTCTCACATAACAGTTAAAAACATAATAAGAGAAATGGAAAATGAGAATTTAGTTCAAATAGAGCAAAATATTAAAGACAAAAGGTCTAAAATAATTCATTTATCAGAAAAGGGAATTTCAGAACTTCCAAAGTTACGAGAACTGTGGAAGAAGTTCTCAATCGCTCTTCAAAGTATATTAGAAGAAGGACATCCTGATATTTTAAATATTTTAGCCCGCATAGATAACAAAATGGATAGTTGCCATATTTATGATATAAAAGAAAATAATTCGCTTATTAATATATTAGATTATAGACCATCACTAAAAAATTCGTTTACCACATTAGTTGGTAATTGGTTATCAGATATGCTAAACGGAAAATTAGAGCAGGAAGATTTATTTACTATAAATAATCCGGGTGAGGCATATTTATTAAATGGTGGCTTTGTTTTTTTTGCGGAATATCATAATAATATAGTAGGATGTGTAGCATTAAAAAGATTAGATGAAAATCAATTTGAATTTGCAAAGCTAATTGTAGCAGAAGAAGCTCGCAGATTAGGAGTAGCAACTAAATTAATTGAAAGATGTATTGCAAGATGTAAAGAAAATAAAGTTTCTAAGTTATGGCTACAAACGACTAACAAATTAGTTGGAGCACATAAACTATATTATAAAATGGGATTTGTAGATGAAAAAGCTCCTTTATCCATGAATGTTCTTAATAGAACTGAAAAAATAATGATGCTTCAATTAAGCATTGATAATTTATAAATAGTAATGTAAACTTAACTTTTACAATTCATGCACCTATAAATGTGATAATAGATATTTAATTGAGGGTTATTACTCCAAAGTATCAACATAATACTATACAAAACATCATATATAAAAAAGGTGGATAAATTGGCATAAGCATTAGTGTAATAAGAATATATATGATAAATATTATTGGATATTTTGGATTGATATTTAATTTGTTGTCAATGACAATGAAAAATATTATTCATTTGCGGTTATTAGCCTTATGTGGTAACTTGATATATATAATATATGGATTTCTATTAAATTCAATGCCCTTTCTGATAGGATGTACAATTGCTGTAATCATTCAGGGTTATCACATATATAAATTAATATGGATAAATAAAATTAGTCAATAAATCAATCACGTAAAGTAAATTTATTTACACTAAAATATGAAACATTTTTTAGATAAAATAATATCTAAAATCAATACAGAAATAGAAACATCCTGTATAGATAGTGATATATCTCCTGATAAAGCTATATATATGATTGATTTTATTAAACCATTATTTGAAGAATTAAGAGAGTTTATACATCAATACACTTTTCAAGATGAGAATGAAGAAATATCATTCTTTAAAAACGTTAAGCCGTTTATTCTAAGTAAACTGATATATTTCAATGATATATACACACTTGAATTAAGAAAACCCAATGGTAGCAAAGAGGTTCTTAAAGAGTATTATAAAAAGAAACAAACAACAATAACAGAGTTTTGCAATGCCAATCTTGACTTCTACCAGTATTATCGTTCTAAAGCGACTCACTTAGATAGATATTATTTCCTTAGAGGACATGAAAATTATAAACTATGCCATAACTGTTGTATGTTCGATAAAGACCCACTGTTTTCTACATGTTGTGACCATAGGGTTGCTAAAATGTTGGCTTATGATATGCTGGAAATTTATCTGCAGCAACGATTACAAGATGTCGAAAAACAAGAAATAATAAGTATTAGCCGGGCTTCACTACCGGATAACCCTTTTCGATGGACTGGGACTAAAATTGCTGCTATCGAATTGGGCTATGCCATATATGCTGCCGGAGTTTTGAATGATGGCAACGCTGATATTAAAGAGATTATGACTTATATAGAAGCATCGTTCAAAATAGACTTAGGGGACTATTACCGAACTTATCTTGCAATCAGAGAGAGAAAAAAAGATAAAACATCATTCCTTACTAACCTTATAAATAAGCTGTTGCGCAAAATGGACGAAGACGACAAACTATAATAAACTTCCTCTAAAAAACTACCAAGTTACTACCAACTTGGTAGTTTTTTTATGTCCTATCCTAAAGGGGATTTTTACCATCTTTTCCTCTTATTTCACCCTATTTCAATACCAATTTCCACAAAAAATAAATCAACCAACTTGGTTGTATCTTGTAAGTTTTATCTTTTGGAACACCCGACCTTTGCAGCAAATCAATTAGTTAGCAAAATGGAGATAATAACATTCGAGTCAAAAGCCTATAAGGAATTAGACAACAAAATTACCGCTATCGCCGATTATATATTCAATTACACAGAAGCGGAAAGTACTAACGAGGATGAAATTTGGGTGGATAGTTACGAGGTCTGCACATTTTTGAAAATCAGTGAAAAGACACTCCAACGTCTGCGAGTGGCTGGAACTATTGCCTACTCTAATATTCGAGGACGTTACTTCTACAAAATCAGCGAAGTAAAACGGATGCTGGAAGAACGCCTGATAAAAAGCAATAAGGAGAATATTAACGACCTGATAAACAACCACCAGCTATATGTTAAGGAAAGAAAAAATATTAGAAAGGACAAGTAACGGGCTATCTGTATTCAAGCACTATGTACCCGGTAATTGGCGGATAGGTCGAAATTTCTTGAACCCGCTTTATGAAGATAATAAAGCGTCCTGTAATATCTATTTCGACCGCCGAAGTGGTATATATAAGATGAAAGATTTTGGCAATGACAATTATAGCGGTGATTGTTTCTTTTTCGTGGGGCAACTTAAAGGGTTGGACTGCAATAATTCGATGGATTTTATAGAAATACTGGAAACCATAGACCGGGATTTGGGATTGGGACTGGCAACAGGCAATCCGATACCAGTTACCCGTACTTCTTGCCGTATAGTAGATGATATACCGGAAGAAACACCTGAAAAGGAAAGCAAACCTTACCAGTTCAGGGAACAGAAATTTCCGCTTGCCGAATTGATGTACTGGCAGCAGTATGGTATCACACCGGAAGTGTTGGAACTCTATAAGGTGTGTTCCCTACGGGACTTTCAGAGTGTAACGGCGGATGGAACACCGTTCACTTATACTTCATCCGTAACAGAACCTATGTACGGGTATAAAAGTAAACGGTATATAAAGCTAACTTCAAATTATCGCCACTTCTTTGGCTCATTTATAGCAGGGAGAATTTTGTAAAAACCACCTTCACTAAGACTATATCTGAAAGTGTTTTGTTCATATCGAGTTCTTCTTGGGTTATTATGCGTCCAAACAAATTCTGTGAGCAACAAATCATGTTTTAATTGTAATTCAGTCCCACGGCTATTATTACTCTTAACAAATTCTTCTACTGTTGTATCATCCTTTTCTGTTCTTGGTATTCGAGCCTTCAAATAATGTCTGCTATGTTCTACAATATTAAAAGAAATGTATCTTGGAGCAACTGTCGGAATCTTAGCCGTTCTATCAGCATAAAAGGCAAGATGTACATCGCCAATTATCTTTTCTCTTTGTAAAGATCTACCCACATAGGAGTCATTTTTTAGATTCCGATATTCAATTCTTGCATATACAGGATCGCTATCAATATCAATTTTAAATTTAACTTTATAAGGTGAATGATCCGACAAATACGCAAAGCTGCAAAATATAGGTTTACCAGGTGTCTCTGCAGAAAAATGCCCTCCTTCACTTATAAATTTGATAAAATCGTCAAATCCGGTAAGGGTCTTTACACCACTGTCACCATTTCCTCCCCCTACATATACTTTCATTCTGGCCTCATCAAAAAAGCCCTTTTCTTCAACTGTCAGAAATTCTTTTTTGTTATATAAAAAGCCATTAACGGCCTTCTTTACAATGGACTCCGCATTCTCGTATATTTCATCGGTTTCAAGAGTTAATATGCCGACCCTTCCATAAGCTATGGAGCTCACATAGACAGGAGAGTATTGGGCATTGATACTACCTTCAATAAAACTCTTCTCAGGAATATCCATATCAATCGTAAAATATTTCTGAATAAACCTTATATATAAGCCACTACTTTTACTAATTCGTTCCTTATGTTCTTGTTGGGAAGATGACGACCCCCAAAATAAAAAGCTCGTATTGGCATTTGATCCAAAAGTCATTTTCAGCTCATCATAAGATGTAAAACGGTGTATATCAAAGTGTACGGAAGCTGATTGTTGCCCTATACCTTTCTGATGCATCAAATCCATTACCAACTGCCTACATGAAGACAAAGATGGCTTTTCAAGTACACCTGTAACTTTTTGGGCAGGAAAGGACACAGAGACATTTATAGGCTTATAGTGGACACTGATTGTTTTATAATCCTGATTGGCAACGCTTGCCCCATCCAAGATAGAGCCAGGATAAATATATCGATTCAGATTATCCAAAACTATCGACTCATCTGCCTGTGCATGAATTGTTTTACCAAACCCATTATCCCATAATGTCTCAGAAATGATTTCTGAAGCTCTTGTATGGATATGTGAAGGAGAAGATAAAACCTTATCTCCCATATCAGGAATATAGTTATGCACATTTATATTCACCACTTGTTCGGGATACTTAGGTAGATTTTGAAAGGAGATGTGTCAAAACTAAGGCACATCTCCTTTTTTTATATTTAAATGTTTT